>ENA-UOWO01001076-UOWO01001076.1-activated-sludge-metagenome-genome-assembly--contig:-NODE-1076-length-37430-cov-5.129498_pt1 | contig 37430 bp, 35 predicted proteins | sample MGYA00238148_ERZ761564 | MGnify/ENA primary metagenome ERZ761564 (study PRJEB28885, sample SAMN05720194) | activated sludge metagenome | isolation source: Anaerobic digester | place: USA... | reverse complement strand
TGTTTGAAGGCTTGTGCATTTGCTTTATCATCTCTCTTTTCATCTGTCCAAACGCTGCTTTAAGACGGGCGCAGATTTGTCTCTAGGCATCGTATGAGCTTGTTCTGAAATGAGGCAGGCGGCATGCTCCGCTAAAAAAGACACTGTCGTTTTATGATGTCCATGCAACTGAAAAACTAATAGGACAATGCTTAAATTTCTTATTGGATTTTTGTCGCAACAACGCAAACTAAGATAAAGTAGAAAACCGGAATGAAATAAATCAAATATAACAACATTAATATTCCATGCGAATCAACACAGGCGTAAAATAAAAAAAAGACTTTTATAAAAGATTATTTGATATGGACATGGCATAAAAGATGATTGAAGCATGTCTAACATGCGCCTGAAGCGCTGGGAACACGGGCAATTTAATCGAAACACGATTATTCGAAATATGCCTTTATTTATATTGATTATTAATTTGCGTTATACCGGGTTGCGTATTCATAGAGATCAATTACGGATAAGAGAAAAAAGCGCGCCGCAAGGCTAGCAAAGAATAGGTTGTCATATGGCAAATCAGCAAAAGCTTGTTGTATCTATGCGACGCGGCAAACATGGACAACGCTTGGCGTCGATTTCCTTGAGTGTGTCTAAAAGCAGAAGAATCAAGTTTGAAAATATCTGTTTGTGCGCATAAATATCGCGAGGTTGTTAAATATTATAGTTATAAAAGGTATTTATGATTATTGGTGAACAGTTTGGACAGGTGGTCATAAACGGATAAATGCTTAAAAAACGACAAAGGCAAAAGAGCAAGATGTTTGCGCATATCTTTATGAATGATTCATGAAGCAAATAGAAGCGGATTAAGAAGAACGGAGCGAGAAGGATTTTCAAAGGGTAAAGGAAGGCGGAGCTTGGTTTTTATAAAGGGGGCAGGACGATCAGATATTGAAGACAGCGCCTAAGATGGTGGTGGTTTTTTTCTTGCCGCTTACGTAGTATGAAAGGAAGACGGAGCCGTCGTCCAACTGAAATCCGCGAGTCCAGCCGCAGTCGCCTGAAACAGAAGAGTCATCAAGGAGGCGGCAATCTGAGTCCGGCCAAGTCCGGCCGGAGTCTTCGCTGACGCGAATGTGAATTCCGAAAGGAGCTTGACAGTCGGTATAGGCTATCAGAAGGCGACCGTCGGCAAGAGGGATCAATGAATGAGTGGTTCCGCTGAAGCCGGATGGTGTGGGCAGGCTCCAAGTTTTTCCTTCATTATTTGAAACAGAAATATAAATCTGTTGTCTTTCATCTGCTCCGAGCATTGCGCAAATCAGGTTGCCATCAGCGGCGCGCTTGACGGATGGACGGCACATCGGGGGCATGTCGGGGTTGTCTTTCTGCATGAAAATCTCGGAGTAAAGCTCCCAGTTCGAGCATTTCTTATCGGCTTTCATTATTACGGATTCCCATGGTTTATCGGGTATCTGGGTGCAATAGGCATCGTAGTCGACAGGGCATAAAATTGAGCCGTCGTCGAGAACGACCGGAGCGTCATAACTTGAGACTACAGGATAGTGTGGAGCGCGAATAAACTTCGGAATGCCGAAAAGGGGTTTTTCTCCCGAACAGTCGATAATGATGGAACAGGCTCCGACAAGAACGGCGACAAGTTCGCTTCCTTTGAGAAGTTGGACGTCAGGCTCGCCTAGCCAGTTATAGACCAGCCATCTATTATCGATAGCTAGAGCGCGGGTGTCAGATAACCTTATGACGGATGGGGCGGTTCCGGCGTGTGTGAGTCTGGGAATATTTCTGGCTGTTGAGTGGTCGGGCAAAAGAGGAGAGGAGCCTACCATAGCCCTTAGCGCGCCGTCGGGCTTGATTATTCCGGGAGGATCAGGCGACTTTGAGTCGTGGTGGATGAAAAGATAATAGTTGTCTCGCAAGCGAACGGAGCAAAGTTGCGAGCAACGGCGGGATTTGTTTTCCGCCAGCGGAACTATATCTGCGTCGAGTCGCTTGGCTGTCAATCGGCTTCCTCCGAATGAGATCGCGGCAGATGAATAATAGCGCAGCTGTTTTTTGCTGTCAATTTTGGGAAGCGGGAGCGCGTGTTTTCCGGTAGAAATTCGCGTTGCGTCGTCAAGTTCTGGTAAAATAGAGACATGTTCGACGAGAGAGTTATATCCGCGCTGACGCTCACGGCGTTTGCGGGCATGGCCACCGTGATAGGGGCGATTCTGGGTTTGGCGGTGAAAAAGCCGGGGCCGAAATTCATGGCGTTCACGCTCGGATTGTCGGCGGGGGTAATGCTGTGGGTGTCGTTTATGGAGCTTGTGCCGCTGGGCGCGCAGAAAGCGGGCGGCGCGAATGCCTACATAGCGTTTTTCGCGGGCATGATCGTGTATTTCCTCATAGATTTGCTGATTCCGCACGACTACATCGGCCAGCACGACCACCCGGACAGAATGAAGAACAAGTTGAATTTGGAGCGAACGGGGCTGTTGATGGCGATAGGCATCGGGATACACAATTTTCCGGAGGGGATGGCGACGTTCGCCGGGGCGCTGGAAGACTATCATCTGGGAGCGGCGATAGCGGTGGCGGTAGCCATACACAATATCCCGGAAGGGCTTGCGATAACCGTGCCGGTGTACGAGGCGACGGGCAGCCGCCGCAAGGCGTTTCTATGGTCGTTCTATTCCGGGTTGTTCGAGCCGCTTGGGGCGCTCATCGCGGCAGTGGCGCTGATGTCTTTGCTAACGACCGCCGCGCTCGGCATCATGCTCGCCGCCGTTGCCGGGATCATGACCGCTATATCCGTCGATGAAATTGTTCCGGTGGCGAAGTCTTACGATTCTGAACACGCGCCGATATTCGGCATTATCGCCGGAATGGCTGTCATGGCGGCTAGCCTTGCATTGCTGAAATGAGAATGGAAGGAATAAGAGAGGGGAGTTAAGGGAAAACTTTTGAAAAAGTTTTCCCTTAAAATCCCTTTCAAAACTTTTCAAGCTAGCGCCGATGGAAAGGCTTCGCTCTTCCCATCGGCGCGTATCATGTGAAAAGATATTGGGAAAGGATTATCAGAGGAATCTTATTTATAAATGATTTCACAGGAGCGACGGGAAGGGACGCGATAGCGTCCCTTCCCGTCGCGCATTGAAAAGTTTTGAAGAGAATCCAAAGAGAAACTTTTTCAAAAGTTGCTCTTTGGCCGCCGGAGGCGCTTTTTAAAGGAGGGTTTTCGAGCGGGCTAGCGCAGATAACTCTCTATTTCGTCAATTACGGCCCTGTCGAAGCCGGAAATGGAAATAATTTTCCAGCCGTCTTTTTCTTTGCGGAAATCCAAGCGGACAGGCTCGGAGACGAAATCGATTTTCATGGGGGAATCGCCGGTAAAAACGATGGCGGTTCCAGATATTGAGGCGCCGCCTGAGCGGCCGTCGGCGAAAGTCGTCTTCCGCTTAGGAATGACTTTTATTTTGTCGAAATAATCGAAAGACATTTCAGCGATCCGGGCAAGGCCCGCTTTGTCCAATCCGGAGTTGTCGTAATAGTCGTCTGAGAAACATTGCATCGTTGCCGCCGTGTCAAGTTTCTCTATGGAAGAGATGAGTTTTTTCACTTCAGATTTGATTCTGGCTTGTGGCGAGAGGAAGAAAAACCAAAGAGCGAAAACAGCCGCGGAAGCGGCAATGACGACCGCTGACGCAACAAAGCGAGACATTGTTATGTTTTCGCGCGGGCTGCCAGCCGCGCCGTCTGTTTTTTCCGTTTGTGGTTTCATGTATGAAATATACCCGTTAAAACGGATTTATCACAGGAGAGGCAGAAAAGAAGAGAAAGGGCGGCTTGCGCGGATGGGCGACGCAGGCGCGGATTTGGGAGCGCAAGCGGGGTCAAGTTCTCAGGTTCTCTCCCGGAGCGCGGCGGGGGTGCGTTATAATATGCAATTGTGGCGATTATGAAAAACAGAATTAGATATATAGATTTGTTTTGCGGGATCGGAGGATTCCGGCTTGCGGTGGAAGCGGCGGCGGCGCGGCGGGGGCTAGAGGCGCGATGCGTGTTTTCGTGCGATATAGACAAGCATTGCGCGCGGGCGTACGCGGCGAATTTTGGCGATGTTCCAGTTGGGGACATAGCGGCGGTCGCCGCAGAAAGCGTGCCCGACCACGAACTGCTTGTGGCGGGTTTTCCGTGTCAGCCGTTCAGCATCATCGGAAGGATGGAGGGATTTGAGGACGCGCGCGGAACGTTGTTTTTCGAGATAGCGCGGATAGTCGCGGAAAAAAGGCCGGAAGCGCTGATACTTGAAAACGTGAAGACGCTCAGGGGCCACAACGGAGGAAAGACGCTGGAGCGAATACTGGGCGCGCTGACAGAGTTGGGATACGAGACGGACTGGCGGACGCTCAACGCGCTGGATTTCGGGTTGCCGCAGAAGCGGGAGAGGATATGGATAGTGGCGACGAGGGACGGCGGGAAAATGGAATGGCCGAGCGGGGCGGCGCGCATGACGCCACTTGCGGAATTGCTTGAGAAGGATCCGCCGGAAAAGTTTTTTGCTTCCGAGCGAATCAGGAAAAAGAGGCTGTCGTCCGTCGCTAGAAAGTCGACCGAACCGATGATATGGCACGAGAACAAATCAGGGAACGTGAGCGCGCATCCATACTCGTGCGCGTTGCGCGCGGGGGCTTCGCATAACTATTTGCTGGTGGATGGCGAGCGGCGGCTCACGCCGAGGGAGATGCTGCGGCTTCAGGGATTTCCTGACAGGTACAAGATAGAGTGCAGCGACTCGCAAACGCGGAGGCAGGCGGGAAACAGCCTTCCGGTGAATGTGGCGGAGGCGGTTGCCGGGGGATTGTTCGGCGCGCTAGGCTGGGGGCGCGGCGGCTCATCGGACGCGCCCGGCGCGAGGTGACTCATGGACTCTGTTTCGAAGCAGAAACGCTCATGGATAATGTCGCGCGTGAAGTCCTCCGGGAACAAGTCCACCGAGCTTAAAATGATATCCGTGTTCAGGAAGAACGGTTTTTCGGGCTGGCGCAGGAACTATCCGCTGGAAGGGAGACCGGATTTTGTGTTCCCCAAAGAGAGAATCGCGGTGTTCGTGGACGGGTGTTTCTGGCACGGCCACCCGTCGTGTTGCCGCGTGCCGTCGTCGAACAGGGAATACTGGACGGGGAAGATAGAAAAGAACAAGAAGCGAGACCGGCTGGTAAACAGGAGATTGAAGGAACAGGGGTGGAAGACGTTGCGGGTGTGGGAACACGAGATAGAGAGCGCGAAAACTGCGCGGAGGGTAGAGAAGGCGCTGGAAGAGGGGGCCGCAGAGGCGGGAAAAGCTAGGGCGGTTTCAGCCTCGAAAGGTTCAAAAGCGAAAGGGCCGCGGAGCCGGCCGCGAACAAAATGAAGTTGGCGGTTGTTAGGCAATATAGGGCGGCGGGCGCGAAAAAATATCAGTCGCCGAACATGGGGGGCGATATGAAAAACAACAGGTTGTGCGGCCTGCTTGGAATAGAGCATCCGATAATACAGGCTGGGATGGTGTGGGTGAGCGACTGGCGGCTGGCGTTGGCGGCGTCTGAAGCGGGCGCGCTGGGCACAATTGGAGCAGGTTCGATGACGGTGGAGCAGGCGGTTGAAAATATCCGCAAGGCGCAGGAAGCCACCGCCAAGCCGTTCGCGGTGAACATCCCGATGTTGCGTCCGGACGCGGCGCAGGTTGGAGCGGCGGCGATGGAAGCAGGGGCGAAAATTTTTATCACTTCGGCCGGAAACCCCGCAAAGATAGTCCCGCTAATCAAGCGCCCGGACAACATCCTGATCCATGTCGTGCCGTCGGTCAAAGGGGCGATAAAGGCGGAGGCGGAGGGAGTTGACGCGGTTATATGCGAGGGGTACGAGGCGGGAGGGCACAACAGCCCGTTCGAGACGGCCACGCTGCCGCTTGTGCCGCAGGTGGCGGACGCGGTGAAGATACCCGTCGTGGCGGCCGGAGGAATAGCGGACGGGCGCGGAATCGCCGCAGTAATGGCTCTCGGAGCGGACGGAGCGCAGCTCGGCACCCGGTTCATCGCCACCGCCGAATGTCCGGCGCACGAAAACTACAAGAAGCTGATTGTCGACTCGCTGGACTTCGACACGTGCATCATAGGCAGGAAGCTGAACATGTTGCGAGTGATAAGAAACGAATTTGCGAAGCGGATGGAGGAGGCAGAAAAGAAGGGGGCAACGGAAGAGGAGCTTTTCAAAATTATCGGAAGCGAGTTCAACCGCAACCGGGCGGCGTCATGGGAAGGCGATATAGAGGAGGGAGCGTTTCAGGCGGGCCAGTCGTCAGGGCTTGTCAGGGACGTGCCGACGGTCGCCGAACTTGTGGGGCGGCTTGTCGCGGAATACGACGCGGCGGTCGGCTCGCTTAAGAAAATGGGCTGAGGCAAGGCTCCGCAATAAACAGGTTAATATGGATATAGAAGACGACAATTGCGGGCGGGCGAGAAGTCGCGCCGCCGCCGCGTTCGGGCGAGGGGAAAACCTGCTGGTCGAAGGCGACTGCATGGAAGCGCTCGCGGACATGCCGGATGAATGTTTGGACCTGATATACATCGACCCGCCGTTTTTCACCGGGAAGAAGAGGGCGGCAGGAGGCGGGGCGTCGTACGGAGACTCGTGGCCGGGCGGCATGGATGAATACTTAGAAGCGATGAGACCGAGGCTTGCGCTTGCCCGACGGTTGCTATCTGTCACAGGCTCAATATTCGTCCACCTAGACTGGCACGCTTCCCACTATGTGAAATGCCTTATGGACGAACTCTTCGGCGCGGACAATTTCAGGAACGAGATAGTGTGGAGCTATGAGAGCGGGGGGAGAGCGACGAGGTTCTTTGCCCGCAAACATGATGTTATACTCTGGCACACGAAAACGCCGGAATGGAAATTCAACCCCGGAGCGTCCGCCGCGCCTCGAAACGCATGCCGTTTATGCGGAGCGACGGACGATAATCGGAACCACATGAAGAAAAGCGCCGGCCCGGACGGACGGGTTGTCAGAAGCATCCGCTCGGCTGGCAAGGTCTACACATACGCCGACGACGCGCCAGTCCCGGCGACCGATGTCTGGGTTGACATACCGCATCTTCACCAGAAGGACCCCGAACGCCTCGGATACCCGACGCAGAAACCTGAAGCGTTGGTCGCCCGCGTGATAGAGTCCGCAAGCAGAGAAGGCGACACGGTGGCGGATTTCTTCTGCGGGAGCGGCACTACCTGCGCGGCGGCGGCCAGACTCGGCAGGAGATGGATAGGCTGCGACATCTCCGCGACGGCAATGGACATAGCATCGAAACGCCTGCGCGCCCTCGACGAGATCGGCGTTTCCTGCGCGCGTTTCAGCCTCATATCCGTCGATGGCCGCAAAAAAGAATAAAGCGTCAAATGAAAGAAGAATGAATATTTCGAGCCGCCTTCGGCGGCCGGGGAAAGCCCTAGAAAGTGGTTCCTTTCCCAAACGTTTTTTTCTAAACATATTAATAGATGATTCCACCCGCTTAAATGTGTGCCATGCACAAAGCATTTTCCTTTGTGCATGATGCTGTTTTATTAAGTGGCTAATGGGAAGTTTTATTGAATATTACGTATAAACATATCGCGCACAAGAGAAAAGAATAGCCGAAGCGCAACGATAGCGCAAAAAAGAGACGGGCGAATTCGGGATAATCAGCCGATGTTTTTCAGAAGGTTGCGTTTGTGCCAGCGCATGAAGTCGTGAAGAGAGACCGGGAGGCGTTTCTGGGGCCGCCAGCCGAGCAGCGCGCGGGCTTTGTCCGTGGCGAGCCAAGAGTCGCCGAAAACGCCGTCCCTGTAGTCAGGGGGAACGGGGTCTTCGCCGGTGGCGCGAGCGATTTGAAGAACGGCGTCGGAGATGGCGCGGGGGGCGGGCACGATGATGGAGAAAGATTTAGCGGCGCGTATCACGGCGCGGGCGAACTCTTCGTCCGTGTGGGGCCTGTCGTAACCGACGTTGAAGCAGTGTCCGGCTGAGACATCGTTGTCGGAGGCGGCGATGAGAGCGTCCGCGCAGTCGCCGGAATCGACATAGTGGCGGATAGCGCGGCCCCCGGCGCCGAGGAAGACCGGCTTGTGCTCGACCGCCCTGTTGACTATCCACCGCATGATGTGCTGGTCTTTAAGTCCGGGGCCGATGACAATCGGCATCCTTATAACGGACGCTTTAATGTCGGATGAAGCGGCCATCGAAAGGCAAAGCTCTTCTCCAGCGATTTTGGACATGGAGAAAGGGCCGGTTGACACGAGAGGAGATTCTTCGTGGCAGGGAGATTGGGCAGGGGGCGAGCCATAGACGTCCGAGGATGAGGCGAACACGATTTTGCGGACGCCGGAGATGGCGGCGCTTTCCAGCAGGCACGCGGTCCCTTCGATGTTCACGGAGCGGATGTCGTCGCCTGAAGAGGAAGCGTCGAGAGCGGCGAGATGGTAAATCACGCTGACGCCTACGCAAGCCGGATCGGTGTCGGCAGGGTTGCGCAAGTCGCCTTTAACGAACTCCGCGCCGTCGGGAAGGAGGCGAGGCTCAGCGATATCGAAGATGCGGACGGGTCTGCCGAGCGACGCCAGCCGAAAGGCCAGCTCGCGTCCCAGCATTCCGCTTCCGCCCGTTATCATGCACAGTTCCGACATACGCGCCTCCCTAGCGCAGAACACTATAAATGGAATTTAATTTTATAGGAAAAGTGAAAAATATTAAACCCGGAGACTATTTGCCGGGTTGGGAAACGAGATCTCCGGGTTCGCGATGCGGCGAACGCGGAGGGGAGTCAGATAATTCTAACTTCGGGGATGAGGACTACGCCGAAGAGTTCGCGGACGCGGGAGGAAACGATATCTGCAAGGGCGAGTATGTCCGCGCGGGTGGCTCCTCCGGCGTTGACGATGAAGTTAGCGTGTTTGGGGGACACCATAGCGCCGCCGACGCGGCAGCCTTTCAACCCGGCCTCGTCAATGAGCCTTCCTGCGGGGCCGCCGTCTTCGGCGTTTCTGAAGAAGCTGCCGGCTGAACCCATGTCGAGAGGTTGTTTGCCGCGCCGCAACTCAAGTATTTCCGCCGCGCGGGCTTGCAGGGCGGCGGGGTCGCCGGGAGCGAAAGCGAACCTCGCGGAGACGATTGCGCATCCGGGGTTGTCCTGAAAAGAGCTGTGGCGGTAACCGAAACGCAACATATCCGCGCCGATGCGCGCCCGCTCGCCGTCTGCGGAGATGAAATCCACGGAGGAGAGCGGGCCGGATATCCAAGCGCCGAAAGCGCCCGCGTTCATGAACACCGCGCCGCCGACAGAGCCGGGGATTCCGGCGAGGGACTCAAGCCCGGCCATGCCCCGCGCGGCTGTTTCCAGCGCAAGCTCGTTCAGGGCCGCTCCCGCTTCGGCTTCCGCTTCATGTTTCGCCGCGTCGTACTTCACTTTTGACATTCCGCTTCCGACGCCCGCCACGCATCCGTCATATCCCTCGTCGGGAAAAAGCGCGTTCGAGCCTTGCCCGATGACGATGTGCCGGATGCCTTCGGCGCGCAGGAACTTCAGGGCGACGGCCAAGTCGTCCGCGCCTTCGGGAGAGAAGAAGGCTTCGCATGGCCCGCCGACGCGGAACGTGGTTCGTCGCGACATAGGCTCTTTTTCCAAGACTTGCCCGCGCGCTATATTTTTCAGTTCTTCCACCCAGCTCATAACGCAAATTGTAGCCGCGCTTGCGGCGCATTTAAAACTCTTCGAGAAAAAAGGGCGCGCTCTCGCGTTGATATGTCGCCTTGCCTTCCATATAATCTGCTTTATGGTTTGCGAGCCGAAAGACGACAGAAAACTTGATGTGGCGCTGATACAGTTCCGGCGCGAACTTCACCGCATAGATTCAAACAAGGACAGGGCGCTTGAAGCGCTTCGCTCGATAGAGGGCGCGGACATCGCGTGTTTTTCAGAAGTGTGGATCGGCGCCGCGATTCTGGAAGAGGCGGAGGTTTACGCTTTGCTGGCGGACATAGGCGAGATAGCGGCCGAGAAGGGGTTCCACGTCCTGACTGGCGGGCTGTTCGTGAATTCCGGCGGAAGGGTGGAGGATATCTGCCACGTTGTCGGTCCGGATGGCCGGACGCTCTGCGCGCAGAAGAAGATATTTCCTTCGGGCGCTATAGGAGAGAGGAAGTTCTGCGAGGGCGGGGACGGGCTGGCGCTGTTCGATGTCTCCGGCGTCAGGTGCGGCGTCGCGGTGTGCGTGGACATGATGTATCCGGAGATAGTCAGGGAGATGGCGCTCGCAGGAGCGGAAGCTGTGTTCAACCCGGGGAACATCCCCGGACAGAGGCTGGAGCTTTGGCGGGGGCTGGCCGCCGCGCGCGCGGCTGAGAACGTGGTGTTCGCCGCGTTCGTCAACAATATGGGAGCGCGCTACTTGGACGGCAGGGCGGTCACCGGAGGCTCAATCGTCTGCGGCCCGTCGGGAGACATCATCGCGTCTGCGGGCGAGGAAGAGACGGTGTTGAGGGCGACTCTTGAGATGTGGCGCGTCTCCGACCAGCGAAGCAGATGGCCGTACATCGAGGACGTGAAATTGCTGCGGGAACGCGCGGAGTCTCCGTTGCGCGTCTGCGGCCCGTATTCGGCAGGAGCGCGCTCAAAGGCCTGAGCGTCGCGGCGAAGGGGTTTTCAAATTGAGAATGAAACTAGTCAACCTCGGCAGCGGAAGCGGCGGCAACTGCACGCTGGTCGAGACCGAGAGGGAAACGCGGTTGCTAATCGACGCCGCCCGCCTCGGCGTTAATTATATAACTGACAGGCTGTCTGAGCGCGAGGTGTCGCTCGACGATGTCAGCGGCGTGCTGGCGACGCACATGCACGGCGACCACGTTGACGCCGGGGTGACGTATCCGATATGCCGCAAGCACGGCATCCCGCTGTACGTGCACTCCGGGTCGTTCGAGGACCTGTTGCGGCGGTCGAAGAAGTTTTCCGAGCTTGACCGGGCGGGCCTCGTGAGAAAATTCGACGACTCGCCGTTCGCGATCGGAGAGCTGACCGTCGCGCCATTCGCGGTTCCGCACGGCTCAGGCGGGTGGAACAGGGACATAGTGGGCCGTCCTGTGGGATTCCGCATAAGCCACATCGAAGGGGCGTCCCGGAAATCTTTCGCGTTTGCAACCGATCTCGGCGAGGTTACTCCGGAAGCCGAGGAGGCCATGCTGGGAGCGGACGCGCTGGCTATTGAGTGCAACCACGATGTCCGCTCGGAGCTGGATTCGGGACGGCCGAGGTTTCTTGTGGACTGGGTGCTCGGCGGGCGCGGGCATCTGTCGAACGAGCAATGCGGCAGGACCGCCGCGCGAGTGGCCTCCCGCAGCAGGGGCAGCGTCAAACGCATTCTCCTTCTTCACCTGAGCGAAGACTGCAACACGCCCAAGATGGCGCTAGACGCCGTAAGAGAATCTCTCAGGCTTGTCGGCGAAGACCACATCCCGATCGATGTCGCCGCGCAGCGCGAGCCTTCCGCAGAAATAATAATCTGACGCGTTTTCACAAACGGCCATCTCTTAGTCCGCTTCTCCCTCGCGCTTTTCATATCAGAGCCTCGCGCGTATAATCATAAACGCATCGCGACGACATTCTTGCGGGGGAAAACGGATATGAAATCTGCAAACGACCTCGACGGCCTGCCGCTGCTGAAAGAGTTTAAGGCGGCGCAGGAATCCAGCTTCGACCGCACAGGCGGCAACAACGACTACGTGAAGGTCAACTCAGAAGACAAAGCGGTTCTGGCGGACATCTCGGGCGCGGGCCGCATAACTAGAATTTGGATCACCATCGCCTCCCCGGACCTGTATATCCTGCGCAACTGCGTTCTCCGCATGTACTGGGACGGAGAGGCCGCGCCCAGTGTCGAGGCGCCTGTCGGCGACTTCTTCGGCGTCGGGTTCGCAAACTACAAGCACTACACTTCCATCCCCCTCGGCATGTCCAGCGGCGGTTTCTATTCATACTTCCCGATGCCGTTTTCCAAAGGAGCCCGTATCGAGATTGAGAACCAAAGCTCGAAAAAAATAAACGCTCTATATTACAACATCGGCTACGACAAACTTTCCTTGCTGAAGAACGACGCGGAAACGGGCAGGTTCCACGCTCGCTGGCGGCACGAGAAAACTCTCCCCGGCTCCAACTACACCATCCTCGAAGCCGAAGGCTCCGGCCACTACGTCGGCTGCAACCTCTCCATGCAGGGCCGCAGGCCTTTCTCTTTCTGGTTCCTCGAAGGCGACGAGATGATATATGTTGACGGCGAGCAACATCCCCCCGCCATCCACGGAACGGGCACGGAGGACTACTTCAACGGCGGATGGTACTTTATAAACGGCGAGTTCGCCGGCCCATATCACGGACTAACCATCAAGGACCCGCTGCGCTCCCGCATCTCCGCCTACAGGTTCCACGTCAACGATCCCATCCCTTTCAAAAAAAGTATAAGGGCCACCATCGAACACGGCGGCATAAACGACGCTTCGGGCTCCGATTACTCAAGCGTGGCATACTGGTATCAGACTGAGCCTCATAAGCCGATGGGGTCTTTTCCGCCCGCGGAAGACAGGTTGCCGGACGACGGATTCCTGCTCAAAAACGCGAAATACGCGGCCTCCGACATCCTCGAAGTCGGCATGAACCTCTTCGAAAAAATCAACCGCCTGACGAAGTAAACTGAGCGCGAAAACGGAGAGTTAAGGGAAAACTTTTGAAAAAGTTTTCCCTATACGAAGAATTAAATGAAAGTTCCCACTAACTACTTTGGTAAAAAGCATCATGCGCAAAGGAAAAAACTTTGCGCATGGCACACTTGGTAGTGGGTAGAATCATCTAATAACATGTGTAAAAAACCCTTTCAAAACTTTTCACGTTAGCGCCAAAGGCAGAGCTTCGCTTCCGCCATCGGCGCGTATCAAGTGAAAAGATATTGGGAAAGGATTTTCAGTGGGATCTGCTCCTAAATGGTTTTACATGGGGCGTCGGTAGAAGAAGCGCGGCAGCGATTCAATACCGACGACCAGAGGAACGTTTTGAAGAGATACCAAAGAGAAACTTTTTCAAAAGTTACTCTTTGGCCGCCGGAGGCATTTTGGTAAGCTTCTTTGAAAAGGGATGTTCCCCGAACCTCGCGCCTGAACTCTTCGATTTTTATTTTTCCGCGAGCATTTGTTCAACGAGGCCGCAGAGGGCGTGGACGATGAAGCTGTGGGTTTCCTGAATAGTGGGAGTATAGGAGGAATCGGCGTCGAGCAGGATATCGACGAGCGAGGCCATTTTTCCGCCGCCTTTGCCAGTGACGCCGATGGTTTTCATGCCGATGGTCGCGGCGGTTGCTATGGCGCGCAGGATGTTCGGAGAGTTGCCGCTTGTCGAAATAGCCACGAGGCAGTCGCCGACGCGTCCGAGGGCGAGGGTCTGGCGCTCGAAGACGGCTTCGAATCCATAGTCGTTGGCGACGCTGGTTATGGTCGAGGTGTCGGTTGAAAGAGCGACGGCGGAGTAGGGGCTGCGTTCGAGCAGGAACCGGCCCACTAGTTCTGCGGCGAGGTGCTGAGCGTCAGCGGCGCTGCCGCCATTGCCGCAGACGAGGACGCGCCCGCCGGACGATATCGAATCGGCCATAGCGCGGGCTGCGCAGGCTATGTCGGGAGCGAGTCTGGAGACGGAGGATTCGAGCGAGCGGGCGGATTCGCGAGCCGCTTCGGTCAGTTGTTTATGTATGTCGGAAGGATTTGTCATTTTTCACTCCGCGAGCGAGGGCGGTTCACAGGATGCGTTCCAGTCCTTCGCCCGCCTGCGGGCCGGGCAGGCGTCCGCGTTTGGCCGCCGCTTTTCCCTCGATTTCTTTTATGTCCATTGTCATTTCAATAGGTTTTGCGGTGGATATGTGGCTGCCGACTCCGAAGATGTCCGCGCCCGCCGCTTTGAGAGTGACAATGCGCTGGGGCGTCAGGCCGCCTGACACCACGATGCGGACCGCGCCGCGCCCCTCGTTGTCCAGACGCTTTCTCACTTCGGCGACAAGTTGGGGAGTGACGCCGCCGCGTTCGGACGGTGTGTCTAGCCTGACTGCGGCCAGTTTGTCCTTCAGAGCGGCGGCGACGCGCAATGATTCCTCCGCTTCGTCCTTGAATGTGTCCACGAGAATGATGCGGGGCACGTCGTCGTCGAAAACCTCGTCGAATGCTCCTGCGACTCTCACGGTGTCTCCGGCGATGAGGATGGCCGCGTGGGGGACTGTTCCGGTGGGGGTCATGCCAGAAAGAAGAGCGCCGAGGATGCAGCTTGAGCCGGACACGCCGCCGATGACCGCCGAGCGTTCCATCACGGGGGCGACGGCGGGGTGGATGTGGCGAGCTCCGAAGCACACTACGGGAGCGCCTTCGGCGGCGGCGACGCACTCGCGCGCGGCGGTGGACCAGCCTGTGGCGGAAGAAAGCATGCCCAGCAGGGCCGTCTCAAAAAGGCCGAACTCCCCGTAAGGGCCTGAAACGCGCATCACCGTCGCGCCCGCCTCGAATACTTTTCCTTCGGGGAGTGAATACAATTCGATGTCGCGTCCGGTTAGAAGGTTTTTCACTTCCGCCGCGCCGCAGAATACGCCGGAATGGCGGCAGAACACATCCGCCACCACGCGGGTATCGAGCAGTCCTAGTTTTTTCAGGATGTCGCGCGCGCGCAGGAAATACACATCGGAAGTGGCTCCCGAAGCGATTTCCTCGTGGGTCGCCGAAAAGAAAGGGCGGTCGTCGGCTATAGAGATTTTCCGGATGTCGCCGGATATGTCAAGCCTCATCTGGCCCGCCGAGAGCCGGCCGGGGCGGCCGGTTTTTTTGCAGGCAATCCGCCGTGGCGGACTCCCGGATCAGAACACCACGATGTAGCACAGAAGCGAAACGCCGAGGAAAGCATAGGCGATGTAAACCATCCATTTATCGACAATCGCCTGAAATCCTTTCGCCGAGTTGCCTCTGTAGACTTCGCTGCTGCCGCCGAGGGCGCCGAGGCCCTCGCTTTTGGCCGCTTGAAGTATCGAGCCGCCGATTAGCGACACCGTGATCAGGAATTGAATCAGAAGAATTACGGTTTTCAACTCAATCGTCTCCTCTACCAGAAATTGCCGTGTCCGGTTCCGGGGCGGGCGGAGGCTCGCCTAGATATCCGAGTTGCTCGGCAAGTTTTAACACCCTCAAAGCCACCGGCAGGGCTTCTGCGGAGCCGCCTCCGGCGTTCTCTACGAACACCGCGTAGACAAGCTCCGGATTTTCATACGGCGCGAAGCCCACAAACCACGCGTGAGACATGGGCCGGGGCGGGTCCTGCGCCGTTCCCGTTTTGCCCGCCGATGTGGCGGATAGTTGTCTGAACCTCGCGGCGGTTCCGCCGTCCACCGCCGCTCTCATGCCCTGTCGCACTATCTCTATCGTTTCGGGCGACAGTCCGTCGATTCGCGCCGACTTCGTTTTTCCGTCCAGATAGAGCCTCGGAGTGACGAGCCGGCCTTTGGTGGCGTAAACATTCGCCAGAACGAGCGCCTGAACGGGAGAGACCTGAACGTATCCCTGCCCGATGCTCATGTTGATGGTCTCGCCTTCGAGCCATGCCAATCGGCGAAACGTCTGTTTCCACACCGGATCGGGAATCAGGCCGATCGCCTCTCCGGGCACGTCGATCCCGGTTCTCGAACCGAGACCCAGCATTTTAGCATATTTGTGAAGATTTGTAACCCCCGCCTGCCGCCCCGCGTTGAAGAAATAAACGTTGCATGACTGGGCGATAGCCTGAACCATGCCTAATGTGCCGTGGCCACCGCCTTTCCAGCATTTGAAAGAATGCGACCCGAGGTGAAAAGCTCCCCGGCAGGTGAAAGTGTTGGCGGGGGTCAGTATGTGTTCGTTGAGAGCGGCGGCAGTGGTGACCAGCTTGAACACCGAGCCGAGGGGCGCGGCGACGCTTACCGCCCGGTTCATCATCGGGTGGGATGGGTCTTTGTGCAGGCTGCTCCAGACTTCGGGGGAGAACCCGCCGGTGGACAGATTTGCGTCGAACGAGGGGTTGGTCGCCATGACCAGAACTTCTCCCGTGCTGGCCTTCATCACAAGGGCGGCTCCGGGCCGCCCTCTTTCTATCAGCGCCTCGTAAGCTTCCTTCTGAAGGCGCATGTCTATTGCGCAGACGAACGGCTCTCCGCCTACCGCCTCCTCTTTTTCGGCGTCTCGAAGGAACCTGCCTTTTGAATCGACGCGGAGCTTTCTCTGGCCCTTGCTGCCTGTTATTTTCAGTTCGTACTGGCGTTCGAGGCCGCTCTTTCCCACTCTGTCTCCGGCGCGGTAGCCTTTGTGCCTGAAGCGCTGAAGCTCTTCCGGAGAAATCTCGCCGACATAGCCGGTGACGTGCGCGGCGACGGCTCCATGAGGGTATGTCCTCATCGGGTTGGCCTGAACGTAGCTGCCCGCTCCCGCGCCTTTCTCCTCGATCTCGGAAGCCTCCTCGAACGTGACGCGCCGGGATTCCCATAGCCCGTTGCGCTTGAGCGTCACCAGACTGTAGCCCGGAGCGTCGTAGGCCATCGTCACGCCGTTTCTGTCCACGATAGGAGCTCTGACTGCGGGCATCGGAATGTTTTTGAAACTGTTTTTTTCAGATTGGGAGGCGTACTCGCCTCCGTCGCGCAACTGCATGTGCGCCAGCCGCAGAAGCAGCGCGGCTAAAACGGTGGCAGAGAACAGCGCCAGCACGCTGAGCCGGAACGCGCCCGTTCGGCGCGCCCTTATGTTCGTTCGATTTTTTTGGTTGTATCTCGTCATCTTGATGTCGAAAAGCTCCGGAAGCTATCTTCTCATTCTGTAGGCCACAGCGCGTCTGCGGTCACTGAACGCGGCGAGCATAAGAAGAAACACGGCGAAGTCCGCCGCGCTCCACGCCGCTACGAACGCCCACGCGGTTCCGGAAGGGAATTCGCCCGCCGAAGCCCCTAGCAACAATATGAAATTAGCGACGGTGATTATGAGCCAATATGACATCGCGTGGAACGCGGACCCCGGCCTGAACATTGCGGACTTGACTGAATGCGCCGCCGGAACCGCCGCCGCGAACACTACAAGAGGAACCGCCGAGCCTGAGATAGCTCCTGCAACGATGCCTGTTGCAACAGCCAGAGCTCCCGCACGCTTCTCTCCCAGCATCTCCGCCGCCAGAATGAAACACAGGCTCAGGTTAAGCCCTGTCAGCCAAGCAAGCGCGCCCCGGAACGGATAAGTCTGCAGCCACAGAAGCAGCAACAGGAGGAACGCCAGCCCCGGTGTCCCTAATCTCTTCATAGTTTCGCCAATATAAGATAGTAAAGATTAGTCATATCGACCGCCGGTTTGACGGTGACTGTCGGAGAAAGCTTTTTGCCCGCCGGAGCCACGCGCGCGACGCTCCCGACAGGCAATCCCTCCGGGTAGTTGCCCCCAGCCGGACGTCGTTACTCTGACGCCCGGAGATATGCCCGCTTCGGTCGGCAGCATGTCCACGCGTATCATTCCGGAACCGTCGCCTCTGGCGATGCCGAAGGTCCCCCTGTTTTTTATGGAGACGCTGGTGGCGGAGTTCGCGCCCGTCACGAGCAGAACCGACGCTGTGGAGTCCGTTACTGACACCACTCTGCCGGCCAGCCCGTCGCCGGTCAGGGCAGCGAAGCCGGGGCTGACCCCATCCCGCGCGCCGGCCTCAACCGTGACTTCCTTGTGCCAAGAGCCGATGTCTCTGACGACGACGCGCGCGACAATCCCGGCGGTGGCGGAGGCGAAATCTATCTCTCGCGTTTCGAGCCGCGCCTCAAGTTTTCGGACGGCGTCCCTGCTTTGAGCAAGGTCGATAAGGAGGCGGGCGCGTTCGGCGTCGGCCTCGGCGAGTTTTCGCCGCGCGTCCGACTTGCCGCCCACTGAATATGACAGCGCGTCGCCAGCGTCCGCTATGATTGAGTTCACTGCGGCGGCAGGCGCTCGCGTGATTCCAGACAAATCAAAAAAATGAAATAACAGGGCGGCCACGGCCACCGGAACCGCGATGAATGCCAGCCTGATTATCTTGAATCGCTTCATAGCGCGGCGCGTGGCCCTCCGTTATCCCGTGAACTGGCGGCTGCCCGGAGTGGTCGTGAATCTGCCGTATTTACGCATGTCTCCCGAAACCTTCTCGGCGCCTTGAATGCAGGCATGCTGCGGGTTGCCGGATATCGAGCATGAAAGGCCTGTCACATGGCTGATCAGCGATCCCATGCCTTCGAGTTGGGCGGTTCCGCCGCAAAGGTACAGCCCGTGTCTTTTGATGTCCGCCGCCAGATCCGGGGGCGCCTTTTCCAGCGACGCCTTTATCGCGTTCGCTATCCTGTTCAGCGGTCCTTCCATCATCTCCCGCAGTTCCCAGTTCGATATGAACTGCGCGCGCGGCAACCCGTCCATGACGCTCTTGCCGTATATCTCGCGCGTTTCGTCCCTGTCCGACGGATACGCGCTTCCCATCCCTGTTTTCAACTGTTCGGCGGTGTGCGCGCCGACTAGTATCCTATGCTTTTTCCTTATCCCGGAAATAACCGCCTCGGTGAGGTCTTCCCCGCCGACCGGCTCCGACACTGAGAACATTAACTCCCCCTCGCTGAACACGGCCGTCTGAGTGGTTCCGCCGCCGAGATAGACACACACCAGCCCTCTGGCCTTGTCTATTGGCAGCCCCATTCCCACCGCCGCCGCCACCGGAGCCTCGACCAGAAAAACTTCCCTGCCTCCCACCTGTATCGCCACGTCCTCGAACGCTTTCTTCTCCACATCTGTGGCTCCTGTGGGCGACACCACGCATATCCTCGCCCCGAGCAGCGCCTTCTTCTTGAACAGGTTTTCCAACAGCCCGTTCAACATCGCTTCGGCCAGCTCAAAGTTCTCTATCACCCCGCGCTCGACAGGCTTGAGTATCTCCAAGTGCGGAGGGCATCTGCCGAACAGCTTGTACGCCTCTTTGCCCACTGCCTCCGTTTCGCCGTCCCGGTAGTTCACCGCCACGAAAGAAGGCTCGTCTAGGGCAACCCCGCTCCCGCGCACGAATACTCTCGTCCGCGTCGTCCCCATGTCGATTCCCATATCGACGCTCAATAGATTTTTCACAGACCTGAACAGCGACTTCAACTTGAGCGCCTCCATAAACAGCTTATAGCCCGTATGTAATATAAACGGACTATCTATAATATCTTAATAACCGGCTTGAAAATTGATAACATCCGAAAGAAGCCCGCGCGCGCCCCGTGTTTCTGCTTTTCACAGCTCACGGCGCGCGCGTCAGACCACCCGGCGCTTCATCGCTTTTGCGGCCTTCTCAATTTCCGCGCGCTGTTTTTCATATCCGGGCCGCCCCATAAGCGCGTAGGTTGAGATTTTTCCGCTCTCCACTCCCGGCTGGTCAAACGCGTTCACTCCGTATAGCGCGCCCGCGTACGCCGTCTGAATCTCCAACATGTATAGAAGCTGCCCGACGGAGCCGGCGTTGATTTCCGGCAGGATTATCGAGCAGTTCGGACGCCGCGCCGCAGCAAGCGCCAACTCTGTCGCCTTCTGTTCCGCGTTCAGCAACTCGTCCATCCCCCGCCCAGCCAGATACGCCAGCCCCGGCATGTCGGCGTAAACTTTAGGGATTTTCACCGTCCGGCGGAACTTCTCCACTCGCATGAATGTAACCGTCTTGTCCGCGGGGCCTTCCATGTAAAGCTGCAACTGAGAATGCTGGTCAGTCGCGCCGATGGCTTTCACCGGCGTCTGCCCGGCGCAGACCGTCCGGCCGTCCGTCGAAAGCTTCTTGCCGAGGCTTTCCGCCCACAACTGCGCGAACCAGTCCGCCACGCCTCCCAGCGCGTTCGCGTAGGGCATCATCACCTGAATATTCTTCCCCTTCGCGGTGTCCATAAGGAAGTGCAGGGCGGCTCCCGCCAGCGCGGGATTTGAGGCTATAGAGCCGGAAGCGCAACGCTTGTCCATCGCGGCGGCCCCGGACAGCAGTCCGCGAATGTCTATGCCGACTATCGCGGCGGGCAACAGCCCGACTGCGGTCAAAACCGAGAACCTTCCGCCGACACCGTCCGGCACGATAAAGCTGCTCAGCCCCTCCCGGTCGACTATGGCGCGCAGGTTTCCCTGCTTGATGTCCGTCGTGGCGACCAGATGCTCCTTGAGCGCGCTCTTGCCCAGTTTTTTCACAATCATGTCGCGGGCTATCATAAGGGCGGACATCGTTTCGGCTGTTCCGCCGGATTTCGTTATCACGTTGAAAAGAGTCTTTTTGGGGTCGAGCAGGTCGAGCATAGCGGCAATGCGCTCCGGGTCCACGTTGTCCTCGACGAACAGCCGGGGCGCGCGGCGCTTTGAGGCGTCGAACAGATTGTAGTGCGCCGGATTCAGCGCAGTTTGAAGAGCCGTCATTCCCAGAGCCGAACCGCCTATGCCGAGAACGACGAGGTTCTCGAACTTGCGGCGTGCCCCGGAGGCGTATTTTTCAATAGCGGCGGCATCCATCGTGTATGGAAGGTCCATGAACGGAAGCTTCCCAGCTTTGCGTTGCGTGGAAACAGCCGCGAACGCCCCCGCCGCGAGCTTCTCCCCGCTCTTCAACTGATTAGCCGTCAGGCCGTCCTTCGCCCCGACCGCGTCCGACATCATGTTTGTGTAATCAAGCTTAATTCCGCCGACAACATTCTTCTTCGCCGCCATGTCAGCCTCCTGTTTTGTGGTTAAACCATTTTGCGATATTAATAATCTTGGATGGACTCATATTTACACCGAGAACAATTATAGCAAAGCTTAATCGCGATTCGCCACATTGAAGGCATTTTCTGGAACTGGAAAGAGCCGGTTTTGAATTGAACGAAGTTTAACAAGACCGGCGCATTGAGAGTTTTTTTGGAAGGGACGCGAATAAACCTATTTTTGCAAAAAATGGTTTCCTCGCAAAATCATAGAAAATCTTTTTCATAAAAAAGAATTTGCGAAATTAACGTTTTACGCGAGGGGGGACGATGCGGGTGACGCGCGCTTTGGAGCCGCGCAGCTTGCTCTCGGCAAGAAGGGCGAGGGATTTCACAGGCCCGGCGCCTTTGCGGGTCACCATCATCGCGTTTATCCCCATCAGCCCCATAAGAGCCGAGCAAGTGGCCGCCAGATTGTTGCAGCCGGGCGAGGTGAAAACTTTTCCACGGCCCAGCCTCGCGCGAAGCTCTCCGGCCCGCTCTTCTATCGCGCAGTCGCCGACAACCAGAACCGGGGTGTCAATTCGCGACACTTCTCCCGCGTCCGTCCCTTTTCCCATCACTATCGCGAAGTCGTGGAAGCATCCGATGTCGTTAGCGAACACTTCGAGGGCTGTTTCGGGGTTTCTGCGGCAGCCTTCCTCGCAGCATCGTTCCGCGCCTCGGATTATATTCACTCCGGGCGGGAACCTGTCCAGAAGCTGATGGGATAGAGACATGCGGCGGCGTTCTAGCAGTTCGGCTCCCTCGATGTCCATCTCCGCGATGTTCCAGCATCCCGCGCCGTCTTCTTTCAGCAACCTGAGATGTTCGACGTCGTCCGCCTCGTACCCCATGAGCCGCGCGCCCACGACGTCCACCGCCAGAGTGTCCGTTCCGCCGATGAGAAGTCCGACGGGAACTATGCACTCGGAGGCGAAGCGCTCTGCGGTGTAGTGTCCACGGTTCACCGCCACGCGTCCGTCGATGAGGGTGAAGTCCGGCTTGACCGTCAGGTAGATGTCGGCAAGTTTCCTGTGAAGCAGCCAGTTGTGATCGCGGATGCGGGAGCTTTGATGCACGAGGCCGAACTGGTTTTTCACCCCCAGAGTGACTTGGCTCATGGAGTGCGTTTTCAGCATCGGGATGTTAATGTACAGATTTTCGTCGCGCCGCCGGATGAACTTTTCGACGACAAGTTCGGAGAGGTCAATTGTGTAGTCGAAGTTGGGCAGGTTGACGGGCGCGGCCGCGGTCTCGTCTAGGAACACCGGGACGGCCCCTTCGCGCGCGCACATCTTGGTCATCCCCGTCGCCTCGAACACCAGCCGGGTGAAGTTTCCCTGAGTGCAGTTTTCGATGACGTAAACCGCGCGAGCGCCGTCCGCCTTGAACAGGCGAACAACCGCGCCGACCAGCTCCGGGTCGGTGAACACGTTCGGTTTGAAATCTATCGCGTTCACTTTGATGAAGACGTCGCGAGAGCTTTTCAGCAACGCGCCCGCCCCGCCGAAATCCGCGAACATCTCCGCCACTGCGGCGTCCATGCCGCGCGCCCTAGTGTCAACCGCTTTTATCTTTGTCATATTGTCCATGCTATGCTCTCTTCAAGATATTCTATTTGTCAGTGTTCTAAAAAACCTATAAGTTTCACAAGTAGAAAATCCTCTTTTGAACGCTTTATTTGGCATTCCCAAACAACCAGCACGTCCCATCCCATTTTTTTCAAATATTTTTTATTCCTAGCATCTCTCTGAATATTGGCCTCAAATTTATCTTTCCAGAAATCCTCTCTGGTTTTAGGTGTAGACCTGCCCTTTGAGCAATTGTGTCTATGCCAATAGCAACCGTTTACAAATATAGCCTTTTTTCTGCTGGCAAAAACCAAATCGGGATTCCCCGGGAGTTTTCCGTCATGCAAGCGGTATCTGTATCCGGAAGAGAACAACATTTTTCTTACGATCATCTCAGGGTGGGTATTTTTGCTGTGAACAGCACTCATTATTGCACGACGTTTGTCAGGTGAAAAGATGTCAGTCATTCTGTTTCACGATTCTATCAAGAATCGCCTTATGTTTTCCGGAATGAACTTCGTCGTGACATTTGCTGCATAACACAATTAAGTTGTTAGCAGTGTTCGGCCCGCCTTGCTTATGATGCTCAATATGATGTAGCTCTAAGATTCTCGGATCATTGTTTGACCATCGCTTAATGCTCCATCCACACAATCTGCATTTATTGCTATCTCTGCTATAAACTTCTTTTTGCACTGAATCAGGAATCTGCCTGTCATGCGGCTCGGCTATGCGCTGGTCGGATTGAAGAATATACTGTCCTGATTTCAAATCAGGCCGACCAGTGAATCTTGTCGCAATCATATACCCGTTTTCTGTTCTAAGTTCGCGAGTTCGCCTTCCGAATTCTTTAGCCTCGTTCGAAACATAATACAGTTCTTCAGTCGTAACAACTTTCCCTACGTTTTCCAGCAGAAACGCGAGTATTTTCTGCCTGCTTCCATCTGCGCTTTTTCTTATTCTGTTTACTATATGCCATCGTCTGGCTGCGTCTAAGTCAGGCTCAACGGAAACAAGAAAATACTGATCCGGCGACAAATCCACTCCGAACTCGGGATCTTGAGAGGCTCCGGTCGCTATTTGATAACCGTGTTCGACTCTTAACTCTCGAATTCTTCTCGGATAATCAGCTATGCCGGAAACGACCGCTAACTCAATCCCATCAATGACGGTATCGGGGTATTCTAATAAATATAGTCGTATGCGTTCTCTAGCCGCTTTTGAATTGATTCCGCTTTCCGCTATGGCACTAACGCCTAAATCTTTAACCTTTTCAAATATATCAGCCAAACATAAAACTTTGTCCCGAAGACTGAATTGAGAGCGGTTGTTGCCGAAAAAGGCTAGCTTACGGTCAATTAAACCAATCAAATCTTCGACCGATTCATGCTGTCTTCTCTTCGCCATCAATCAGCTTGCTTTCTTGTCGCTTTTTTTGGATTTTGATATTAAAAGCGACGCATGTTTTGCTAACGCTTCGGCAAAAGGGGGAGGAACTGCATTTCCAATCTGAATTCCTACTTGAGTCTTTGTTCCAACAAAGAAGAAGTCGTCGGGAAACCCTTGTAATCTGGCTGCTTCTCTATGTGTGATGGGTCTATTTTCTTGTGGATGAAGATATCTTCCTTTTTCGGGTTTGTAAAACTCCGTTCTTATCGTTACGGACGGCCTATTCCACCACAAGCGACCAAATAAATCAGTGCCACCTTTTGTTTTTCGTTTCCAGCAATCCGGCATCAAATCATCAGGAAGATCCCATCTATTGCCGCCCGCTGGTATGTGTGAATACCTTCTTATGGATTTTTCCGTGGGATTCCTCCCGATATGCCAATTGTTGCCGTCGGGTTGCAACGGCAAATCGCCTATAGCGTCTTTTACAGTAAGCCACGGTTTCAGTTTAAAATTCAACAGGTCAATTTTATCTGGGTTGAAATGTGTCGGCTCCGGGAAGGAAGGGGCGCATCCTTTGCAACCGATAATTATCGCTCTTTTTCTTGTTTGTGGGACTCCGTAATCTGCGGTGTTCATGACTTGTCCCATAACTGAATATCCCAAACTGGCGGCGATGCGGTTTATTTCGATGAACTCTTGCGATGAAAGAATAGGGGGAACGTTTTCGATAATAAACACGTAAGGGTCTGCGTCGGAGACTGCTCTCATAAATTGACGCCAAAGTTGTCTTCTCGGATCGTTGGGAACTTTTTCGCCTAGATTGCTGAAACCTTGGCACGGCGGACCGCCAATGACTATATCCGCCTTAGGAAACCTTTCTATCTCCTGAACGGCGCACTGCGCGACTCGATCCGTGAGGTTCATTCTTATCGTGTCGCAAGCGGCGGAATCCCACTCGTTTGCGAGAACTGTTTTGTATCCGGTGTTTTTAAAACCAAGCAACATTCCGCCACATCCCGCGAAAAGTTCGATAACAGTAGGTCCCTTCCCGCGTGGTCGCTCTTCAATAAAACTTTGCCATACAAATTCACGCTTCGATTTCGATTCAAAAGGATAGAGTCTGTATCTAAATGAATCCATTCTTTCTATAGCTAAAATATCTCCGACTTGAATCGAATGATGTTTAAAAAACCTTTTTATCCATGCTCTTTCTCGAAATATTCGACCGGGTTTCCCCGTTTCATCGTCGACGGCAATGTTCGTGAAAATCGTTCTATTAAGTCCGACAAGGAATATTTCAATTTTATTCTGCTCGCATTTATCTGCCGAAATCTTTGAATAGACGCATTCTTCAGGGAAAAAATCAAGGTGTCCATTAATATATATGTGGCTCTGTCTAATATTTCCAGCCGTTATCTTCAATAATCGTTTTTTATCAGCAACAGAACCGCTCATTGTCTTCTCTCTATCGTTAGTAACCACATTTTATCATATTGAACAATGCTCAATCAATCGAAGACGTGAATAACAGTTGTCGTTGTCCCGATGAGAGATGTCCAGACAGGGCTAGGCGGGAGGGGGAAAACGCGAGCGCCGCCCCGGGAATGTCCCGGAGGCGGCGCGGAGCGTGCAATCTGATATGGCCTCGGATGCGGACTAGCCCGCTTTTGCTGTCAGAACGGATAGCCGAGGGAGTACAGGGACTTCCAGCCTTTTGAGAGCGGCTTCTTGGTGAGGGCGTCAAGCTCTTCCTTGGAGCGCTCGCAGATTTCGTTGCCGGGGGGAAGTTTTCCCGGAGGGAAGGCTTCTCCGATGTCTTCAATGAGCTGCACCATGTAGTCGAGCAGGGCGCTGATGCCGGGTTTTGCTTTTTCCGGGTCGGCGAGTGTGGATTTGCCGACGCAGCCTTCGGGGTAAGCGGAGATCTCGATAGGCCCGCAGCCGACCTGTCCGTACCACGCGATTGGCCTGTTGAGCAGGTTGCCGGCTTTGTCGATATGCCCGTCCTTCATGTATCCGCGCGGCACGGTGTCGCACGCTTGCTTCATGTCGAAGAATTCGGGGAACAGGGCCAGCGACCACGATGTCTCGACTTCGTCCGCGTGGATAAAGTTGGTGTCGTACATCCCTCCTTCGGATTTCAGTTTGAAGTAGTCGCGCACGGCGTGATACCAGTTGAGGTTGATGAAGACGCCGGGGACCTGAAAGTGTTTTGCGAACTGGTGGATGGCTGTGGGGATGACGTATTCTTGGCCGTGGCCGTTCAGCAAAATCATTTTGCGGAATCCGGCGTTCCAGAACCCGGCCATCATAGCTTTGAGCATCCCGATGAAGTATTCTTCGGGCACTAGGACGGTTCCGGGCATGCCCATGTGGTGATAGGGGTGGGAGCCGTACCACAGGGGCTGGGCGACGGTGCAGCCGGTGACGGCGGCGACCTGTTCGGCCATGCGGGTGACGAGGAATGTGTCCTCTCCGGGGCAGGCGTGGGGGCCGTGCGCTTCGGTGCTGCCTATCGGCAGGATTATTATGTCGTTTTTCTTCAGGCGTTTTTCAATTTTCGCCCACGGCATGTTCTGGAAATAGATTTCGTCCGGGCTTTCCATCTTGCCGTCCGCCGGCAGTTGCCATTTGTGTTTCTTCGGAACGCCGCGCGACGGTTTTCCGGCGCTCTTCTTTGCTGTTTTCGCTTTTGCTTTTGCCATTTCGTTTACCCCTCCCGCGAGGTTAAATTTGATTTGTTCGCATTCAGAGTCCCGCCAGTCACGGCGCGACGATTATCTCGATGCCTTCGCCGCGTTTCATAATCTCGATGCCGTCAAGGATGTCGTCGAGTTTCAAGCGGTGGGTGATGAGTTTTTCAAGCGGCAGCTTCCCGCCCTTGAGCAGCCTGATGACCGCCGGGAAGGAATGGTTGGAGATGAAAGTGCCGATGATGGAAAGCTCGTAGCGGGTTATCTCGTACTGGACGCACTCGCAGCAGGCGGAGCTGTTCATGCCGAACAGCAACACGCGGGCGCCGCGGCGGCAGATGGAGGTCGCCTCCGTCATGAGACATCCGACGGCGTCGATGACGAGGTCGGCCCCGATGCCGGTTTCGGCCATGACGACGTCCTTCAAGCTGTCCTTGTCGGTGTTGACGATGATGTCCGCGCCCATCTTGCGGGCCATATCCGCGCGCTGGGCGTTGACTTCGGAGACGATGACTTTGCCCGCGCCGCCGGCTTTCATGAGTGCGGTGTAGTACAGGCCGATCGGCCCGGCTCCGAGGACGACTACCGACTCGCCAGCCATCAACTTCGCTTTCGTCGCGCCGTTCACGACGCAGGACAACGGTTCGGCGAAGATGGCCAGATCCGTGGAGAGGTCTTCGGGGATTTTGTGAAGGGCCTTGGCCGGGGCCAAGTTGTACTCGGCGAAGCCGCCGTCGATGTAGATGCCCAGAGTGGTCATGTTCTCGCACATGTTGGGCATGGCCATCCTGCAATAGGGACACAGGCCGCAGGTCAGGTTGGGGTCGACCGCGACGCGGTCTCCGGGTTTCAGGTGGGAGACGGCTTTGCCGGTTTCGAGCACTTGGCCGACGTATTCGTGGCCGAGAATGGCGCCGGGAGTGGCCGGGTGGCCGGGAGGCGTCTTAAGTATCTGGCAGTCTGTGCCGCAGATGCTTGCCGCCTCCACTTTCAACAGCACGTCGAAATCGTCTTTGATTTTCGGGACGGGAACTTGTTTCAGGACAATCTTTCCTTCGCCTTCAAAAATGGCGGCTTTCATGGTGTCGCTCATATTTTATCGCCTCTCCGGTAATCGCGCGCGGGGAGGCCGCGCGCGTAATTTAGCCTAATGTCAACTTTCCACAACGTCGCCCTGAAGCGGCTTCACAGTCGCGCCAAGCCCGGTCAGGTAGTCGATGCCTTCCTGAATATGGGCCTCGGAGCCGCCCTGAAGCTCAATTGCCATCCAAGCTTCGGTGGCGGACACGTCCGCGCGCCTGACGTTCGGGGAAAGGTCGTATTCCTTGACCAGCCTATAGAGTATCGGCTCCTTGACGAGGTCGGCGCTCATTGAGACGTGCAGCCTTCTTCTTATCATTTCATCCTCCGGCGGCGGCGGGCACGATCTCTATCGAATCTCCGTCCCGCAATTCCGTTTCCGCGCCGCGCAGTTCATAAATATCTTTTCCGTTCACGTAAAGTCTAATGAAGCGGCGCACATCTCCTTCGGCGGTAGTGAGCCGGTCGCGCAGGCCGGGAGCGAGTATTTCCAGCGCCCGAATCGCCTCGTAAACTGTGGCGGCCTCGACTTCCGCCTCGGAGGCTCCGCCCGCCAGCCGCCTGAACGGGCCGGGTATCATAATTCTAACAGGCATCGGCGAAATCTCCAGAAAAACCGAGTGTCTCACATATCGACGGCGCCGGGCACGTTCTCGGCGCGCCGCAATTGCGCAAGGAACGATTCAAGCTCGGATAACTTCGGCTCGATAACCCTCGGAGGTTTCAATCTGCCGGACAGCGCTTCCGGGGCTTTCAGCCCGCCTCCGGATATCACCGCGACCACTGTCTCCCCGGCCTTGAAAGCGCGGGCGGAGGCGAGTTGCTTGAGAGCGGCGACAACAGCGCCGCCCGCAGGCTCGGCAAAGATTCCCTCCTCGCGAGCGAGCGTCTTCATTCCTTCAATTATCTCATTGTCGCTGACCGCCGCGATCGCGCCGCCGGAGTCCCGCGCCGCCCGAAGCGCGTACACGCCGTCCGCCGGGTTGCCGATTGACAATGATTTGGCGAGAGTCGCCGGGGCGGCGGGCTGGATCAGTTCGGATTTCTTGCGGAAAGCGGCCGCCACCGGAGCGCAACCTTCCGCCTGCGCGCCGTGCAGCTTCGTTTCCTGCGATTTCAGGATTTCGACCGCCGTCAGTTCGGTCATTCCCTTTCGAATGGCGGTGAGAGTGGAGCCGGAGGCTATGGGGGCGACGATATGGTCGGGGGCGGTCCAGCCGAGTTGCTCGGCTATTTCGAAAGCTATTGTTTTCGCGCCCTCCGCGTAATAGGGTCGGAGGTTGATGTTTACGAACGCCCATCTCTCCCTCGCCATCGCCTCGTTGCAGAGGGCGTTGATGCGCTGAGTGCCGCCCTTGACGGCGATGAGCGCCGGTTCGTAAATGTTTATAGCGGCAAGCTGAGCGGGTTCTGCGTCGTGGGGGACGAATATGACGCTTTTCAAGCCGGCGCGCGCTGCGTGAGCCGCCAGCGAGTGCGCGAGATTGCCTGTCGACGCGCATGCCACAACGCCGAACCCAAGCTCCACCGCGCGGCTCACCGCCACCGCCACCATCCGGTCTTTCACCGAATGGGTGGGGTTCACCGTTTCGTCTTTGATGTAAAGATTTTTTATGCCGAGCCGGGCGCCGAGGTTGTCCGCTTTTAGCAGCGGGGTAAAGCCGGGAGAGAGATCAACAGGGCGCGTTCCCTCAAGCGGAAGCAGTTCCATGTAGCGCCAGATGTCGGGGGTTCCTTTTTTGATTTTTTTCCGGGTGGCGAGCTTGGAAGCGCGCTGGTAGTTGTAGTCCGCTTCGAGGGGGCCGAAACAGTAGTCGCAGACGCTGACCGCGCCGGGGTCGAAAGCCCTGCCGCATTCCTTGCATTTGAGGCCCGCCAGATTGCTCAAAAGCTACCGTCCTTCCCGGCCCCGGAGGGGCGCGCGCGCGGCCCGCCACGCCGCCCGCGAAATCAGATTCGAGTTTATGTTGATTGCGCTCGATTGTCAATAAACCAAGCGCGCGCGAGCGTGATTTTCCGAGCGGGAACGGGGCGCGCGCCGCCGCGCGCGCGGCGCTGTTGAAATGAGCGGGCTTATCAAATATACTATTACCCTGTGGCCGGGCGGAAAGCCCGCGCCCCGGCGCGCGCCGGAGGCCGGAGGTTAAGTTTTGATGACCGAGATGACCAGCAAGCTAGACGAGCTTTTCAAGCTCCAGCAGATCGACAACCAGATTCTCCAGAATATGCGGCGCATCCGCCAGATCGACAAGGTCGAGCATCCCGTTCAGAAGAAACACAGGGAGCTTAACGCCAAACTCGAGGCTTTCGACAAAGAACAGATCCCGTTCAAAGCGAAAGCCAAGGAGCTTCAGGACCAGATAGCGGCATACAAGGACAAAAAGAACAACGTTGACATGAAACTGGACGATTCGCAGACGGACCCGAAAGAGCTTCAGTTCATCTTTAAGGAAAGAGAGCAGTACACGAAGCTGATAAAGACCGCCGAAGACGAGATAGTGAAGCTTATGCTTGAGCTTGGCAACGTCGATCTCAAGAAGCGCGGGTTCGTCGAGCAGCTCAACGACATAGAAGAAGAATTCAAGAAAGTCACCGCCGAGCGCGCCGCCGACAAGGAGCGCTTCGCAGTCGAGGTCGAGAAGTTGCGCGAGGAGCGCAAGGCCTTCAAAAATTTCTCCGACAAGACCCTGCTGTCGCACTATCAGGAACTTCAGAAGACGCACGACGGAATGGCGATAGCGACTATCGAGGACACAGACGACAAAGACATCAAAGTATGCACCGGATGCAACGTCGAGGTCAGCCTGAGAACGCTACAAGCGCTCGAACGCGCTGACGGGCTGGTTTACTGCCAGCGTTGCGGACGCATCCTGTACAGACAGGGCTGAGCGGAAACGGAATCTCCAAAACAATGAAAAATAACGAAGACAGTTTTGCCTATGATTTTGACGCGTACACGGACGGAGCGGCGCGGGGCAACCCCGGCCCGTCAGCGGCGGCGGCGGTCCTCCTGAAAAACGGACAGGTGGTCGCTGAACGCTCAATCTACCTCGGCCATTCGACGAACAACCGAGCCGAATACGAGGGCGCGCTTCTGGCGCTTGAAACAGCCGCCGAGCTAGGCGCGACATCCCTCAGAATACATACGGACAGCGAGCTTATCGCCCGGCAGGTGCGCGGGCAGTACAAGGTGAAGAACCCCGACTTGATGCCGTTGAGAGAGAAAGTTGTCAGGCTCGCCGCGAAGCTCGAAAAGTTCGCGATAGTCGAAATACCGCGAGGGAAGAACAGCGCGGCGGACGGGCTGGCCAATGTCGCCCTCGACACCGCCCTCGGCATCAGGCCCCGACGGGACTGACGCGCTTTCAACCCGGATTCGTCGATAGAGCCGACGAACCGGGGCGATTTTCATAGCGGCGAACTGCTTCGTTGCCGCCGCATTTTTTTGTTCATGAACCCTATGTTCTATTCACTGCAAAAATGCGCCTTGCGCCTCGCATTTCATCCGCTCTGAACAATCGCTCCCGAATCCTAATGATGGATTCGGGTTCAAAATGTTTTGATGATTCTCTAAATCGAAAACAAGCAGGAAAACGGCGCGTTCATCTCGGAAACGCCGCGCTGAATATCTACGAAGTCAAAAGGGCAATAAAAAGGGGCGGGAGAGAATTCCCCGCCCCTTTTGGCGATTGAAAACTATCTTGAGAAAATCAGTGGTTGAACTTGCGGACGCCGGTGAAGACGAGGGCGATGCCTTGTTCGTCCGCGGCGGCGATGACGGAGTCGTCGCGCACTGAGCCGCCCGGTTCGACGATGAACTTCACGCCTGTGGTCGCCGCGTTGTCCAGCCCGTCCCTGAACGGGAAGAACGCGTCGGAGACGAGAACTATTTTTCCGCTTTCGAGTTGTTTTGCGATGTAGGCGGATTCTTTCTTGAGGTACTCGGCGCGTTTGTTTTTGGAGAGAGAGGCAACGAATTCGTCGCGGTCGACTTTGGCGCCCTGAGAGGCGGCGAACTCTCGCTGCAGGTTGCCTGTGGCGCGCAACGCGCACAGCAGCACGGAATCTTTGCGGTTGGGTTGTCCGCACCCCATGCCGATGACTTGGTATTTGCCCTTGGAGTATTCGCGGATGATGCTGATGGCGTTGGACTTCACGTTTTTGACGTGTCTGAGGCCGAAGTCGAGCATGTCGCCGGCCCCGGCGGGGGGTTGCTTTTTAGAAACGACGCCGACCATCAGCTTTTTGCCGCTGTTTTTGCATTTGTATTCGGAGGCTTTTTTCATGAGGTCGGCGGGTTTTTTGCAGAGGTAGTAAACGTCGTCGGTTTCCTGTTCGAGCATGCCGCCGGAGACGGCGCGGAGTTTGGACTTGGGGGCGGAGGCGAATTTGATGTCGCCGAATTCGAGGAGTCTGAGACCGGCTTTCTTTTTGCCGAGGGACTCGATGTAGTCGAGGGCTTTCTTCTCGATTTTCGGGGCGATGATAATCTCGACGAATCTGTCTTCGATGAGTTTGGCGATGCCGAGGGTCATGTTGCGGGTGAGGCAGATGACGGAGCCGAAGGCGCTGACCGGGTCGCCTGCCCAAGCGCGCTCGAAAGCCTCTTCGATAGTGGCGCCGGTGGCAAGCCCGCAAGGGTTGCAATGCTTGATGATGGAGACAGCCGGGACTTTCTTGAATTCGAGCGCGGTGGTCATGGCCGCCTCGCCGTCTAGGTAGTTGTTGTAACCGAGCGCGCCGCCGAAGACCTGTTTGCAGTTCGGCAGGTTGGGCCATTCGACGCCTTCCTCGCGGTATAGCCAGCCTTTCTGGTGCCAGTTCTCCGCGTAGCGTCCGAGTTGGAATCCGTCGGTGTATTTGAGCCGTTTGACCATCTTGTCTTCAAGCTTCGCGCTGAAGAAGGTGTTAATGGCGGCGTCGTAGTCAGCGGTGCGCTCGAACGCTTTCGAGGCCAGTTTCGCTCGGGTGTCCAGCGTTACCCCGCCGTTGTTCGCCTTCATCTCTGCCATGATGGAGCCGTAGGACGCCGGGTCGACGACGATCGCCACGCCTTCAAAGTTTTTTGCTGCGGCGCGAACCATGCACGGCCCGCCGATGTCAATGTTTTCGACCGCCTTGTCCACAGTGCAGTCTTTTGCCGCCGTCACTTTTTCAAACGGGTACAGGTTGCACACAACCATGTCTATCTTCGGGATGCCTAGTTCGGCGGCCTGTTTGACATGGGTCGGGTTGTCGCGCTTGTAAAGCAGGGCGCTCTCGTAGTTGAAGCTGATGGTTTTCATCCTGCCGTCGAAATAGTCGTCTTTCTTGTTGCCTGTGATTTTGCTGATCGGAACCACTTTCACGCCCGCTTCCTTGAGCGCTTTTGCGGTTCCGCCGGTGGAGATAATCTTCACACCGTTGGCGGAAAGGAACTTGGCGAACTCGACCACGCCTGTCTTGTCGCTTACGCTCAACACGGCGGTTTTGATTTTTAACATAGCATCCCCCTTGTGGAAATCGCCGGGAGAAAACCCGGCGGAATATTTTGTAATATTGCGCGCCTGACGCGCGGCCCGGCGGACGGAACCGCCGGAATGAGAGCAATTATAACCGGGGACGGCGGGAGCGGGCAACGCGGTTTGAGAAATAGTTCACAATGTCCCCCCGCGCCGCCCCGGCGCGGGGTTTCCAATGTTTTTATCTGCGAAATGATTAGCGAGCGCGTCAGTCAGCGCGTTGCCCGGCAAAGCGCCGGACGGCGGCAAGCAGGGAGCCAAGGGTTATCAGTATCAGCCCGGCCCAGTACAGCCATATAAACGGCTTGAAACTGGCTTGGAATATAGCCCGGTATCCGGTTTGAGAGGCGGCTTCTGGTTCGGCTCCGGCGTCGTTCTCCGCTCCCGAAACAGCAGGGTCGGTCGCGTCGCTTTCGGGGACGGGCGCGCTCTCGGCGGGCTGCCACTCGATAGCCACTCCCCCGGTGTCGGGCATCAGGCTCGCCGCGCGAAGCCGCAGGCCGTTGGCTTTGACTACCACGGTGTCGGACTCAATGCCCTAAGCCCCCATTCTTGCGGAGGCGATCAGATTTTCTGTCGCGCCGTTCAGCGCGGCGGATAGTTTTACGCCGACTACGCCTTCCTGCATACGGGACGCGTCGAATCCGTCGAATGTTATCTCTACGCCATCGACGAGCGCCGATTTGCCTTTCAGGAGGGTTATAACTTTTCCGGCGGGGCCGGACGCCGGAGCGTTCCCGTCGGGCGGCGCGAGCTGCACGGGAGTAAGATAGAGATCCCCCGCGAACATCCTCATAACGTATGGTTTGTTTACGGCCTTGTTATGCCATTCGTCGCTGACGTAAGAAATCTCGGCGGACGCGGACGCCCTGCCTCCTATTTCAATCGCAACGCTGTCGCCGTACTCGAAGGGCCGTATCTCTTTGACAACAAATGTGAATCCGGCAAGCTCTTCGCTCTGGCCTTCGAGCAGACCGAACCTGTCGGTATGCTTGGCGGCGGACGACGTTATGACGCCCACGAGAACCAGCGCGGCCCCGATGTGCGCGAGGTAGGACGCCCAGTTCATCTTTCGCGACGCGGCGAAAGAGGCGAACGCCCACAGGTTCGAGACGGCGGCGGCGCAGGAAAAGAACACGAGGGCGACGGAGGTCGCGTTTTTAACGCCGATGGCGACTGCGATTATCGCGCCCGCGACGCCGACGACAGCCCCGGCGGCGAACGGAGCGGCGTTGAGCTTGGCTCCCGCGCGGCGCATAAAAAACGCCGGGCAGGCCGCAAGCAGGATCGCCAGCGGCAGCGCCGCCACCATCGATGTCGCGTTGTAATACCTCTCGTCAAACGTGGATGTTCCTTCCGTGAACCACTTGGAGAAAATCGGCCAGTTCGTGCCCATGAAAACGAACGCGAAGAAAGCCCACATAGCGATGACAGAGCCGTAAAGGAGAACGTCCCGCGCGTCGGTTTTCGCGGCGCGTTCAGGGGGCAGGTCTTTCGACATCTTGACGCCCTGCCAGACGACGGCTGCGCTCGCGGCCGCCGCCGTGACTATCAGCGCAAGAAGTATCGGCAGGTAGATGGAGCCGCCCTGAAAAGAGTGCACGGAAACGTCGCTCAACACGCCGCTCCTAGTGAGGAAAGTGGCGTAGAGGACGGTGAAGTAGGCGATTGAGACCATGACCGCGTTCCAGAAAACGAAGCGGCGGTTGCGGTTCTGAAGAAGCATGCCATGGAGCAAAGCGCCGAGGGCGATCCAAGCGAAAAGGGAGGCGTTTTCGACGGGGTCCCAGCCCCAGTAGCCGCCCCAGCCGAGCACCTCGTATGCCCAGTAGCTGCCCATGAAAATGCCGATGCCGAGGACGCACCAAGAGAGGACGGCCCACGGGCGCGCCGCCTTCGTCCATGCCGTGGTTTCGCCCTTCGCCAGCCCGGCCAAGAAAATCGCGAACGGGGCCGCCGCCAGCGCGTATCCCAAGAACATCACCGGAGGGTGCAGCGCCATCCATGGGTTCTTCAGCAGCGCGTTCATGCCGGCGCCGTCCGGCGCTTCCCATCCGAGCGGCGCGAACGGGCTGCCGTGTATCAGCAGCGCGCATAGCGCAAGCTCAAGTCCCGCGAAAAAAACCATAGACCATTTTTCATAGCTCTTCATAGCGAAAGCCATGACGAGCGCGGTGATTGCCAGAAAGCAAACCCAGAGCAGGAACGTGCCTTCCTGTCCCGCCCAGATTCCGGATATCTTGTAAATCAACTCCTGAGATATCTCGCTATGCTCGAACACGTATTTGAAAGCGAACCTGTCGTGGACGAAAAGAGAGCCGAGGTAGAAGACGCCTAGAGAGGAGAGGCCGGCCTTGGCCCACAACGCGGCGCGGCCCGCCTTGTTCCAGCCCTCCGCTCCGTCTATCGACAGCAGGTAGTAAACGAACGTCAGAATGTTAAGACACAGCAGCGCGTATATTAGTATTTGACCGAAACCCATTTACTCACCCTGTTCCTTGTGGAAAGCTTCGTCGGCCTTGGCCTCGTATTTCGACGGGCATTTAGTAAGAATGTCCGAGGCGACGAACACGCCGTCCTCGTACGCGCCCTTGGCGACGACCTGAGTGGCCTGCTCGAAGTTCGAAGGCAGGCCCTTCATCGTCCTGACTCGCATCACTTTGCCGTCCGGATCGGAGATGGAGAACTCATAAGCTCCGGTTTCGGGGACGAGGGCGGCGCCGGCGCTCTTTATCAGTTCGCCCATCACCTGAACCTGTCTTCCCTGAGCCTTCTGAGCCTCGTCGAACGTCACGTACGGCGTCGCGAAGTTCTTCGAGAAGTAAAACATCGCGCCGAGGCACGCGGCTATTATCACCGCTCCGATTATGTGTTTAGGTTTCATTTCTTCTCCGCCTTTTTAAGTTTTAGGTCGAGGTAAACGATGTAGACGAAAATCCCCGCGAGGGTCGTCATCGAGCACACAAGAACAGTCTGCCATTCAGACATCCCAGCCCTCCTTCCTGCGCGCTATCCGTTCGACGCGCACAGAGAGATTGTAAAGTTTCAGATAGAGAAAAGAGTATCCCGCCGCCGCGCACCAGAACACGAGCCGCATCTTGTCGTCCAGCAGCTTGCCCTGACCGTCCGCGTTGATGATGGTGTCGGGGTGAAGGCTCATGTAAACGCGCGGGATGACGAACACAAGAAAAGGCATAACGGCGAAAGCGAGTATTGCGTAGACGGCGGCCAGCCGGATGCGCCTGTCGAAGTCAGGCGTCGCCGAGCGAAGCCCGAAGTAAGCCATGTAGACGAGGAGCAACACGGTGATGGAGACTTGGCGCGGGTCCCAGTTCCAGTACATGTTCCACGCCGATTTTGCGAAGAACGCTCCGGAGATGGTCGCCAGAACGCAGAACCAAAGGCCCATGCGCGCGGACACTTCCGCTTTCATGTCGGCTTCGTAGCTGTGCCGCCTTAGCACGACCACGCTGTTCCAAAGCGACATCGTGAAGGCCAGCACGGCGACCCAAGCGACCGGCACGTGGAAATATATGATGCGGGCCGTCTCGCCGAGCACATGCGCGGGCGGGGTCACAACGAGCGCGCCGTACAGCGTCCACGTCATGAATCCGAACAGAGCCGCTAGAAACAACATTCCCATGCCTACTGCTCCGAAAACACGTATTCGAAAAGAAAACCGCCGCCGACCGTCGCCGCCACCGCGTATGCGGCGAGGAAGACCAGCTCCCCGCCGCCAGTCCACGGGGCCGCCTCCGCCAGCGACATGCCCGTCGCCCGCACAGCCGTTAAAAACACCGGCATCAGCGCCGGAAACGCGAGCACGGGGAACAACATGCCGCGCGCCCGCGCCTGCGCCACTATGGCCGACAGCAACGCGCTCACCGCCGAAAGCCCGACGGTCGCCAGCGCCGTCGTCAGCGCGAAATACCCGACATGGCGCATATTAACATTGAGCAATATTATAAACAACGGGGCCACTATCACAATCACGGATGACATCATCAGAAAGTTCATCGCGGTTTTTCCGTAAAAAACGTGATCCGCCCGGCAACACAGCCTAAGCGTGTTCATCGTCCCTTTGTCTTCTTCCTTAATAAACGCGCGGGACAAGCCGGTCATTGCCGAAAAGAAAAGGATGACCCATAGCATAGCCGACTGCAGCATCGGGTCGGTCACGGCTCCGCCGAGCGAGTAGCTGACCATCACAAGACATGTGACGCAGAAGAGCAGGGTGGTGTTGAAGGCGTATCTGGCGCGGTACTCCTCCAGAATGTCTTTCTTCATCACTGCCCATGCGCCCGATATGAAGTCCATAAGCAATCGCGCCGGCAACTGCGGCGCGCTCCGCTAGCAGAATTTATCTCCGCCGA
>ENA-UOWO01001075-UOWO01001075.1-activated-sludge-metagenome-genome-assembly--contig:-NODE-1075-length-37436-cov-5.676921_pt1 | contig 37436 bp, 35 predicted proteins | sample MGYA00238148_ERZ761564 | MGnify/ENA primary metagenome ERZ761564 (study PRJEB28885, sample SAMN05720194) | activated sludge metagenome | isolation source: Anaerobic digester | place: USA... | reverse complement strand
AATTCTTCTCTTTTTTTATTTTTTTTTGAATATTAGTTGGTACTTTTAAAAAAGCACCAGGTTTATTTTTAAAATTTCGATATTTATACAAATTATAATCTTTCCACTCCAAAGCATTAGATATCATTTCAGATGATTTTTCGAAAATAGGAGTTTTATATCCTAACTCCTTTATTAATGAAACAACTGTTTTTTTTACATGGATAGGCATATCCTTGACTCCAGGAGTTGTGGGTAATATGGAAGTTGATAATTTGCTTGCATATTTCCATGCTAATATTATTCCTGGATCTAACCTTAAACCACCAATACAAACACTTTTAACGAGTGGCAATGTTTCCTTTAAACAAGAAAGTATTGACTCTCTTGAACTGTTTACATCTCGAATTATTGGTCTTAAATGATGAGATAAATAGATTCCTGTATTTAAAAAATATTTCCAATTATTTATCCGTTCTCCAATAAATGGTTCAATACTATTTGGTAGGTTTGAATGGGTTATTGAAACAATTATAGGAATTTTATTTTTCTTCAATTCTAAAAATCTCTTTTTCCAAATTTCATTTAAATTTACTGGAATTCCAGCTTTTGTAACTATCCAAATAGGATTGTGTAATTTTTTTGATATAAGATAATTCATTATTGACCAGGTGTCTTCACTATTTGATTTTAGAAATGGTTCAGATGATCCAGTTGAAATACTTATAACTGATTTATTTGGAATAAATGACGGGTGTTTGTGAAGTGACTTTATTAAAACACGACCACTAAAAATCCTTTTTATTTTTTTTGGTAATTTAATTTGACCGTTCTTATTGATCCAATCTTTACCTAAATCTCTTTTGTTACTCCCAGCTACACAATAGGCACAACCAAGTGGACAACCAAAAGAGGGATCTAAAGAAAAAGACGAATTAGCCTGAGATACTCGACTTAATGGATTTTCTTTGTCTTGAGAAAGAGCTCCAAACATCTGACCGTAAACGGTTAAATTTACTTCTTTAAGTTTTTCTGTTTTTATATCTTTTGGATATATTGGCCAATTGTTAATAGTTTTTTTCATACTATTAACTTAATAATATATCACCAATGTCTGATTATTGTACTAACATATTTATCTTAATGATATTTTATGATACAATTTACTACAGATGAGTATAGAAAGACCTAAAATTAATCAGCACGAAATTAGGGAAATGTTTTTGGGATATTTTGAAGAAAAGGGACACAAAAGAATAGATAATTCATCTTTGATGCCAAAAAATGATCCGACCTTATTGATAATTAATTCTGGTATGGCTCCATTAAAAAGATTTTTTACTGGCGAAGATGTCCCTGAATCAAAAAGAATGACAAATATACAAAAATGTGTGAGAACAAATGATATTGAAAGCATTGGAGATACAAGACATCTGACTTTTTTTGAAATGATGGGAAATTGGTCTATTGGTGATTATTTTAAAAAAGAAGCTTTAGGTTTTGCCTGGGAATTATTAACTGAGAAATTTAAATTTAATAAAAATAACTTATGCGTTACGGTTTATGGTGGAGATCCTAAATATCCTCAAATAGAACCTGATTATGAATCATATAACATTTGGAGAGAAATCGGTATTCCATCTAATAAAATTTACAAATTAGGGGCTGAGCATAATTTTTGGGGTCCACCTGGTGATTCTGGTCCTTGTGGACCAAGTTCTGAAGTATTTTATGATCTTGGTAAAGATGTTGGTTGTGGAACTCCCGAATGTGGACCAGATTGTGATTGTGGTAGATTTATTGAAATTTGGGACCCTGGTGTATTTATGCAGTACAATAAAAATATTGATGGTCACATAACGAAACTTGGTTTTAATAATGTTGATGCTGGAGCTGGACTTGAAAGATTTGCTATGATTTTACAAAATGTAGAATCCGTTTATGATACTGATTTATTAAAACCAATAACAGATTCTATTTTGACTGAAAACAATATTGATATTAACTTTAAAAATAGAGATAAAACACCGATAAGAATAATGACTGATCATATAAAAAGTTCTACTTTTTTAATAAGCGACGGTATCTATCCATCAAATACAAGACGTGAATATGTAACAAGAAGATTAATCCGAAGATTAACCTCCTATTCGAAGTTGATTGGTGTTTCTGATCTTAGAATAAATGAAGCCGTAGATACTATAGTCCAGGAGTTTGGTCAATATTACCCTAATCTAGTTGAAAATAGAACAAAAATTATTCAATTAATAGATGATGAAAAAAATAAATTTTTAAAAACACTTAATAACTCTGAAAAAGTTTTAGATAAAATTTTAAAATTTTCCGGAAATAAGGTCTCGGGTAAAGATGCTTTCATACTCCAAAGTACACATGGATTACCATATGAAATATTAGAAAATATATTAAAGATAAAAGGTATTAGTATTGATAAAGAAGAATTTGATTTGGAATTGAAAAAAAATCGCGAAAATAAGTAATTGTTTAATGCAACGAAAAATTTATAAGAGATAAAAATCACCTTATTTAAAATCATAGTCTAGACTTTCCAAAACATTGCGGTACATTGTCCTTTAATGAAAGAGGATAAAACAAAACTAATAATTTTAGTCAAACGATTAGAAAAATATTTTTATTGGTATTTGATCTATAAAAACAAAAGTTATATTGACAAATTTCTATCCACTAGTAAAAGAATAAAACGAATACTAAATAAGTCCTAGACTTCCATGAAATACGGCGGTACATTGGTTACTGAGATGACAACATATAACCAAAACAAGAATAAAGATACACCAAATATAGAGTATTGCCTTTATGCTCGCAAATCTTCCGAATCTGACGAACGTCAAGCCATGTCGATTGGTTCACAAATCGATGAAATGAAAGAACTGGCTAAACGAGATGGATTAAAAATAAAAGAAATTAAACAAGAAAGTCACTCGGCCAAAAGTTCTGGATCTCGACCAGTATTTATGGAACTACTTCAACAGGTAAGACAAAATAAATTCAATGGAATACTTACCTGGGCACCAGATCGTTTAAGTCGTAATGCCGGAGACTTAGGATCAATAGTTGATCTTATGGATCAAGGTAAACTAGTAAAAATCCAGACCTATTCCCAAAGCTTCACTAATAGTCCGAATGAAAAATTTTTACTAATGATTCTTTGCTCTCAGGCAAAACTAGAGAATGATAATAAAGGATTAAATGTTGAAAGGGGATTAAGAACTAAATGCACCATGGGATGGCGACCAAGTGTGGCTCCAACTGGTTATCTAAATCAACCAGGCGATGGCTATAAAGATGAACTAATTATTCCCGATCCAGATAGAGCCTCATTTATTACTGGTATGTTTGAAAGAGTTGCTTATCAAGGTCATAGTGGTCGAGCCATTAAACATTGGTTAGACAGAATTGGATTTAAAAGTAGAAACGATAAACAAATGCCATTAAGTAAAATTTATTCTGCTCTCAAAAATCCATTCTATTATGGAGAATTTGAATTCCCTACTGGAAGTGGTAATTGGTATAAAGGAAAACACAAACCATTAATTACCAAAGAATTATTCGATAAAGTTCAAATCACTTTACAAACTATTCCCAAAGGTCACACTAATAAAGTTTTTCCATTCAAAAGCATATTTACTTGTGGAAAGTGTGGTAGCAAAGTTACTGCCGAAGAAAAACTTAGAAAATTAAAATTTGGCGGTTACACCAAACATATTTATTATCATTGTACTAGATCAGCTAATTATGAATGTAACGAACCATATATCACCGAAGGCGATTTAATCAAACAATTAATCGCCAATATCGACAAAATTAAATTTAATCAAACCGGTATCTCCCGAAAAATCGAAGAAGATATTGAACGATATCATCGTCTAAAAACCCAAGTACTTAATAAAGAATATCTAGATGGTCACTTGTCTGAATTTGAAATAATCCCTCAAAAAATAACAGATAAAAATGAAATGACAAAAAACTATTTACTTCATATTCTCCAAATTGGAACATCCGAAGAACGACAGGGAGCAATATCATTTATTAAAACGAAATTCGTACTGAGAGATAAGACAATAAGTATCCAAAAATATTAGATTTTATAAATATAGCCATAATTTCCAATTGTTTTTCTTTTATTTAAGAGGGAAGTATAATTAATTATGGCTAATAATAAAAAAGATAAGATTAAAGATCTTATAATTTCCGGATCAGAAATAGCAGGTGGAGCTGTTGGAGGTGCTCTTAGTTTTTTAGCAACAGGACCTGCAGGAGCTGCTATGTTTGGAGCAAGTAGTATATTAGTATCAAAAACTCTTAATTATATTGGGAATGAATTGTCTACACGTTTTCTCGGACCAAGAGAAGAAAAACGTATTGGAGCTACTTTAGCTATAGCCACTGAAAAAATTAATAAACGACTTCAAAATGGTGACTCTATAAGAAATGATGGTTTTTTTTAATAAAGATAACTCTGGTAGATCTAAAGCAGAAGAAATAGCAGAAAGTGTATTATTAAAAAGTCAGAGAGAGGCAGAAGAAAAGAAAATTCCTTTTTTAGCTAATTTACTAGCCAACATATCATTTTCTCCTGAAATAAGCGTCGAGTTAGGAGAACAAATGATTAAAACAGTGGATTCTTTAACATATAGACAACTTTGTATTTTAAGTCTCGCTGTAAATAAATGGAAAGAACAACTTCGTAAAACTAATTACCACGAACAAAAAACATTTGAGAGAGATCTTTACCAAATATTATATGAATGTATTGATCTTTATAATCGGGCTTTCATCAAATTTGGAAGTGCTGCGATTTTAGGAGTGACAGACATGAATCCATCCACAATTGCAATTCAAGGATTAGGCGTGGATATCTATAATTGGGCACAATTAAATGAAATACCTTTCAGCGATATTGAGCCAATAATAATTGTACTAAGCAAATAACAGATAGAATCTGTAAATATAAAAAAATAGAATTTCTATTCAGAAAAGTTTTAGATTTAATTTATTTATAGTACCATAACCTTTGTTACAGGATCTAAAACTCGATTTTAGGTATTTAGGCTCAAAATAAGCAAGAAACATCGGGCTTATAAAGCTAAGCATCAGGGTCGCATAGAACATTATAGGATATGTGACCCTACGGAGAATCGAACTCCGATTACCAGGATGAGAACCTGATGTCCTAACCGTTAGACGATAGGGCCTTATTGTTAATTAATCTTTCAATAGCTTTTCTATTTTTCCAAGACTTAATTTGTTTTTCTCTTTTTCTTGCTAATGAAAGAGTGTCGAATTCTTCAGAGTATATCAAATTCCAAGGCAATTTTAATTTTGTATATTTAGATCTTCCATTATTGTGATAATTTAATCTTTCTTCTAGATTTCCAGTAGAACCGATGTAATAAGAATTATCTTTAAGTGAGGCTAAAATTAAGTGTAATACATATTAGTTTTCCTGACCGTTAGTCCCGACCTTTCAGGTCGAGGATGCTCGATTCTCGACTTTAGTCGGAATCGGCAACGATAGGGCCTAATCTACAACAACAGTCATTGATGTTGTAAAATAAGTCAGATGTATTTTACCAAATATCAGTCTTATTTTAAGCTTTTAGCCTTAACTATTCTTTCTCCTCTCCTTTTCTGGCTGATTTTCTACTTCAACCTCCCCGGTAAAATTGGCTTTGGCAATGTTTCTCTAGAAACTGTTTTTTCTAATTACGACGGACCTAACTACATGGTCATTGCCAAATGCGGTTACAACAAAAATTGTATTGGTCCTAACTTTTCTTTACCCCAACCACTCGAATATTATCCAGCTCATTTTCCTGGATATCCTTTATTAATTAAATTCTTCAATAATTTCACTACTGGTCCCAAAGCCATGCTTTTTTCCACTCTTTTAGGATCAATTTTTCTTAGTTTAATTCTTTTTGAATTTTTAAAGCTCTTTGTCAAAGAAAAAAAAGCTTTTTGGTTAACCACACTTTTCTTATTTTTCCCAGCTCGTTTCTTTATTTTACGTTCAGTCGGTGCCCCAGAAACCTGGTTTTTAACTAGTATCATTGCCTCGGTTTTCTTTTTCAAAAAAGATAAAATTTGGCTTTCAGCTATTTTTGCCGCCCTAGCTCAAACTTTCAAAACTCCAGCAGTTTTATTGGTTTTATCCTATGCCATCATCGCCATTTATGAATTAGTTAAAACAAAAAAAATTATTCCTGTTGTCAAAAAATATTACCCATACTTACTCACTCCAATTACTATTTTATTAATCTTTTATCTTTATTATCTCCAGACCGGCAATTTATTGGCCTATTTTCAAAGCGGGGATAACTTTCATTTAAATTTTTTACCTTATTTAGTTTTTATCAGTACCAAATCTTGGATCAACACTATTTGGCTCGAAGATATCATTTATATTTTCTTTATTAGTATGTATGGTGTTTATCGACTTCTCAAAAAATATAAATTTGATATTATTGCCATTTTCCCCTTAGTCTTTCTTCTGGCGACTTTATTAGTCGCCCATCGTGACATCAGTCGTTATATTTCTCCTATTTATCCTTTTTTATTACTTGCTTTCCAAAAATTTCTCAACAAAAAATCTGTCAAAATAATTTTATTACTTTTACTTCCGGCCATTATCCTTTACGGTATTAACTTTGTCTGTGGTAATGTCGCCCCAATTTCCGACTGGACCAATTATTTATAAAAAATAATTTCCTCCCTTCATCAAGGGAGGATGGCCGAAGGTCAGGTGGGTTTTAACTAATATAAAATTTCCCGTCTTCTTCTGTCAGTAAATCTTTCATTAACATCATCGATAAAGTAGTTGAAACTTCAGTTACATTCTTTTTGGTTATTTGACAAATTTCATCACAACTCATCGGCTCATTTTCCAATAAATCAATCATTATTCTTTCCAAATCATTTAAATTACTATAATCCTTAAATAAATTTTCCTGACTTGGCATAGCAATTTTATCTTCAAAAATATCCTTCGGTTCGGTTAAAATTTTGGCACTGCCGGTTTTAATTAACCAATTAGTCCCTTCTGACGTTTTAGAATTTATTGGTCCGGGCACTGCCAATATTTTTCTACTTTGCTCCAAGCCTAATTTGGCCGTAATCAAACTACCTGATTTTATTCCCGCTTCTATTACCACAATCCCCACAGTTGCTAATCCCGAAACTATTCTGTTCCGTTGAGGAAAACTCCAATTAGTCGCTTTAAAATCAGCTTCGTATTCTGAAATTATTAGCCCGCCGGTTTCTAAAATTTTAGTATAAAGTTTATCATTGTCTTTCGGACATAATTCATTCAAACCGCTCCCTAATACCGCTATGGTTTTTCCTCCCAAATCTATACAATTTCCATGAGCCTGACTGTCAACTCCGTACATAAATCCCGAAACTACCGTTGTTTTTTGAAAAACTATTTCTGGCATAATTTTTTCTACTACTTCCTTGCCGTAACGGGTAATTTGTCGGCTTCCCACTATTGCCACTACTTTTTCAAAAATATTTTTATTCCATTCTCCTCGATAAAATATTTTTTCTGGACAATTTTTTATTCCTTTCAAACTCTCCGGAAAATCTTTTTTCTCTATTATTTTTATCGGCCACTTTTTCCATTCATTCATAAATTTTAACCCTTGCCCTGTCAAGGGAAAGGGTAGGGTTAGGGTTTATTTATCAATATAAATTTCCATAATATTTTAACCTTCTGATAGTTTTATCATCATTCAAAACTATACACACCGCATCTATTCTGTATTTAGAAAATATTTTTGCTCTCAGTGATTCTAAAACCAAAAAAGATTCTGCCACCCGTCTCACTTGTCTCAATTTATTTTTAGTAATCATTTCTTCCGGACTTCCGTATTTATCTCCGACTTTAAGTTTTACTTCTACAAACACCAGCCAATCTTCATCTGACATTATCAAATCAATCTCACCTAGATTATTAGAATAGTTCGACTCAATTAATTTAAAACCTTTTTCCATCAAAAATGCCCTGGCAATTTCTTCCCCTTCCCTACCTTTTTTATAATTTTGTATTTTTGATTTATCGAACATATTTTAAAAAAAACAATTCCCCGCCCTGTCAAGGGAGGGGTTAGGGGAGGGTTTTGTTTTAATTATCATTTATTTTAGTCATTAGAAATTAGATATTAGAAATTTTTATTTAATCTTCACTCTTTACTCTATACTGTAACGCTTCCGCAATGTAGTTTTCTTTTATTTCACTACTCTTGTCCAAATCCGCTATCGTTCGGGCCACTTTAATTAATCGGAAATAAACTCTGGCCGATAAATTAAATTTATTCACTGCTTGTTTCAACAATAAATTAGCTCCGCCGGTTAAATTGGCAAATTCTTTTAAATGCCTATTTTTCATATCGGAATTACTGTGAACATTATTTAAGTTTTTAAATCTTTCACTCTGAATTTTTCTTGCCCCAGTTACTCTTTTCTTAATTGCTTCAGATTTTTCATTATGATTAATTTCATCCTTTCCTATCATTAAATTATTTACATCCACTGCCGGTACTACCAAGTGTAAATCAATTCTGTCCATAATCGGCCCCGATAATTTCTTTCGATAATTTAAAATCTGAAAACTACTGCACTTACATTCTTTTTTCGGATCACCCAAATACCCACACGGACACGGATTAGCTGCTGCAATCAGCATAAACTGAGCCGGAAAAGTTACTGACCCAGCCGCCCGAGAAATATTTACTAAACCATCTTCCAATGGTTGCCTTAACGCCTCTAACGAATTTCTGCCAAATTCAGGAAATTCATCCAAAAATAATACTCCTCGATGTGCCAATGACACTTCTCCTGGTCGGGGATTACTCCCGCCACCAATTAACCCAACTTGAGAAGTAGTATGATGTGGCGACCTAAATGGTCTTTGACGAATTAATGACCCGCCTGGTGGAATATTACCGGTAATTGAATAAATTTTTGTTACTTCCAAACTTTCTTTTTCGGTCAGATTTGGCAAAATTCCTGCCGTTGCTCTGGCTAACATGGTTTTGCCGCTTCCTGGCGGCCCCATCATAAACACATTGTGTCCGCCAGCCGCCGCAATTTCCAAGGCTCGCTTGGCTTGCTCTTGACCCAACACTTCGGAAAAATCAAACTCCGGTACAATATCACTCAAAATTTCTTCTGCCTCAACTTTTTTCAATGGTTCAATTAATCTTTCTCCACTCAAATGCTTAATTAAATTTCTCAAATTATCTACCGGATAAACTTCTACCCCTTCAATTACACTGGCTTCATTAGCGCTCATTCTTGGTACAAAAATTTTCTTCACCCCTTCTTCTTTTGCCAGTAAAGCTAATAAAAATACTCCTTTGGTGTGTCTCAAGCTTCCATCTAAAGATAATTCACCGTAAAAATAAGCCTTTTCTTTGGGTAAAATTAATTCTCCTATTGAAGCTAATATTCCCACGGAAATGGGTAAATCGTAACCCGATCCTTCTTTCGGTAAATCTGCCGGAGCCAAATTAACCACAATTTTGGCATCAGGAAATTCAATATCGGAATTTATCAAAGCCGTTTTAATTCTTTCCCTGGCCTCTTCTGCGGCTTTACTTACTAAGCCTACAATTCCAAAACCAGGAAATCCTTTTTCTGCCACATTAACCTCGGTTTCAATTTCAATTCCTTTTAATCCTACACTGGCTATCGACAAAACTTTTTCCAACATTAATTAAAATTAACACAAAATATCGTAATATAAAAAGCCTTAGTCAAGACACATAATAGAATCACGAAGTATAATAAAATCAGTCGAGGATAATCCTTCTTTAATCAAACTGTTTTCAATTTTTTGCAAGTAATAATCTTCTAATCCTTTTGGAACTTTAACTGAAATTGTATCCCATTCCGAATCGCGAAGGTTATACATTTCTTTATAGGTAAAATATTCAAAATTTTCAGATTTTAAAAACAATTTAATAGTACTAGTAGCAGATCTATTTTTAGAAAATAAAACCACCTTTTCAGGAATAAGTTCACCTCTGTTACACTTACTTGATTTTAGTGACACAGGATTAAAGGCATAATAAGCTTTTGTTAAACCCAAAGAAATTAATCCAATCAAAACAAGCAATATTATCCAATATTTCTTTTTCATTAATGCAGTTTATCATTTTTTTTACCCGAATATTACCCAAAACCATGATAAAATATTATCTATGCCGTTTAGTCTCCAATCCGAATACCAACCATCAGGTGATCAACCTCAGGCAATTACCCAACTTTCGGACAATATTATCTCCGGTGTCAAACATCAAACCTTGCTCGGTGTTACCGGTTCCGGTAAGACTTTTACGGTTGCTAATGTCATCCAAAATACTCAACTTCCAACTCTGGTTATTTCTCACAATAAAACCCTAGCCGGACAACTTTATCAGGAATTCAAAGAGTTATTTCCCAATAACAAAGTTTCTTATTTCGTTTCTTACTACGATTATTACCAACCTGAAGCCTATATTCCCGCCTCCGACACTTACATCGCCAAGGAAGTTGATATTAATGATCGTATCGACCGCCTTCGTTTAGAAGCTTCATCCAATCTTTTATCCGGCAATGATAATATTGTCGTCGCCTCAGTCAGCTGTATTTACAACATCGGTGATCCGGCTGAATTCGAAAATATGGCCTTTTCTTTACAAGTCGGCCAACTTTATCCTCGCCGTCAACTTCTAGAAAGTTTTATTTCTCTTTTTTACACTCGTTCAGAAATGGAATTTAAACGTTCCAGTTTTCGGGTTAGGGGAGCCACCTTAGAACTTTGGCCATCCTATACTGATTCATTTTTATCTCTCGAATTTCAGGACGATACTTTAATTAAAATTACCCAACGCCATCCTTTAACTGGCAAAGAAATTATCTTGGAAAAATTTAAACTTTTTCCGGCCAAACAATATGTTAGTGGTCATCAAGATTTAGATGAAATTTTTAAAAATATTCGTTCTGATTGTGCTAAGCAAGTTGAATTATTTAACTCTCAAAATAAAATTCTCGAAGCCCATCGAATTCAACAACGGGTTGAGTATGATTTGGAAATGCTTCAGGAAACTGGTTACATTAACGGTATTGAAAACTATTCAATTTATTTTGACAAAAACCGGCAACATGGTGATCCTCCATATACTTTAGTTGATTATTTCCGTCATTTATGGGGTGATAATTTTTTAACCGTGATTGACGAATCTCATGTCACTGTCCCTCAAATCGGTGGCATGCATGCCGGCGATGTGGCTCGGAAAAACAACTTAATTGATTTTGGCTTTCGTTTGCCCTCAGCTCTTGATAATCGTCCTCTCAAATTTACCGAATTTGAGCAACGCCTGGCTAAAGTTGTTTATGTTTCCGCCACCCCTTCAAAATATGAACTAGAAAAATCCAAAAGTCATATTGCCCAGCAAATTATTCGTCCAACTGGTTTAGTCGACCCTGAAATTAGTATTCGTTCTACTAAAAATCAAATTCCTAATTTAGTCGAAGAAATAAAATTTCGGGTTACCCAAAAAGAACGCACCTTAATCGTCACTCTTACCAAACGCATGGCTGAGGACTTGGCTGGTTATCTTTCTGATCCCACCAAAACTGGTTGTAATTTAAAAGTCGCTTATCTCCATTCTGATATTGATACTCTAGAAAGATCAAAAATATTAGATGACTTACGTTCCGGTAATTACGATGTTTTGGTTGGTATCAACTTATTACGTGAAGGTCTTGATTTACCCGAAGTCAGTTTAGTCGCTATTCTTGATGCCGATCAGCAAGGGTTTTTGCGGTCTCAGTCATCGCTCATTCAAATCATGGGTCGGGCTTCGCGTCACATTTCCGGTCAGGTTATTTTATATGCCGACTCCGTTTCCGATGCTATGGACGGGGCTATTCGTGAAGTTAATCGCCGTCGCAAAATTCAAATTAAATACAATCAGGATCACCATATTACCCCCAAATCAGTGGTAAAATCTATCCGTCCCCAAATTATTGACGATATTAAAAAAGAAGCCAAAACTAATTGGTCTAAAATCGATACTTCATCTTTAACTCCAACCCAACGTCAAAAACAAATTAAGGAACTCAAAAAACAAATGAGAGCCTTAGCTTTTAATCTTGATTTTGAGGAGGCTATTAGAATCCGCGATCAAATTCGCGAAATCGAAAATTATTAATAATAAAAAGTTGCCCTTTTTAAGGCGTAAGTCCCGCTACTGCGGGAGAAATGTCACGAAGTGACAAAGGGTTTAAATTAAAATATGAAATTAAAAAATTTAAAAATTAAAGACTTTTCCCTTTTTTACTTGTCCGCCGAAGTGGTGGAAGGGGAGATGTCGAAGCGAAGCAAGACAGAGAGGTTTTTCTATGTTAGACAAAATCATTGTTAAAGGAGCTCGGGAAAACAATTTAAAAAATGTTTCCTTTGAATTTCCTAAAAATAAAATGGTAATTTTTACCGGAGTTTCCGGCTCGGGTAAATCTTCTATGGCTTTTGACACTCTTTTTGCTGAAGGTCAGCGCCGTTACGTCGAAAGTTTGTCCAGTTATGCTCGCCAATTTTTAGGTAGTATGAAACGTCCTGAAGTTGACCTTATTGACGGTCTTTCTCCCTCTATTGCTATTAATCAAAAAGCTATCTCTCACAATCCTCGTTCTACTGTCGGTACCGTTACTGAAATTTATGACTATCTTCGGCTTCTTTTTGCTCGCATTGGCCATCCTCATTGTCCAGAGTGTGGTCGCGAAGTTTCTCCTCAAACCAGCCGTCAAATTGTCACTCAAATTTTAAATCTCGCTTCTTCTCACATTTCCGGTCAAAATCTTTATCGATTTTTAGTTTTATCTCCCATAGTTCGTGATAAAAAAGGCGATTTTAAAGGCTTAATCGAAAATCTTAAAAAACAAGGTTATAAATGGATTCGGGTTGACCATCAAATTATTGATTTGTATTCCGATTTTGGCCTTGCCAAAACCAATAAACATAATATTGACGTTGTTGTCGATCGGGTTTCTATTAGTAAAAATAATCTCAAAGATACCAAACAAATTTCTGATCGTTTAATCGACGATGTTGAACAGGCTATGAAATTAGCCAATGGTTTAGTGATTATTGCTCAGGTTTATGATTCAGGCTTTGATTTTCCCGAAAGCCCCAAAGATTTTTCCGATACTTTATTTTCGGAAAATTTTGCCTGTCCTAATTGTAATATCTCACTTCCCGAAATTGAACCCCGACTTTTTTCTTTCAATTCTCCTCAGGGTGCCTGTTCTGAATGTAAAGGTTTAGGTTCTAAATTCCAGGTTGATCGGTCTAAATTTCCCGAATGGCGCGCCAAAATGATGGAAAGTCGCTACTCTTCCGTCAGTTCCGATACTATTCGTGACGAATTGGAAAAATTCATGATTAAAACTGAATGTCTTTCTTGCCATGGAGCCCGTCTCAATCAGGATGCTCTTTCTATTCATATCTTAGGTCAAAACATTTATCAAATTACGCAACTTCCCATTGAAAAATTAAACACATGGTTAAATACCCTTGATTCTGTTTTAAACAGTGACAAAGAAAAAGAAATTGTTCTCCCTATCAAAAGGGAATTAACCGCCCGAATCGAATTTTTATTGGCTGTCGGTCTGGATTATCTTAGTCTTGATCGTGAAGCCGGCACTCTTTCCAGCGGTGAATCACAACGGATTCGTTTGGCCAGTCAAATTGGTACCGGTTTAACCGGTGTTCTTTATATTCTTGATGAACCGACAATTGGGCTTCATTCTCGTGATAACGACCGTCTTATTACTACTCTCAAAAAACTCAAAGATTTAGGTAATTCACTTGTGGTAGTTGAACACGATGAAGACGTCATTAAATCAGGTGATTACATTGTCGATTTTGGTCCCTATGCCGGCAAAAACGGTGGCGAAATAGTTGCCCAAGGTTCGTTGACAGATATCAAGCAAAGCAAGAATTCTTTAACCGGCAAATATTTATCCGGTAAATTAAAAATAAATTCACAAGAAAAGCATCTCCCCTCCATTTCTCAAGGGAGGGGATTAAGGGGTGGGTTTGATTCTAAGATCTCAATTAAGGGTTGTCGCCAATGGAATTTAAAAAATGTTAACGTTGATTTTCCTCTTAATAAATTAGTTTGTGTTACCGGCGTTTCCGGATCGGGTAAGTCAACTTTGGTTCATGATACTCTTTATGGCGGTGTTCGCAAAGCCATACTTGGTAGTTATTACGGTACTATTGGTAAATTTGATGAAATTACTGGAACTGAACACGTTTCTGACGTCTTATTAGTCGATCAATCTCCTATCGGCCGTACTCCCCGCAGCAATCCGGCTACCTACACTAAAATCTTTGATGATATCAGAAATTTAATGGCTCAAACCATCGAAGCTCAAATTCGCGGCTTTAATGCCAGCCGGTTTTCTTTTAATGTCAAAAATGGTCGTTGTCCGGTTTGCGAAGGTCAGGGTCAAATTAAAATTGAAATGCAGTTTTTACCCGATCTTTATGTCACTTGTGATGAATGTCATGGTACCAGATTTAAGGAAGAAACCTTGGAAGTCGAATATAAGGGTAAAAATATTGCTCAGATTCTTAAAATGACCATTGATGAAGCCGCCGAATTTTTCAAAAATATTCCCAAACTAAAAAGAATGTTAACCACTATTCAGGAAGTCGGCCTGGGTTATTTAGAATTAGGCCAGTCATCCAATACTTTATCGGGAGGGGAGTCTCAGCGTCTTAAAATCAGTCGGGAATTAGTCAAACGGGGCAATGGCAAAATGCTTTACGTTCTCGACGAACCCACCACCGGTCTTCATTTTTACGATGTCGATAAATTAATTACTGTTTTGCGCCAATTAGTTGATAATGGTAATACTGTCGTGGTCATCGAACATAATTTAGACATGATCAAAAATGCCGACTGGATTATCGATATGGGTCCCGAAGGTGGTGAGAAGGGTGGGGAATTAGTTGTTGCCGGCACTATCAAAGATGTTATCAATTGTCCCCGCAGCTACACCGGCCAATACCTAAAGAAAAATTTATCTGATTAGCTGAAAAACTGACAAACTGATAGGCTATTTACACTTCTCTCTGATTTCCATCGTCGTTCTCCAGCCGGTCTCCCATTTTTCCACCGGACAATATTCTTTAAATTGGTTTAACCAGCCCACATACAGATCTTTAGTTTCATAAATTAAAGCTATCTTTCCGTTTTTATTTTCTTTAGTTTTTTCATAAAACTCACTTTGAATTCTGAAATATTCCGGTACTTCGGTTAAACTATAAGAAACTTTATTGGGCATATAACCGTATTTCTTAACTCCGTACCACCAATACAAATATTGATTTGGATAATCATAAATTTCCGGCACATAATTGTAAGCCTCAAAACCATCTCCATTCATTTTTTCGTACACCCAATCAATATTTTTAATCAAATTAGCCAAATTTTTTGGATCATCACTCTGTTTCTGATATACAAATTGCCACTGATCTGAGGCTGTCAACCATATATTTCTTAGCAAAAATATAGCCACCAACAAAGTCACCCAATTTTTAAATTTATTTATATTTACTAATCCTATTCCTATCACAAAACAATACCAAACCCTTAAACTCTCCAAGTACCAAGTCTTTAATTCGTGATGATATATGGCCACATAAAACCCAAAAGCAAAAACCAAAAACGATAAAAAATAAACTCCTATTCTGCGGTATTTTTTATATATTAAAATCAAAATTATCGTTAAAACTAATACCCCTAACCCCCAACCATACGGGGCAATAAACTGTCCTTCAAAAAAACTTTTGATTGTTGTCAAATGAGATACAAACACTTCTCCTATGGCTATTTTTTCTCCCAAAACGTCATTCTTTCCGGTAAAAATTCCAACCAGTAATTTTGTCATTTGAAATTTATTTTTTATTTCCAACAAAATTTGCGGTAAAAACCATGGAACCATCCCTATCAAAAAATTTTTCCAATTTCGAGATCTTTTGTTGATTATTATAGTTAACACTGCGAAAAGCATGCAAACAATTCCAAAAGCCGCTTCAAACTGAGTTAACAAACCGCTGGTTATTCCTAACCATAATATTGATTTTTTGTCCTTTTTCTCCAAGAAATTCCATAACGCCACAAAAAAATACACACTCAAATATGTTGCCATATTGGCATTCCAAAAATATCGTGTCAGATTAAACATTTGCGGCGCCATCAAAAATAAACTGCCAACCAAAAACCCTAAAGTTACATTTCTTTTCCTAAAATACCAAAAAATAAATCCTCCGGAAACTAAAAAAAGTAATATATTCTCATAAACCAAAGCCTGAGGATTACCTCCGCCCAGCCAATAGGCCGATAAATTTATATAGTAATAAAATGGCCCCAACCGTAATCCATTAATTGAAGTTGTTGGCCCTAATACCGCCAAATCTTTAAATTCTCCCAACGCTCTGATATCCAACATATCTCTGGCCTGATCGTAAGTAAAAGCTGTATTGTAATCTTTTGTTTGAAAAAATCTGATAATTCCCGAAACTAATAAAACCAATCCAAAAATAATTGTCAAAATTTTTTCCTTTCCTTTCATAGTTTCATTATATAATACCTATGTGATTGATTTAAGTCATCTTCCTAATTCCCCTGGTGTTTATATCTACAAAAATTCATCGGGAAAAATAATTTATATCGGCAAAGCCGTTAACTTAAAAAAACGGGTTTCTCAATATTTTCAGTCAGATCAGGCCTTAGGCTATAAAACCGGCCGTCTGGTCTCTGAAATTGCCGATATCAACTTCCACCCTGTCGGCTCAGAAATTGAAGCTCTGATTCTCGAATCTAGTCTTATCAAACAATATCGACCTAAATTTAATTCTCAACTCAAAGACGATAAAAGCTACATTTATATCACTATTACTAAAGACAAATTTCCTCTCATTAAACCCGCTTTCAAATCCACTCTCAATCAAAATGACCTGTTCTATGGCCCTTTTCCTGACAGTCGTTCGGTCAAAAGTCTTCTCAAAACCATCCGGCATATTTTCCCTTACTATGCCAAAAAACATGAATCTAAACCTTGTCTTTATTGTCATCTTGGTCTTTGTCCTGGAACCAAACCGGATCTGAAAGAATACAAATCAAATATTTCTAAAATCAAAAAAATTCTTAACGGTCATTTCCATAAACTAATTTCTCAACTCACCCAAGAAATGAATGCTTTTTCTAGAAACCAAAACTATGAATTAGCCAAAGTTCGTCGCGACCAAATCAATTCATTAAATTATGTTATTTCAGGATGGCTTAGTCTAAGTCATCTTTATCAGGAAATTGATTTTAAGGAAGATAAATACCAAAAAGCCACCGATCAATTAGCTCTGACTTTATCTTCAACTTTTCCTCAACTAAAAAAAATCAACCGAATTGAAGCTTATGACATTTCTAATCTGGGTTCTAAGGTTTTTGTCGGAGCTATGACCGTTTTTCAAAATGGTCAGATCGATTCCTCTCAATATCGTCAATTTAATATTGAATCAAAAATAACTCCAGACGACCAGTTTATGATTAAAGAAATTATTTATCGCCGCCTCAAACATCCCGAATGGGGCATGCCGGATTTAATTGTTGTCGATGGCGGTAAACCGCAAGTCTCCGCCGCCATTACTGCTGTAGAGACGTTTTGCAAAACGTCTCTACAAAATAATCTGACATCTAATATCTGTCATCTAACATCTATCATCGGTTTGGCCAAAAAATTTGAAACCATTGTTATAAAAACTGTCAATGGTTGGCAGGAAATTAATTTACCCAAAAATTCTCCCGCTCTCCAGCTACTTCAGCAACTCCGCGACGAAGCTCATCGTTTTTCCAACCACTACCGCAGAAAAATTCTCAACAAAAAACTCATTTCATCCTAGTTTAATAAAAGCCAGTTTTTTCAAATCTAGATTTGATCACTCTAATTTCATTTAAAGGATTAGCATAAAAAAATTCTGAAACTCTAAGGTTCTCCGGATGAACGCAATCACTTCTTTGAAAAGTAGCATATGACCTCGTACATTTATCAGTACTAACTTTTCCTGTTGCCTTAAATTCGGCAAATACACTCAAAAGTTGATAAAACTTATATCCATATGGAATATCTTGAGGATCCATCGATTGAGACTCCCAAGCCACAATTGAATTATTAACCCTAGTTTCAACATCATCTCGATCAGTCTTAATCTCAGTTCCTCTTTTAAAAACAACCAGCCTTTTAGCAAAATCAACGTCACTGAGTAATATTTCTGGTTGATTATTTTCCTTTTTTTTCTTATTGATTCTCTCTTGAATTATTCGCAATACTTCAGCACTTATGGCGGCTCCACGCGGTTTATCTTTTTTTGCTAATCTTCTGAGAAGACCCATAGCATCATCCTGAACAGTCAAAGCGTTAGGATTTTTAAAATTTTGCCTAACTTCAGCAGAGACAGGTGTAATTGATTTATGTGAGGTATTAGTAGCTAATTGTCTTCGCGCCATACCAACTTCAGCCATCGAAGGGATCACTAAATCACCGGTATATACATTCATCCTAATCTGACCTGGTACTTTTAGTATTTCTTTAGACAAAATGATTAAAAACCTATAATATAATTATTATATCATTTTTTCTCTTCCGATTCAAATTTCACTGTCTTTCGGATGTGGTCCCTGGCATTATTAGTTTTCACTATGTCAATCCAATTTTTATTGACATTTAATTTTTTCCCTAACAATACTTCAACCAAATCACCGCTTTTTAATTCATCATTAATCTTACCCATTTTACCATTTATTTTTACTCCAATACACCTATCACCAATACTTGTATGTATCCTATATGCAAAATCCAGAGCCGTACTGTCTTTAGGTAACTGAATAGTATCCCCTTTAGGGGTAAATACATATATATAATTAGTCAAAACCTTAAGTTGATAATTTTTTATATTATTATCGCCTTTCTGCCATTTGACTAAATCTTTGACCCACTCCATTCCTCTGGATCCCCTCGGCAATCCTTTTCCTATTTTATAAGCAATATGAGAAGCCGGACCAAACTCATTAAATTCATGCATTTCTTTGGTTTTAATTTGAATTTCTACCGTTAAACCGTCTCTCCAGGCAATAGTTGTCTGTATTGATCGATAGCCGTTTGGCTTTGGCGCCGATATATAATCTTCAAACTCTTCCGGCAACGATCTATATTTGGCATGCAATAAACCTAAAACCGTATAACACTCCACCAGATTATTAGTTAAAACCCTAATTGCCACTCTGTCTTTTACCTGATAACCTTCACCTTTTTTCCTTATTTTTGAATAAGTGCTGTATAAACTTTTAATTCTGCCCTCCACGACCACCTCTTTAATATTATTTACTTTTAATATCCTTTCAATTTCTGTGGTTACCAAGTTCAATGCCTTGATTTCATCTTTTTCCCTTTCTCTAAATAATTTTTGAATTTTTTCTGCTTCTTCAGGGTAGAGAATCTGAAAGGCTATATCTTCCAAACGTTTTTTAAAATAATGCAAACCTACGTATTCAGCCAATGGTCCGTAAATTTGCATAATATTTTTGGCATACAAAATTTGTCTTTCTTTAGGTAAATATTCAATTGTTAAGCTATTGTGTAATTTATCTACTAATCTGATTATTAACACTCTCACATCATTTACCGAAGAAAAGAAAAATTTTCTAAACTCCTCAATACTGGTTTGGTTAATTTTTATTCCTGATGTTTTAGTTTTTACCTCAGTCAAACCGGAAACCAGCAAAGCCACTTCATCTCCAAATTCACTGGCAATATCATCGATTGTCACTTTTGTATCTTCTACACAATCATGCAACAAAGCCGCCATTACTGCTTCCTGACCTACATTCAGTTGAGCCATAACTTTAGCAATCCACGCCGGATGGGAAATATAAGGTTGGCCGGAATATTTTTTTTGGCCGTCATGAGCCACTGCCATAAAATCATAAGCCTTTTTAATTAAAGCTTTATTTAAACTTGGCACTCGACTTATAGTCGATTCCAAATCCTGCCAGTAATCATCATTAAAAGATAAATCCAAACCCATTCCAAATTTTACCTCAAAATTAATTAAATTCTTTCGGCAAAAACCAACAGCCTTTGCCAATTGGTTCCGATTGGCCAACAAGTCTGTAAAATTAAAATTTCTTTATCCTTATCGGTATAGTTTAAATAATCTGTATCTTTGGATTTAATAATCTTTTCCATATATACTCTATATGTAAAAATCTTACCCTTATAACTTACTAATATATCATCATTATCATTCATCTCTCCTAACAAATAAAACACCGCATTATCTCTGGCATCCAATACCCCTTGTTGACTGGAATGGGCAAATAAATAAGCCGTTGTTCCTTTGCCGTCACCCGGCAACGATGATTCGCTTGAATGAGCCACTACATTATTTTTTAATACTTTCATGTATTCCTCCTTAGAATAAGGTGAAACATTTGCCTGTATTTTATTATCGGCTCCGATTTTGGGAATATTAATTCTAAATTCATCCGAAGCTGCCACCGGCAATGGTGTTGGTAATGGTTCCGGTCTCGCTGTTGGTTCCGGTGTAGTGGTCATTGTCTGAATCGCGGTTGGCGTTGGCAAAATATTATTCTGTTGAGTTATTTTTCTTACCTCTACCAAAACTCTACTCTGATCGATTAACTTATAACGTAACCAGCTTACCATTATAGGGCTATATATATATAGTATTCCAACCAAAGAAAATAAGGTTAAAAAACTCCCAAAATAAAAAATAATTTTTTTCCACCATCTGGGGTTACTGTAAATCACCCCACCATTTTTTATTATCTTGACGCGTCTTTTCTCAGGTGTTATTTTAAAAAAGTTGTTTAAGACCACAACTAATTAAAACATTAAATTCTATTTGACAAAAGGTCTTCGTTACCTTAAGATACTAACTCAATCTGTTTCTCTCGTGCAGACTTAAACACTTCGGGAGGTTTTTATCTAAAATGAACCAAAAAAGTCTTTTAACCAGGGCCGGTTATGATCAGTTGACCCAACAGCTGAAAGATTTAAAAGAAAAGCAGGAACACTTGATTACTCAAATCGAAGATGTTGCTCAACCGGATGAATCCGGTGAAGACGGCTTAGCTTCTCAGTTAAAAGAGGAATTGGAGCTGACTAATAATCAAATTGAACAAATTGAAGAAACTTTGGAATCTAGTGAAATTATTAGCGACAAAACCTCTTTCGACTCTATTCAGGTTGGCTGTAAAGTTAAAATTAAAGTCTCTGCCTCGACTAAGGAATTTTATATTGTTAATCAGCTTGAATCAGACCCGACTGTTAACAAAATCTCCGATCAGTCACCTTTAGGTAAAGCCCTGATCGGCAAAAAAATTAACGACGAAATTGAAGTTGAAGCTCCCGTTGGCCGTATTGTCTATAAAATTGTCTCTATCACCTAATTTAGGCCTGAGTATAGTAAAATACTTGCATGGCAGATGTAAAACTCAACGAACTCCAAAAACAAAGACTGGAAAAGTTGGAAAAAATCAAATCTTTAGGACTTAATCCTTATCCCCAACCAAATTTGTCCCAAAAATCTTCTGTCGTTCAGGCTAGGGAATCAATGGATAAGTCGGTCGAGATTGCTGGTAGAATTATGTCTCTGCGCGGCCATGGTAAAATTCTTTTTGCTGATTTACACGATCAAACCGGTAAAATCCAATTATTCTTCCAGGAAAAAATCCTGGCCGATAAAATGTCTTTAACTAAATTATTGGATTTAGGTGACATTATTTCTGTCTGCGGTGAAGTTTTTAAGACTCAAGCCGGCGAGATCACCATTAATGTCTATAAATTTGAAATTTTAGCCAAAAATTTGCGTCCTCTTCCTGAAAAATTTCATGGTCTTAAGGACGTTGAAGAGCGTTATCGTCAACGCTACGTCGATTTGATTGTTAATCCAGAAGTTCGAGAAGTTTTTAAAACCAGAACTAAAATTTTAACTGAAATGCGCCGCTTTCTGGATGATCATGGGTTTTTGGAAGTTGAAACTCCGATTTTACAACCAGTGTACGGCGGTGCTTCGGCTAAACCATTCACTACTCATCACTATACTCTCGATATGGATATGTATCTTCGTATCTCCAACGAACTTTATCTCAAAAGACTAATCGTCGGGGGGTTTGAAAAAGTTTATGAAGTCAGCCGTGACTTTCGCAACGAAGGTGTCTCCCGTTTTCATAATCCGGAGTTTACCCAAATTGAGTTTTACTGGGCCTATGTTGATTATGAAGTTTTAATGAAGTTTACTGAGGAACTTATCAAAAATATTATCAAAATCATCAAAGGTAATCTTAAATTTTCTTTCCAAAGACAAAAATTAGATTTCACTAAACCCATTGAAAGAATTACTTTTACCGATGCCATTAAAAAATACACTGATATTGATATCGACAAAATCAAAACCGAATCAGATTTTTTTAGAGAATTAGAAATTAGAAATTTGAAATTAGACCTTAAAGGCGTTGTTGGTCTGGGTGCTTGCTTTGATGCTCTTTACAAAGAATACGTTCGGCCAAAAATTATTAATCCAACTTTTGTTTGCGATTATCCTTCAGAAATGATTGCTTTAGCCAAACGCCAAGCCGACAATCCAACTAAAATTTCCTCATTTCAATTACTTATCTGTGGTACCGAATTCCTCAAAGCTTACAACGAATTAAATGACCCAAAAGATCAATCTGACCGTTGGTTAGAAGAAGTTGCTTTAGAAAAGAAAGGCAATGAAACCGCCATGCAATTTGACAGCGACTACATTCGAGCATTGGAATACGGTATGCCGCCAACTGCCGGTTGGGGCCTGGGTGTAGATCGTTTTACCCAACTTTTAACTGATCAATCCACCATCAAAGACGTTATTCTCTTTCCGGCTATGAGAAACGAAGAGTAAAATAAACCAATGAAATTGCTTCTTACTTCAGCCGGCATTAGAAATCAAACTATTCTCAAAGCTTTAGATGAATTAGCCAGTAAACCTTTAGATCAACTCAAAGTCGCTTTTATTCCTACCGCCGCCAATCTCGAATCAGGGAATAAAAATTGGCTTATTGATGATCTTCGCCGTTTAAGTTTTTTGAAATTCAAAGAAATCGACATTGTTGATATTTCTGCCTTACCTAGAAAAGTTTGGCAAAAAAGACTAGAAAACTCTGATGTTTTGTTTGTTGAGGGCGGCAACACTTACCATTTAATGTACTGGTTTAATCAATCAGGCCTTTCTAAAATTTTGCCTGAATTATTAAAAACTAGAGTCTATATTGGCGTTAGTGCCGGTACGATTATCGTTACCCCCAGTCTTATTAATGCCGATTTTGAGGCTAAACCTCTCAAAGAAATTAACGAAGAAATTTTTCATGATGGTTTAAATTTGGTTGATTTTATGGTTGAGCCTCATCTTAATTCTGTTTATTTTCCCGATTCAACTTTAGATAATCTACAAAAACGATCCCAAAAATATCCCTATTCTATTTACGGTATTGATGACCAAACTGCTATCAAAATTGACGGTGATAAAATTGAAGTTATCTCCAACGGTGTTTGGAAAAAATTTGCCAAATAATATGAATCGCCATGATTACTTTACTGCTCTCCGAAATTCTTTAGAGCCAAATATCGTTTCTCATTCTTTAGCCCTTGAAGCTTGTATGGGTGGAATTTACGATTATCTTTCCCAAAATAATTTACTCAAATCAAATGAATTACCTCGTCAAGATTGGACTTTAGCCGGTTTAATTCATGATATTGATTATGTTGGTGATCTCAAAAAATCCCACCCCAACAAAACCAAACAAGCTTTATCAAAATTTAGTTTAGAAATCTCTGATGAAGTTGATAAACTAGTCAAATCTCACGCTCCAAAAATTTCTGGCATCAATCCTGTTACTCAGGCCCAGTGGTCTATCTTTTGTGCCGATAGTTTAACCGGTTTAATTGTTGCTGTCGCCTATGTCTATCCTTCTCGCAAATTAGCTGACGTTAAAGTTAGCTCAGTTCTCAAAAGATTTCTTAAAGAACCCCGTTTTGCCGCCGGCACTCGCCGTGACGAAATCAAAATGTGTGAATTAATTGATGGTCTGAACCTTCCTTTGGAAAAATTTATTGAAATTTGTCTTACCTCCATGCAATCAATCGCCCCGGAAATTGGGTTATAATAATTCATGCCTATTTTAAAAATTGATCATTTTCCTAATGAAGAAGATATTCAAAAATTATCGAAAGAATTGGACGGGTATATTAAATTAGTTGCTGACATTAAAAAAGAAATTTTATATGGAGGCTCTCGTCTTCACGCGGACAGTGAAAAAATTTTAATCGATACCGGTTCGTTACAAGAAAATGTTTGGGGTGGCGGTGTGGATTTAATTTCAAAAAAAATTGACTGTTCAGCAGTTGCTAATATTAGATCTGGTATGAATCCTAGCACTGAAATCCTAAACCCGGATACTCGTCAAAAATTCATTAAGATTGTTAAAAAATATTTTCCAGAATTTAATCCATGAATCAATCAACCTTAGAATTATTAAATGTTTCCACTGATCTCAAAAGAGCTGCCATGGCTTTGGTTAACCACCAAAATGGTTCCGTTTTTATTCAAAATATCTTAAATAATTTTCCAAATCTTCAAAAACTTGATAAAAATATTTCTACTTTTGTTAATATTAAGTATTTAAAAAATAGTTCAGATTCACCAAAAATTAAGGCAGAAAATTTATTAACCCAATCACTTCGTTTACAACACTACTTAGGTTTTTAATATGGAACCTAAATCTTTAATCCTTGCTCAAAGTTTTCTTAATCAAATAGTCGAAGTAATTCTTGATCGTCAGTTGGGTAGTCTTCACCCAAAATGGAACTTCAAATATCCTGTCAATTATGGTTACCTTCCCGGAGTTTTTGCTCCAGACGGTGAAGAACTTGATGCCTATGTTTTAAAAGTTGACGAACCCTTAGAAAAATTTATCGGTAGGGTAGTCGCCATTATTCATCGTCTTAACGATGACGATGATAAATTAATTGTCATTCCTGATGGTGAAACTATTACTGATGAAGAAATTGATAAATTAACTTATTTTCAGGAACAATTTTTCCAGCACCAAATTGTGCGATAATAAGTCATGAACTTTATCGATACTTTTATTACCAAATCCGGTCAGGAAATTAAATTTCGTTATCCAACCATAGATGATGTTGAAGTTTTAAAAAACTATATTAATAAACTTTCTACCGAGCAAAGTTTCCTAATTCTCCAAGGTTTTCAAAATACCACCGAAAGCGAAACTAAATGGCTTCAGGATAAACTCGAAAAAATTAATAAAAATCAATGCGTTTATATTGGCGGTTTCCATAACAATCAATTAATTGCTTGTGCCGAAATTACTTTAGGTTTTGAAGCCAAATCTCATGTCGGCGAATTTGGTATTAGTGTCGCCGCTGATTTTAGAGGCGAAGGTATTGGTCAAAAAATAATGGAATTAGTTATTTCTGAATCAATCAAAAACATGCCGGAGATGAAAATTATTAACCTTGAAGTTTTTAGCCAAAATCAAATCGCTCAAAATTTATACCGTAAATTAAGCTTTATTGAATATGGCAAACTTCCTGGCGCTCTCAAGAGAAAAGGTCAATTCGACGACGCTATTTTAATGTATAAAAAAATCTAACATTTTTGTCTCTCTTGTCAAAGAGAGAAACGGCGACAGCCAAAGAGAGATTGGTTTCTCTTGCGTTTAATCTGCGTAGATTTTATCCCTTAATCTCTGTTAAAATATTCCAATTATGATTGACATCAATTTGCTCCGACAAGAACCGGAAACCGTCCGTCAAGCATTAATTAATCGTCAAAAAGATTCCTCTGTTGTTGATGAAATTATCCAACTCGATTCCTCCCGCCGTCAACTTTTATCTGATGTCGAAAAACTTCGCGCCGACCAAAATTCTTTAAGTCGTCAATTTAAAGGTAAACCCACCGAAGATCAACTCAAACAGGCCAGTCTAATTAAAGAAAATCTTAAAAAACTGGAAACCGATCTTAAGGAAACCGAAGACAAACAAAATCTTATTTTAGAAGAAATTCCTAATATTCCTGCTCCTGATGTCCCCATTGGTAAAGATGATTCCCAAAATCCGGTCTATAAAACTGTTGGTGAACCAACCAAATTTGATTTTCAACCATTAGACCACGCCGATCTCGGTGAAAAATTAGACATTATCGATGTCAAAAAAGCCGCTCAGGTTTCCGGCTCCCGCTTTGGTTATTTTAAAGGTCAAGGTGCCGTTCTGGAAATGGCCGTTATGTTCTATGCCTTCCAAAAACTTATCAAAAAAGGTTTTATTGGCATGATTCCTCCGACCATGATTAAAAGTGCTACCGAATGGAAATGCGGTTACGCCAGTAATAAAAATTTATTCAATGCTTATTATTCCGTTCCGGAAGATGATTTAATTTTTATCTCCAGTTCCGAACATGCTGTTGTTCCTTATCATATGGATGAAATTTTAGATGCCAATAGTTTACCCTTAAAATACGTTAATTTTTCTCCTTGTTTCCGTCGTGAAGCCGGTACTTACGGTAAAGATATGAAAGGTATGCTGCGGGTTCATTTTTTCAATAAAGTTGAAATGAATATTTTCACTCTTCCTGACTACAAAATTTCTGATAACATGTGCTTAGAAATGTTGGCCAATGAAGAAGAAATTATGCAGGAACTCAGTATTCCTTACCAGGTTGTCAAAAATTGTACTGGCGACTTGCCTCAACCCAATCGTCGCATGTATGACATTAACTCCTGGTTCCCTGGTCAAAATGCTTATCGTGAAACTCAATCATGTAGTAACTGTGGTGCCTATCAGGCTCGCCGTCTTAATACTAAAGTCAAAATTAATGGCAAAAATGAATTCGTTCACATTTTAAATGCCACTATGATTACTGACCGAGCTGTTTTGGCTATTCTAGAAAATCATCAGCAAGCCGATGGATCTATTAAGATTCCCCAGGTTTTACAACCATACACCAATTTCGACGTTATCAAACCTTCACAAAGCTAGAGGAGCCACCCCAGTCCGGTTCCTTCAAAACTTTTGTCGGAACCGGACGAAGGTATTTTAAAAATAAATTCCAATTAGTTTATAATTAAACCTATGTTTTCTCTTTTAAAGAATATTTTTGACGATAACGCCAAGCGAATTAAGTCGTATCAAAAAATAATTTCTAAAATTAACGACTCTGAATCAGAAATTACTAAACTCAACGACGAAGAGTTATCCCAAAAAACAGTTTATTTCAAAAAACAACTTAAGAAAGGTAAAACCCTTGATGATCTTCTCCCCGAAGCCTTTGCTGTTGTCCGTGAGGCTGTCAAACGCACTATCGGTGAACGAGCCTATGATGTCCAACTCATGTCAGCTATGACTCTTCATCAAGGCGCTATTGCCGAACAAAAGACCGGTGAAGGTAAAACCCACTCGGTTATTTTCCCAGCTTATTTAAATGCCTTAACCGGTAAAGGTGTCCATATTATCACTCCCAACGATTATCTTACTCGTGTCGGTGCCGGTTGGTATCCCCAAGCTCTTCACTTATTAGGTCTTTCTACTTCCTGTATTGTTCATGAACAATCATTTGTTTTAGATCCGGAATACACCGATGAAACCGAAAAAATTGACGACCGTTTAGCTCATCTTAAACCGGTTTCCCGCCAAGAGGCTTATCTGGCCGATGTTACCTACGGTACCAACAATGAATTTGGTTTTGATTATCTTCGAGATCACATGGCGCCTCACCAGGATCAAGTAGTTCAACGGCCCCATCATTTTGCTATTGTCGACGAAGTTGATTTTGTTTTAATTGATGAGGCTCGGACTCCTTTAATTATTTCTTCTCCCAACAATCAGCCAACCGACAAATATTACAAATTTGCCGAAATTGCCCAGCAACTCCAACCCACCGATTATGTTATCGACGAAAAATCTCGATCGGCTACTTTATCAGAATATGGTATTCGCAAAGTTGAAAGAATATTAAATGTTACCAACTTATACGAAGAATCGTTTGAAACCATTCATTATATTGAAAATGCCATTAAAGCTCGGGCTCTATTTCACAAAGACAAAGATTATGTCGTCAAGGATGGTGAAATAATTATTGTTGATGAATTTACTGGACGTATGATGAATGGTCGCCGCTGGTCCGATGGTCTCCATCAAGCTGTTGAAGCCAAGGAAGGCGTCACTGTTCAACGTGAATCGCAAACCTGGGCTACCATTACTTTCCAAAACTACTTCCGCCTTTATCAAAAATTAGCCGGTATGACCGGAACAGCCATGACCGAAGCCGAAGAGTTTAAGAAAATTTATGATCTTGATGTTGTCTCTATTCCGACTCATCGTCCTCTTCAACGTCTTGATCAGCATGATTTAATTTTCAAAACTCAAAGATCAAAATATGCTGCTATTGCCAATTTAGTCGAAGAAAAATATAAAACCGGTCAGCCGGTTCTTATTGGTACTACTTCTATTGAAAAGAATCAAATAATTTCTTCGTTACTTCACAAAAAAGGTTTACCCCACCAGGTTTTAAACGCTAAAAATCACCGATCTGAAGCCGAAATTATTGCCAAGGCTGGTAAAAAAGGCGGTATTACTGTGGCTACTAACATGGCCGGTCGGGGAGTCGATATTATTTTAGGCGGTCCCAAGGATAATGTCGAAAAAACTAAATGGCAAAAAGAACATGACGAAGTTATTAAATTAGGTGGTTTGTGTGTTATTGGTACTGAACGTCATGAATCCCGTCGTATTGATAACCAACTTCGTGGCCGGGCTGGTCGCCAAGGTGACCCCGGATTTTCTCAATTTTATGTCGCTCTTGATGATGATATTATGCGTATTTTTGGTGGCGACAAAATTAGTTCACTCATGGGTCGATTTAATATGCCCGAAGATGTCCCATTAACTCATCCATTAGTTTCCAAAGTCATCGAACAAATCCAAGTTAAGGTTGAAGGTTTTCATTTTGATGCTCGTAAAAATTTAGTTGAATACGACGACGTTATTAATAAACAACGCCAAATTGTCTATCATCTTCGTGATCAGATTTTATTAAACCAAAAAGATAATTCATCGAAAAATCATGAATTGGTTTTTAAGTATTTGGAAAATCAAATAAATAATTTGATAAATATCAATACATCCTATGAAAACGGAAAAATCGACTATGAAAAAGCCACTTTAGAATTTATGGAAATTTTACCCATGAATTCCTCTTTCCGTAGCCAACTTATTAAAGACCTTCAAAAGAATGATAATCCATCCGAAACCCTAATTAAAATTCTTGAAGATCAATGGCAATCTCGAGTCAAAATGTTTGGTCAGGACATTGCCGACAGTATCCTGGCTTACTCGGTTATTTCCACCTTAGATCCTCTTTGGGTTGAACACCTTACTGCTCTCGATGATCTTCGAGACGGTGTTCGTCTTCGCGGTTATGCTCAAAAAGATCCTCTGGTCGAATATCGTAAAGAAGGTTTTGAAATGTTCCAACATCTTATGAATCAATTTGAATATAATCTTTCTCGAAAGATCTTCCGTCTTGAGCCAGTATCTCCTCAAACAGTTACCCCATCAAATGTTATTGAAGGTAGGGGATCTACCCTCGAAAATCAACCAGACGCTAATAATTCAAACAATAATAATGAATTAAACAATAACGAACCGGTCGAATTACCTCCACTCCCTCAACCTATTAAAAAAGACCAAATTGTTGGTCGCAACGATCTTTGTCCCTGTGGTTCGGGGAAAAAATATAAGAAGTGTTGTTATCCCAAATTCGGGTAAAATAAATTATGCTAAGTTTTAAATTTACTGCCAAAAAAGCTTGGAAAGAAATTGACCGAGCTCAAAAAATTCTTCTTCATCTTCATCCTGGTCCCGATGGTGATTCGGTCGGTTCATCTTTAGCTATGTATCATGTCCTCAAATCTTTAAACAAAGATATCACCCTTATTCAGGGTGATAATGATCTCCCTGAAAACTTATCAACCTTACCTGGTGCCGATAAAATTATTCCCAAAAACATCTTTCAAATCGATCTTAATCAATATGATTTATTTATTATTCTAGACTCTTCGTCATTAAGACAAATTAGTCGTCTTGGTGATATTAAATTCCCCAAAAAACTAAAAACAGTTTGCATCGATCATCATATTAGCAGCGAAAAATTTGCTAATATCAATCTCATTGTCGCCACCAGTCCTGCCACCAGTCAGGTTTTATTTGAATTTCTCCAACTCAGAAAAATAAAGCTTAATCCTAAAATAGCCGCTTGTTTGTTTATCGGTATTTATACTGATACCGGTGGTTTCAAATACCTTAATACTACTTATAAAACCTTAAATATTGTTGCTCAGCTTGCCAAAATTTATCCTAAGTTTCCCAAACTTATTTTTGATATTGAAAATAATGACGAGCCTGACCGTCTTAAATTGATTTCTCTTCTTCTCGGTTCAATTGAAACCTATTTTTCCAACCACGTCGCCATCGCTTCAATTTCTTTCGACGAAATTCAAAAAAACAAACTAAGTAATTCTTCTATCAATAGTAATTCTGATGTCTCCAACATGATTAAATCAGTTGTTGGCTGGGATATTGCCCTAACTCTCACCGAAATTCAACCCGAAACTGTCAAAATTAGTCTGCGTACTCGTGACAGCCAAAAGTATGATTTGGCTAAAATTGCCCTTGCCACTAAAGCTGGTGGCGGTCATCGTGCTGCTGCCGGTGCCACTTTAAATATGTCTCTTTCTCAAGCCAAAGAGACAATTTTAGCCATCATCAAAAAACTTTATCCCAAAATTGGTAAAATATAGAAAATGGAAGATTGCGTTTCTTGTAAAATCATCAAAGGTGAAGTTCCTTGTTTCAAAGTTTATGAAGATGCTATGTTTATGGCCTTTTTAGATATTAATCCATTAAATTTGGGACATACTTTATTAATTCCTAAACAACATTTCCATTGGGTCGACGAAGTTGAACCTTATGAACAATATTGGCGCTTGGCTCGTAAAATAAGTCAAGCTATCAAAATGGCTACTGGTTGTGTCCTTGTTGCCAAAATAGTCTATGGTCTTGGCGTCCCTCATGCTCACATCCATTTAATTCCAAAATATGAAAATGACGATCATATTGGCGGAATTCATCCCAACAACATCAAAAAAATCTCTTCTGTTGACATGTCTCAAATTACCCAAAAAATCAGCGATTCTTTCTCTCAGCTCTAATCATTAAAATTTATCTAACCAAAATGACTATCGAAGAAGAAATATTGACTCAATTAAAAGAAATTAATCAAAGAGTTAAAAAGAATAATCATCCCTTAAAAAATTTTCTCAATGGTTTAATGAGCGCCATTGGTTATCTGATTGGTACTATAATTATTACTTCTATCCTAATTTATTTCTTCTCTCAATCCAGTTTCGGTAAAGAAATTAAAAACTTTATTCAATCTTACAAATCCCTTAATTACCAGCTCTCTGTGCCCTCACTCGGTCAACCTTAGTCAAAAGTTTTTTTCTCAATCTAATCTTCTGTGGCGTTACATCAATCAATTCGTCACTGTTGATAAAATCCAAAGATTCTTCAATTGAATATTTTACTGCTGGAGCCAGCACAATATTATCATCGTTTCCAGCCGAACGCGTATTAGTTAAATGCTTTCCTTTGCAGATATTAATTTCCAAATCTCCTTCCACCGGTCTTAAACCAACTATTTGTCCCTCATATACTTGTTCATTGGGATCAATAAAATTAGTCCCTCGGTGTTGAGCCAAATCCAAACCAAACGACAAAGCTTTTCCGGTTTCAAAAGCAATCATTACTCCGTTTCGTTCTTTTTTATTTTCTTCTTGTTTCGGTTCATAACCCAAAAATAGGGTATTAATTGAAACAGTTCCTTTTGTGGCTGAAATTAAGGCGTTTCTCAAACCCAAACCATTCTTTTCGCTGATTTTGTAAGTCATCCTGGTTCCGGTTTTATCATCGGTTGTCATATCCAGCATCTCTGCCTTTCGTTTACCCATTTCCGCTGTAATTGTCCCCACATATTCTTCCGGAGTAATAATAATCATTTCATTAAATGGCTCGCAAACTTTTCCTTCAATTGTTTTTAAAATCACTTCCGGTTTACCCACTTCCATAGCATAACCTTCACGTCGTAATTTTTCGATTAAAATAGCTAAATGTAGCTCACCTCTTCCAGAAACCAAAACTCTAATTGCATCATTCGGATCATCTTCAATCTTTAATCCTAAATTTGTTTCTACCTCTTCATGTAATCTAGCTTTAAGTTCCCGACTGGTCAAAAACTTTGCCTCATCTTTGGCAAAAATACCCGTATTTGGTCCGAAACTAGCCTTAAGTGTTGGTGGAGTTATTTCAATTGCCGGCAATGCCACTTGGCAATTTATATCAGTTAAGGTTTGTCCGATTTCAATTTCACTAATTCCGGCAATATAAACTATCTCTCCGCAACCAGCTTCAGTTACTTCTACTTTATTTATTCCCTCATTAACATACATTCTTTCCACCCTAAAATTTCCCTTAGTTTTTTGGTCAGGACTAACCAAAGATACCGACATCCCTTTACTAATTTTTCCTTTATTAATTCTTCCCACTGCCAATTTGCCTAAATATTCATTTTTTTCAAAATTAGATACCAACATTTGAAAAGATGACTCTATATCTTTAACTGCATTGGGTATCGTCTCTAAAATTTGTTCAAAAACCGGACTAATATCAGCTTCTTCATCCATACTTTCCGGCATTTCTCTAAAAGCTTTACCCTCCCTCCCGATACAATAAATAGTCGGAAAATCCAATAATTCCGGATCGTCTACCAAAGACAAGAATAAATTTTCTGTATCAGCTAAAACTTTTTTCACCTGCTGATCTTTTCTGTCAATTTTATTGATTATCAAAATAACTCTCAATTTATATTCCAAGGCTTTCTTCAGTACAAATTTTGTTTGTGATAATGGCCCTTCAGCCGCATCTACAATCAACAGCACTCCGTCAACCATATTCAAAACTCTTTCCACTTCTCCGCCAAAATCAGCATGTCCCGGAGTATCGACAATATTAATTTTAGTATTCTTATAGAATACCGAAGTATTTTTTGACAAAATCGTGATTCCTTTTTCTCTTTCCAAATCGTTACTATCCATAATCCTCTCCATCGACATTTCATTTTGGTTGTCTCTAAAAGTATGAGTCTGTTTCAAAAGGGCATCCACCAAAGTCGTCTTGCCATGGTCAACATGGGCAATCACCGCGACATTTCGAATATCGGTCAAATTAGGCATTCGCATATTCTACTACAATATTAATATTAATCAATCTTTAGGCTTTATTTAAAAACATATTATAATAAATCATGATCAAAAAAATTACTCTATTTTTCCTCCTAATTTTAGGTGGAATTTTTATCTATTTAAAAATCTTCTCTCCGACTGTCTCTCCAAAAATCGAAAATAAAATTACCCAAATATCCAACAAAGTTGAAGAAATAAAAGAAACAATTGCCCCTGTCCCCACCAAAATACTTCCCTCCGGTTTGCCCGACAAACACTTAATTCAAACCACTTTTGTGCCTCAGTCACCTGAAAAAAATTGGGATCAACCCTGGCAGGATGCCTGCGAAGAAGCAGCCCTTTTAACCGTCGATTATTTTTATCGAAATATCACTTCATCTGATCCTCAAACTATCAAAGCCGATCTTCTTAAAATAATTGATTTTGAAAACCAGCAATTATTTACACATGATGTAAATCTTGAACAAATGAGTTTGATCGCCCAAAATTATTTAGGATATTCCCCCAAAGTTATTTCTAATCCCACTATTGACGACATTAAAACTTATATATCTCAAGATATACCGGTTATAGTCCCGGCCAATGGTAAAACTTTATACCGGGAAAATAAACATTTTAAAGAAGGTGGCCCTTATTATCATAATTTAGTTATTTTAGGTTACGACGATAACCAGCAAAAGTTCACTGTTCATGATGTCGGCACCCAATTTGGTGCTTATTTTAAATATTCATATTCATTACTTATAGAAAGTATTCATGATTTTCCCAAAAGCCTCAAAAAAGAAGATATTAATACCGGTGATAAAAAAATCTTAATTCTGTTAAAATAAACCATATGAATCAAAAAATTAAATTACTTAGTTTGATTATTGTTTCATCTTTATTTATTTCCGGTTGTAGTCTTAAAAAAACCACCGACAATAAAAATAACCAAAATATGGACTTAAATACTCCTCCTACCTCATCGGCCAATATCACTGTCAGCCCCACAGCTGACCAAACCAAAGAAAACCCAGTAGTTTCCTTAAAAACTAAAAACGGTGAAATTCTCATCAAACTTTATCAAGACCAAGCCCCAAAAACTGTCGCTAATTTTATTCAAAAAGCCGACAGTGGATTTTATAATGATTTAACTTTCCATCGGGTTATTGCCGGTTTTATGGCTCAAGGTGGTGACCCAACTGGCACCGGTATGGGTGGTGGTAAACAGGATTCCGAGTTAAATGATATTCCCTTTGTCCGGGGTAGTCTTGGCTTAGCTAGAACGGCTGAGACCAAATTGGTTAGCAACGACAGTCAATTTTTTATCTGTTTTACCACCGAAGGCTGTCAACATTTAACTTCCGATTATGTTAACTTCGGTGAAGTTATTTCCGGTTTTGATATTCTGGACAAAATCGTTCAGGGCGATAAAATTATCAGTCTTACCTCTAAAACTAAATAATGGTCAAACGCGCCACTTATTTTATTATTACTATTCTTTTTTTCGCCGGACTTTTTTGGCTTTTATCTCAACCTCCAAAAAATCAAACTGAAACCCAGACTGGTCAAAATAATCAGGCTGATGTTTCAGCCGAAAAAGATATTTATAAAGACTATCCGATTTACGATAATCCTGATTTGGTTTTTTATTGGGGTAACGGTTGTCCTCATTGTGAGAACGTCGAAAAATGGCTTAATGACAACAATTCTGACCAAAAACTGAAAATAAATTACAAAGAAGTCTATTACAATCAAAATAATCAAACCGAATTATTTAATACCGTTAAGGAATATTGCCCCGAATTAATAGAGGATCAAGGTATTGGTGTTCCTACTGGATTCGATCCGGTCAATAAAAAATGTATCCAGGGTGATACTCCCATCATTGACTTCCTTTCCGCTAAATTAGCTAAATAATTTCATGGCCAAAAAAGTTAAGCCCCAAAGAATTACTTTCGGAAGCCTAATTAGACTCACTGTATTTATAGTTATTGTTTTTTTCTTGATTTCTTGGTTAAGTCAAAAACCGTCTAAAAATTTATCTGAAAGTGACCCGACACTCTTTGTCGGCGAAACCAATTCTTCCTCAAATGTTTTGGGTGATATGTACTCTAAGCTTCCTCAGGACAGTCGCCATCAATTAGAAAATTTTAACCAAACCCAAGTTGGTAAATTTATTTATAACTCTACTGAATTTATCAAATCAAAGCTTAATGGTTTCCCTCAAAAACAAATCAAAGAGATTAAAAAAAGTCTTATCAAAAATATTTCTGATGATATGATAAAAAACATTGACGAAAACTAAAATATGAATTCACTTCCAGAACTTAAACAAAAATTTCAAGCTATCAAAAATAAACTTAATTATCAGGATAACTTTCAAAAACTTTCTGCATTAGAAAAAGAATCACAAATACCCAACCTCTGGGATAATCCCTCACAGGCTCAAGAATTACTTCAAAGCATCGCTGCTCTCCAAAAAAATATTCAATCAATCAAGGACATTGAAACTGATCTCACCAATTTAGAAGAATTTTCTCAACTTGCTGGTGAAGTTCCGGATCCATCCCTGGAAATGGAAATTTCTAATTCTTTAGCCACTCTCACTCAAAAAATCTCTTCTCTTGAACTCCAAACTTATCTTTCCGGCAAATATGATTCCAAATTTGCCCTCCTTTCGATTCATTCAGGTCAGGGTGGCACTGAAGCTATGGATTGGGCCTCTATGATTCAACGTATGTATTTTCGATTTTTTGAACGCCGAGGCTGGCCATATGAAGTCGTTGATCTAACTCCGGGTGAAGAAGCCGGTATTAAATCAGTTTATTTCAAAATTAATCAATCGTTTGCCTATGGCTATCTTAAAAAAGAATCCGGAGTTCATCGTTTAGTTCGTCTTTCACCTTTCAATGCCGACCAACTCCGTCAAACCTCATTTGCCAAAGTCGAAGTCACTCCGGTCTTAGATTTCAATTCTGACTTTAAAATCCCCGACTCTGAAATTGAATTTTCTGCTTTCAGATCAGGTGGCCATGGTGGCCAAAATGTTAACAAAGTTTCTACTGCTGTCAGGCTGGTTCACAAACCTACCGGAATTAGTGTTTCTTGTCAAAGTCAGCGAGGCCAGGAACAAAATCGGGAATTAGCTATGCAGATGCTTACTTCCAAACTATGGGCTCTGGAAGAAGAAAAGCAGAATCAGGAAAAAAAAGGTATCAAAGGTGAAAATATCGTTGCTGGTTGGGGACATCAAATTCGCTCCTATGTTCTTCATCCATACAAAATGGTTAAAGACCTCAGAACCCGTTATGAAACCTCAGATACTACAGCGGTTTTAGATGGTGATCTTGACGATTTTATAGAAGCTGAATTAAAATTATAGCTATGCCAAAAGCAGTTAAAGTAACTTTTATCTCCGTTTTAATCCTAATAGGTCTTTCGTTTGGAGGTTTTTATTATGGTATTAATTTTTTTGCCCAAAAATTAAATCAAACACCGGAAAACATTACCGGTTTTATTAAACAAATCCAACAGACAAATCCCTACCAAAATCAGGACAAAATAAATTTTATGGTTTTAGGTTTAGATAAGCGCGATGATTTACTCGAAAAAACCGAAACCACCGACACCATTATTTTTACTTCCCTAAATAAAAAAGACTCCAAAATAAATCTTATCTCTATTCCTCGCGACCTGTGGTTTTATGATATCAACGCCAAAGTCAACGAAATTTATCCTTTATCTCTTAAGGAGCCTGATCAATTTTCTTTCATTAAAGATAAGTTTCAAAAACTAACCGGCCAAAATATCGACCATGTTTTCATTTTAACTACTGATAATCTCATTCAATTTGTTAATCTTATTGGCGGCGTTGATATTACCTTAGACCAGGGGTTTATTGATAAACAGTACCCCAACCCTGATTATATTCAAGATCCAAAATCCGGCGCT
>ENA-UOWO01001072-UOWO01001072.1-activated-sludge-metagenome-genome-assembly--contig:-NODE-1072-length-37476-cov-7.858288_pt1 | contig 37476 bp, 32 predicted proteins | sample MGYA00238148_ERZ761564 | MGnify/ENA primary metagenome ERZ761564 (study PRJEB28885, sample SAMN05720194) | activated sludge metagenome | isolation source: Anaerobic digester | place: USA... | reverse complement strand
TGGCGTTGTTGAACTCGGCCGCATCGATCAGGCCGCGGTCCAGCGCCGGCACGATCTCGCCGCCGGGCAGCGGGTTGACCGCGGTGCCCAACTCGGTGAACACGTCGACGGCCAGGCCGACCGTGCGGAACTTCAGGCCCTTCATGTCCTCGACCTTGGCGACCGGCTTCTTGAACCAGCCCAGCGGTTGAACCGGCATCGGCCCGTACATGTAGGAGGCCACATCGAGGTTCAGGCTCTTGTAGATCTCGGCGACCAGTTCCTTGCCGCCGCCGTAGTTGTGCCATGCGAGCACGGTGTTGGCGTCCATGCCGAAGCCCGGGCCCGAGCCCCACAGCGCGAGCGCCGAGTTCTTGCCGTACCAGTAGGCGATCACGCCGTGGCCGCCGTCGAGCGTGCCCTTGCTCACCGCATCGAGCAGCTGGAAGGCCGGCACGACCGAGCCGGCCGGCAGCACCTCGATCTTCAGGCGGCTGCCCGCCATGTCGTTCACCTTCTTCGCGAAATCGCTGGCGTACTCGTGGAAGATGTCCTTGGCTGGCCAGGTGCTCTGGAAGCGCAGGCTCGTGGTCTGCGCGCGGGAAACCATCGGTGCGGCCAGCGCGCCGGTGGCAACGGCGCCGGTGGCGGCCCGCTGCAGGAACCGGCGGCGGGGGGCGGCTTTCTTGTCGGGGGTGCTCATGGTGCGTCTCCTGGAATGCGTTGTTGACCTGATTCTTCGACGGCCGCCGTTCCGGGCGACACGTCCAAAATTATCGACCTGAAGCGCTGGCGCGTCCGGCTGCGCTGCCCTCGGAAACTACGTAGTCGCAATCGATGGGCAGCGCGGGTTAGCGAGGGTTGCAAAGCGCGAGGCTCGTGCCATCGACCCGCGCGGGTCCGTACCGGGGTGGTGCGCCGGGCAGGGGTTCGAGAAGGGGCGCGTTTCCCCCCCTTCTCTCGCTCAAGTTTGCGGGCGGGCTGGGAACAATCGGTTGACGCGACCCCTGCGTGACCCTGCCCCCCGTGCCCGCCCATGGCCGACCAAGACGCTCAAGACCGCAATCTGCCCGCCTCGGCACGCAAGCTGAAGAAAGCGCGCGAGGAGGGCAATGTCCCGCGCTCGCGCGATTTCGGACACTTCGCGGCGCTCGCCGGCGGCGGTCTGGGGCTGGTCGTGATGATGCCGACGCTGGTCGGCTGGACCCGCGAAGGCCTGTCCCGGGGACTGAGCTTCGGTGCCGGCAGCCGGGGCGCGCCTTCGGTGATGTTCGATCTGCTCGCCGACCTCCTCGCGATGATGCTGTGGGTCGTCGTGCCCATGGGGTTGTGGATGACAGCGCTCGGCATTGCCAGCGCACTGGCCGTCGGCGGCTGGAACTGGACGCTGAAGCCGCTGATGCCGAAGGGCACCCCGTTCAAGCCGATCGCGGGACTTGGCAGGATGTTCTCGAAGCAGCAGATGGTCGATGCCACCAAGGCGTCGGTGCTGGCCTTGCTCCTCGGCACCGTCGGCTGTGTCTATCTCTACAGCCACGTCGACGAGTTTCGCGGCCTGGTGTCGATGCCGCTGAGCGCCGGGCTGACCCAGGCGGGCTCGGCCATCCAGGGCGGGCTCTGGCTGCTGCTCGGCGTGCTGGCGCTGTTCGCGGTCGTCGATGCACCGCTGCAGCGCTACCTGAATGCGTCGAAGCTGAAGATGAGCGCGCAGGAGCAGAAGCAGGAATACAAGGAATCCGAAGGCAGCCAGGAGGTCAAGGGACGCCGCAAGCAGCTGATGCGCGAGATGTCGCGCCGCCGGATGCTGGCTGCCGTGCCCACTGCCGACCTGGTGGTGATGAACCCGACCCACTACGCCGTCGCGCTCAAGTACGACGAAGCGCGAATGGGTGCACCCCGCGTCGTGGCCAAGGGCGCCGACATCCTTGCGATGACGATCCGCGATACCGCACGTGCGGCCCAGGTGCCTGTGCTCCAGGCCCCGGTGCTGGCCCGCGCGCTCTACGCCCATGCCGAGGTCGATCGGGAGATCCCGACCGCCCTGTTCGCCGCTGTCGCGCAGGTGCTGGCCTATGTGTACCAGTTGCGCGCCGCGATGAGCGGTCGTGGGGCCATGCCGCCCGACCTGCCCGAACTGTCGGTGCCGCCCGAGCTCGACCCCCACAACGATCCGGACTACGTGCCGCCCGCACCGTCCACCGAGAAAGACGCTGAATGAACCCGCTGCAGCAACTCAAGGGCTGGCTGGGCCCGAACGCGTCCGCCATCAAGGCGCTGATGGCGCCCGTGTTCATCGTGATGGTGCTGGCGATGATGGTGCTGCCATTGCCGCCGTTCGCGCTCGACCTGCTGTTCACCTTCAACATCGCGATGGCGCTGATGGTGATGATGGTGGCCGCCTACATGGTCAAGCCGCTGGACTTCGCCGCATTCCCGACGGTGATCCTGCTGACCACCCTGCTGCGCCTGTCGCTGAACGTGGCGTCCACGCGGGTGGTGCTGATGGAGGGCCACACCGGGCCGGGCGCAGCCGGTGCGGTGATCGAATCGTTCGGACATTTCCTGATCGGCGGCAACTTCGCGGTCGGCCTGATCGTCTTCGCGATCCTGGTCGTCATCAACTTCGTCGTGGTGACCAAGGGTGCCGAGCGAATCGCCGAAGTTGGCGCACGCTTCACGCTGGATGCCATGCCGGGCAAGCAGATGGCGATCGATGCCGACCTGAACGCGGGCCTGATCGACGAGAAGGAGGCCAAGCGCCGCCGCGCCGAAGTCGGCGACGAAGCGGAGTTCTTCGGCTCGATGGACGGTGCCAGCAAGTTCGTGCGCGGCGACGCGATGGCGGGCCTGCTGATCCTGGTGATCAACATCATCGGCGGCTTCATCATCGGCGTCGCTCAGCACAACCTGTCTGCTGCAGAGGCGGCGGACAGCTACATCGTGCTGGCGGTCGGCGACGCGCTGGTCGCGCAGATCCCGGGCCTGCTGATCTCGGTCGCGGCGGCGATGGTCGTGTCTCGCGTCGGCAAGGGCAACGACGTGGGAACGCAGATCGCCGCGCAGATGTTCAACTCGCCGCGCGCGCTGGCCATCACCGCCGGCGTGATCGGCACGCTGGGCCTGATCCCGGGCATGCCGCACGTGGTGTTCCTGCTGATCGCGGCCAGCCTCGGCTACGCCGCCTACTGGATGCGCGAGCGCGACCGGGTGGCCCGACAAGCGCCGCCGCCGGCACCGGCCATGGCCGCGGAAGCCAATGCCGAGGCGACCTGGGACGACCTGCTGCCGATCGACACGCTGGGCCTGGAGGTCGGCTACCGGCTGATCTCGCTGGTCGACAAGGCGCGCGAAGGCGATCTGCTGGCGCGCATCAAGGGCGTTCGGCGCAAGTTCGCGCAGGACGTGGGTTTCCTGCCGCCGCCGGTGCACATCCGCGACAACCTCGAACTCAAGCCGAGCATGTACCGCCTGACGCTGCGTGGCGCCGTGGTGGGCGAGGGCGAGGCCTTCCCAGGCATGTGGCTGGCCATCAACCCGGGCGGCGCGAGCACCAACCTGATCGGCACGCGCACCACCGACCCGGCCTTCGGCCTGCCGGCGGTCTGGATCGAGGAGCGTCAGCGTGAGTCGGCCCAAATGAATGGGTTTACGGTGGTTGATTGCTCGACCGTCGTGGCGACCCATCTTTCACACTTGATGCAACTTCACGCGGCCAAGTTGTTGGGTCGGGTGGAGGTCCAGAACCTGGTCGAACACGTGACCAAGCTGGCCCCCAAGATGATCGAGGACGTGGTGCCCAAGATGGTTGCGATTCCGGCTCTGCAAAAGGTTCTCCAGCTGCTGCTGGAAGAAGGCGTGCACATCCGCGACATGCGCTCCATCGTCGAGAGCCTGGCCGAGAACGCCTCCACCGTCACCGACCCGGCCGAACTGGCCCGGCGCATCCGCATCCACCTGGCGCCGTCCATCGTCCAGCAGATCTACGGCCCGAGCAAGGAGCTCGACGTGATCGCACTCGAACCCGACCTCGAACGGCTCGTCACGCAGGCGCTCAATTCGCCGCACGGCGCGGCGCTCGACCCCGGCGTGGCCGACACGCTCGCCCGCCACGCGGCCGATTCGGCCAAGCGCCAGGAAGACCTGGGGCTGCCCGCCTGCCTGCTGGTGCCGGACCTGATCCGCGCGCCGATGGCCCGCCTGCTCAAGCGTGCGGCTCCCCGCATGCGGGTGCTGGCACACAGTGAAATTCCGGAAACGCATTCGATCCGCATCGGGTCGGTCATAGGAGGTACCGCATGAACGTCAAACGTTTCACCGCGCGCACATCGCGCGACGCACTGGCCCTGGTGCGCCAGGCTCTCGGCGAAGACGCGGTCGTGCTGTCCACCCGGCCGTCTGCCGAAGGTGTCGAGGTGCTGGCGATGGCGCCGGAGAGCATGGCTCAGATCGAGCGCATGGCCACCGATTCAACGCCTGCGGCCGCGCCGACGGCCAGGACGCCCGCTGCGCAACGTCCGGCGGCCGGTCGTCCCGGCCCGGGGCGTCCGGGTGTCGCCCGAACCCAGCTCGCCGCGCGTGTCGAGCCGCAGCCCGCCGCCGACGCCACGACGGTCGAGGACGACGTCGAGCGCCTGTCGATGAGCACGCTGTCGTTCCAGGACTATGTGCGCGAGCGCATGCTCAAGCGTCGTCAGGTCGCGTTGCAGGCCGAATCGGCCGCGGCGCGCGCCGCCGAGCCGGTGGTCGAGCCGGTGCCCGGCCCGCTGGCCACCCGCATGGCCGATGCGCCCGTGGCACGTTCGACGCCTCCGGCGTCCAACGGTCCGTCACGAGTGGCCCAGCCCACGCCGGGCCATGCCCCGGTGCTGTCGGCGCTGCACAGCGACACCGACCCGATGTATGTCAACGCCATGCCGGTGCTGCACGAGCCGCCGGTACTGCATGAGGAAGTGCGCACGCTTGCCGAAGCGCGCGGCCGTGCCCGTGTGGCGCCGGCTGCGACGGCTCCCCTGGCTGCCGATGCCAGCGCGGCGCGGCGCGACCAGCAGGACATGATGAGCGAACTGCGCAGCATGAAAGGCATGATCGAGGAACGCTTCGGCGCACTCGCCTTCATGGAAAAGCTGCAGCGCCAGCCTGCGCAGGCGCGGTTGACGCAGAAGCTGATCGACTGCGGCTTCTCGCCCGCGCTGATCCGCAAGCTCGCCGAAGGCATGGGCACCGAAGTCACCGACGAGATGGGCTGGGCGGCCGGCGTGCTCGAGCGCAATCTGCTGAGCTCCGACCGCGAGCCGGCACTCGAGGACCAGGGCGGCGTCTATGCGCTGGTCGGGGCCACCGGCGTCGGCAAGACCACCACCACCGCCAAGCTGGCAGCGGCCTTTGCGACCCGCTACGGCGCGGCGCACCTGGGCCTGATCACCCTCGACGCCTACCGGGTCGGCGCACACGAACAGCTGCGTGCCTACGGGCGCATCCTGGGCGTGCCGGTGCACACCGCGCACGACCGCGCTTCGCTGGAAGACCTGCTCGAGTTGCTCGCCGGCAAGAAGATGGTCCTGATCGACACCGCCGGCATGGCGCAGCGCGACACGCGCACCCGCGAATTGCTGGAGATGCTCAGTCACCGGTCGATCCACAAACTGCTGGTGGTCAATGCGTCCGCGCAGGGCGAGACCATCGAGGACGTGCTGATCTCGTATCACGCCAGCACCTGCCGCGGCATCGTGCTCTCGAAGATGGACGAGGCCGTCAAGCTCGGCCCGGCGCTCGACGCGCTGATCCGCCACAAGCTCACCGTGGTCGGTGTGGCCAATGGACAGCGGGTGCCGGAGGACTGGCACCGACTGTCGTCGCACGCACTGATCCACCGGGCGCTGCGCCCGACCGTCGGCAGTGCCTACCGAATGGATTCGAGCGAGGTGAACCTGATCTTCGCTGCACCGCAGCACCAGTCGCACCCGCTGCAGCAGGCCGTCCCGCACGACGCCATGGCCCTGCACGCCTGATGCCGCGCCCGCTGCGCACCCGCAAGCCCTCCGCGACCCAGCCTACCCAGAGCCTTTCCGCGATGACGCCTTCCTTCACCCCTTCTTCCTCCTCGATGCCGCTGGATCAGGCCGATGGGCTGCGGCGATTGTTCGCGCATGCCCAGGTTCGATTCGTGCCCGTGGTCTCGAACCCGCACATGGCCTTCGGCGGCGTGATGCTCGAACGCCTGTGCAGCGGCCTGGCCGAACAGGGCTGCCACACCCTGGTTGTCGATGCCGGCGAGAACGCTCCCGGTCCGAACGAGCTGGCAGAGGTCGACCTGGCCGAATGCATCGAGGTGCTTTCGCAGGAAGTCTCGTACCTCGCGGCGCGCGGCCTGCCGCTGCGCTACGTCGACTCGAATGGTTCCACGGCCAGCTTCCTCGAGGCGGTCTCGCTGGCCGCGCCGGAGGCCGATGTGGTGCTGGTGCATGCCAGCGCGACCGATCTGTGCCGGCTGTTCATGCGACGCGAGTCCAGCACGCGGCCTCGCCCTCTGCTGCTGGCAGACGACCGCCCGGTCAGCGTGACGCATGCCTATGCCGCGATGAAGCTGCTGACGCAGCGTGCTGGCCTGCTGGTGCACGACCTGCTGCTGAGCGCCGCACCGAGTTCTCCCCGCGCCGAGCGCATCGCGATGCAGATCGCGACCTGCGCTGACGATTTCCTGGGCGCCGTGCTGCGCGACTGGATGCAGATCGATCCAGCCAGCGATGCACGCAGTGCCCCGACGCCTGCCATGCGACGCTGGGTTCGAGACACCCTGGCGCCCGCCACCGGCGAGCTGGCCGTCTTGCCAACTGCAGCGAATGAGCACCATGCACACGCGCTCAACTGAATCTCCGGAGCCGACCATGTCCACGTACACCGCCAAAGGACAGCTCGACAACACGTCGATGCTCAAGCAGTACAGCCCACTGGTGCGCCGCCTGGCGCACCAGATGATTGCCAAGCTGCCGGCCAACGTCGAACTCGACGACCTGATCCAGGTCGGCATGATCGGCCTGGCCGATGCGCTGACCCGCTTCGATGCGGCGCAGGGCGTCCAGTTCGAGACGTTCGCGACGCAGCGCATCCGAGGCGCCATGCTCGACGAACTGCGCGGCAACGACTACCTGTCCCGCGGCACGCGCAAGCAGCAGCGCACCATCGAATCGGCTGTCCACAAGCTCGAGCAGCGCATGGGCCGCGCCCCCGCCGAAAGCGAGATCGCCAAGGAAATGGGCATCACGCTGACCGAGTACCAGGAACTGCTGGGCAAGGTCCGTGGCACGCAGCTGGTCTACCTCGAGGACATGTCGGGCGATGACGGCGACCACGACTACCTCGACCGCCACGTGGCAGACGAATCGTTCAACCCGCTGGCCCAGTTGCAGGATCAGCGCATGCGCGAGGCGCTGGTCGCCGGCATCAAGGTGCTTCCCGAGCGCGAGCAGTACGTGATGAGCATGTACTACGAGCACGACATGAACCTGAAGGAAATCGCTGCCGTGCTCAAGGTCACCGAGTCACGGGTGTGCCAGCTGCACAGCCAGTCGATCGCGCGCCTGCGTGTCAAGCTGCGCGAATACTGAACCCGCGCCGCGGCTGCCATCGCCTGTTGCGATGCTGCCCTGGCCGCTGCCTGCCTTGCTGACCTGGGCGTTCGCCTGGGCCGTTTTCGCCCTGCTGAGCGCTGTCGCAGCGCCACCGATCGTGGCGCTGGCCTGCGCGGCCGTGGTCGGCGCCCTGCCTGCGGTGTTGTCCCCCTGGCCTCTGACCCGCTGGCGTCGCCTGTTCATCGCACTGGGCTTTCCGCTTTCACTGGCGTTGTCCGGTTCGGCGCACGACGTGCCCGCCTGGGCCTGGTTGCTGCCTCTGACGGTTCTGGCGCTGCTCTACCCGTTGAATGCCTGGCGCGATGCGCCGTTCTTTCCGACGCCGCGCGGCGCGCTGGAGGGCCTGCAGCGCCTGGTGCCGTTGCCCGATGCCGCGCGCGTGCTCGAAGCGGGCTGTGGTCTCGGCGACGGCTTGCGCGAACTGCACGCCGAGTACCCGACGGCGCGGATCGAGGGCATCGAGTGGAGCTGGCCGCTGCGCTGGGCGTGTCAGCGGCGCTGCCGCTTTGCCGGCGTGACGCGCGGCGACCTGTGGAAGACCGACTGGTCGGCGTTTCAACTCGTCTATCTGTTCCAGCGGCCCGAGAGCATGCCTCGGGCGGTCGAGAAGGCTTGCCGCGAACTGCCTTCAGGCAGCTGGCTGGCAAGCCTGGAATTCGAGGCTCGCCAGCTTCAGCCGGACGCTGTCCATGCCTGTCCCGACGGGCGCACGGTCTGGCTCTACCAGCAGCCGTTCACGCGTCGTCGAGAGTCGTCGAAGAGTTGAACCGGGCGGCCTGATCGCCCGATGGAAACCGGCTTCAGACCGGTTTCCAGGACACCGAGTGCTTCGCGAACAGTTCGGCCACCTTGCCGTTCTTGACGAGGTTGTTCAACGAGGACTGCAGGGCCTGCGCAAGGCGTATCGAGTCCTTCTTGACCGCCATGCCGACGGCCCAGCCTTCGCGTGGGGAACGTGGCAGCGGCAACGGCTCGATCGCGAAACGCGTGTCGCCCCGCACGACCGATTCGAGCTCGGACACCATGCCCGCTGCCAGCGGCACATCGCCACGCATCAACGCCTGCGCGGCTTCGGCTCCATCAGCCCAGCGCGTCTGCATCTGCTCGCGGTAGGCGCCGTTCTCTGCGCCCAGCAGCAACCAGCCGGAAAGCGACTGTCCGGGCACCGCCACCTGCAAGCCGGCGATGCGCGACAGGGAATCGAGCACAGGCACCTTCTCGAGGTTGCGCGCGATCGCCAGCCGTTCGCGGTAGTACGGACCGAAGATCTCGACCTGCGGCGAGCTGTTCATCAGCGCCTTGTCGACCGGCACATGCATCAGCACGTCGGCCGGACCGTATCCCATGTAATGGCCCTTCCAGACCATGTTGCGCAGGTCGTCCTGCATGTTCTCGCCGGCGTCGAACGGCAACGCCGTGAACTTGAGCCCCATGTCGGCAGCCAGGGCCTGCGACAGGTCGACGTCGATGCCGGCGCCAGCGACGTGGAAGGGCGGCAGATCCTTGTACAGGCCCACCACCAGCGACCCGCGCTTGCGGATCTTTTCCAGTGGATCCGGCTCGTCGTCGTCCGCACGTGCCGGCAGCAGCGCCAGGGCGCTGGCGCCAGCCGCCGCCTGCAGGCAGCGACGCCGGGTCCAGTCGGCGGGCCCTCCGTGCGTGGTCACAGCGGGCGCTCGCGAACGGTCTCGAGGTAGGCCTTGATCGACCACATGGCTTCCTGGTTCATCACCCCTTCGAACTTGGGCATGTACACGGCACCGTTGCGAACCTTGCCGTTGCGGATGCTTCCCAGGTAGTACACGTCGACATCCTTGACGCATTCGGCCTTCTTCTTGACGTCTTGCAGGGAGACGCAATCGTTGTCCAGCTTGCGCAGATCGGGAGCGATGCCGCCGGAGATGGCCTGCAGGCCATGGCAGCGTGCGCAGTTCTGGTTGTAGGCCGAGTCGCCGATCTTCACAGCGGCGGCATTTCCGCGATATGGGTTCTCGGCAAGCCAGTCGGCGCCCAGTGGCGGCAGTGCCTTGGTGTCCACCGACTGTGGCGTCACATCACCGTGGGCCCAGGCTGCACTGGTACCCAAGCCCATCAGGCAGACCGCCGCCAGGGTCAGGCCGGTCCGGCGGACGAGCCGGGTGGCGGCGAGTGTGACGCTGTGGCGCATCGGAACAGATCTGATCCGTTTCGCAACAGTTGCCGTATCGGGGTTTCTAGGGTCCAACATCATCAAGTCTCCAGAGGGGAACAAAAGCCCGGACGGTGCGCAAACGATGTGCCAAGCCCGGTGCGCGGTGTCTTCGTGCCTGGTTTCGATGCCGGGCCTGAGCCGTTGGTTGCACCGTCGCACCGGGATTTTGCAGGTGTTTGCGAGCGCAGCGTAGGCCCCGCTGTGCTTCATGCCACTCCGGGCATGCGCCGATGGACAGCCCGCGCTTGCCCGGCGACGATGAGGGTCATTCTGGAGAGCCACCATGGCAGCTTCGCATCGAGGCATCAAGCCTGCGTCCGTCAGCGTGGCGTCAGCAAGCGCCACCGGCCTGCAGTCGGCTGACCTGCGTTCCCATCTGGCGCAGATCGAGGAATCGCACCTGCGCTGCACCGCACTCGGCCTGTCGCGCATCGAGCGGCCCGACAACGAGCCGTTGATGCGCGGCGACCTGAACGTGGCCCGCGAGCGCAACCAGCGCCTGTCCACGCATGCCGCGCCGGTGATGGAGATGCTCTTCGAACAGATCATCGACAGCCACAGCATGATCGTGCTGACCGATGCACAGGGAACCATCCTGCATTCGATGGGCGACAACGACTTCCTCGAGCGTGCCGACAAGATCGCCCTGGCGCCGGGAGCCAACTGGGCAGAGCACTCGAAGGGTACGAATGCGATCGGCACCGCGCTGTTCGCCGAGGCGCCGACGGTCGTGCACGCGGGCGAGCACTTCATGCATGCCCACAACTTCCTGACCTGTTCCGCCACGCCGATCTTCGACCCGCGGGGCAACATGCTCGGCGTTCTGGATGTCAGCGGCGACCAGCGCACCTACCACCGCCACACGATGGGACTGGTGCGCATGTCCGCGCGGATGATCGAGAACCAGTGGCTCCACGACGACTACAGCAACCGACTCCGCCTGCATTTCCATCGCAGCGTGTCCTACCTCGGCACCCTCGTCGAAGGCGTGGTGGTGGTCGGGTCGGATGGCAAGATCATCGGCGCCAATCGCAGTGCGCTCGAATTGCTCGGCTTGAGCGGCGCCTCGCTGCGCATGCACAGCCTGACCAGCCTGTTCGGGGCCAGCGCGGCATCGGTCTTCGATCATTTCCGCTCGCCACTGGCGGTGCCGATGCAGCTCAACGGCCCGTGTGGCACGCCGTTCTTCGTCAGTGCGCGCTTCGTGTGGCCACCCCGTGCCGTGGTCAGCGGCGCCGTCAACTGGATCGATGTCAGCGGTGCGGAAGTCGACGGCGATGCTGTCGAGCCCGTCGCGTTGCCTCGTGCTCCGGACGAGATGCCCGAGCAGCAGTCCTCGGAGCGCATGGCTAAGGCCGCCGCTGCGCCGCGCAAGCTGGCAGGGATCGGCCTGGCGCGGCTGGAGACCGGTGATGCACGCATCGCGGCGACGGTCGAGAAGGTTCGCCGCGTGCTGAACCGCGATATTCCGCTGCTCATACTCGGGCAGACCGGCACCGGCAAGGAAGTGCTCGCGCGGGCGGCGCACCATGATTCGCAGCGCGCTCGACAGCCGTTTGTCGCGGTCAATTGCGCTTCGATCCCCGAGTCGTTGATCGAATCCGAGCTGTTCGGCCACGAGGAGGGCGCCTTCACCGGCGCACGACGCAAGGGGTCGATCGGCCTGATCGCGCAGGCCGACGGCGGCACGCTCTTCCTCGACGAGATCGGCGACATGCCGATGGCCCTTCAGGCGCGTTTGCTTCGCGTCCTGCAGGAGCGTTGCGTCACTCCGCTGGGGGCGCAGAAGGCGATCCCCGTGGACATCGCCGTCATTGCTGCGACGCACCGCGACCTGCGCGGCATGATCGAGCGGCATCAGTTCCGTGAAGACCTGTACTACCGCCTCAACGGTCTGGTCGTGCGGCTGCCCGCCTTGTGCGAGCGCACCGATCTGGCTGCGCTGGTCAAACGCATCCTGGCCGCCGAGGCTCCTGAGCGCCCGCCTCAGGTTTGCCCATCCGTGATGGCCTTGTTCCGTCGCTACGGCTGGCCTGGCAACGTGCGGCAGCTCGTCAACGTGTTGCGCACGGCAGCCGTGATGGCCGCCGGCGAGGCCCAGATCAACGAAACCCACCTGTCCGAGGATTTCCTCGAGGACGTGCAGCGGGGAACTGCGCCGCGTGCAATCGCCAGCAGCACGGCTGAGGCGCCCACGACATCTGTACGCAACACGGGCATCCCGGAGCCATTCGGGGCGCGTTCCGAAGTGTCCGAGCGCGGGGGCGCATTCGCAGTGCGAAACGCGGCTGAAGCCTCGGACGGTGACGCGCCAGTTCCCCAGGTCAGCCCGCCCGCCGCTGCGGAACGATCCGCGAAGACGCTGGAAGAAGGAGAGGTCGAGATGATCCGCAACGCACTCGACGCGGCGCGCGGCAACATCTCCGAGGCTGCCAAGCGACTCGGAATCAGCCGCAACACGATCTACCGCAAGCTGCGCTGGAACCAGTCATGAGCCGCGACTGATTGCCGCACGTTGCAGTTCCGGTTCGGTGCCGATCGCGCAGGCCCGGAAATCCAGCGGGCTGGCATCGGTTTGTCAAGTCGAATACCGGCGATTCCGCAGGGAGTTTGCGCGCCATGGGTTTGCATAATCGCGGCCGTGCAGTTCCATTCGCTGCCGAAGCCATCTCGTCCTTGAGTCCGCTCATCGCTCCATCGCGTCACAGACGCACGTTTCCGGAACGCACATCGTGAACTCCCTGCCGGCGCGCAGTTGCCGCCCAATCCTGCATTGCTTCGCCTCAGGCGCCTATCAAGGCGGCGCGTGCCGCGCGGCAGGATCATCCGCATGAGTTCCATGATGAACCGCCTGCTGATGTCCAGTCGCCGGCAGCCAGCCCACGGCTCCGCGTCGGCTGCGCGAGAGCCGATGACCGAGCCCCTGTGGCTGGAGTGGCTCACGCTGGCCGGCCTGCTGATATTCGCCAGCTGGCTGCTCGGCGTGCGCGGCGTGTTCGCGATGCTGTTGCAGGCCGACCCGACCGGTATCACGCTGGTCATCATGGTGGTGTTTGCCGGCGCCACGCTGTGGTGCGGCGCGCGAAGCCGAACACTGCAGCAGCAGCGTCAGGCGATGCTGGCGGCGCAACTCGCCGGGCCCGGTCGGGCGACGGCCGAGGCGGGATGGGCCGCCGCTTACTGGAGCGCCATCGCCGGCCCCGCACGCGACAGCGGCGCGCCTCTCGATCTGCTGCTCGACAAGACGCACGGGCCACACAGCACCGCGTGGTGGGTCAACGGCATTCAGCTGAAGCTGGGATTGCTGGGCAAGGTGATCGGCTTCTCGATCCTCGCGCTGCAGATCGGTCACACCACCAGCTTCGATCCCAGCCAGTCGCAGGAATTGCTGCGCAGCCTGACGACAGGCCTCGGCGTGGCCTTGCTGACCACGATGGTGGGACTGGTCGGCAACATCGTGCTCGGGTTGCAGCTGACGAGGCTCGACCGCTATGCCGATGCATTCGTGGCGGACTGCCAGCGCTTCGGACTGAGCGTCGAGGCCGACGTGCCCCCGCGCACGCTCGAAGCGGTCGTGAGCTTCACGGGCTGAGCCATGCGCAAGCCACCTTCCGCACGGCTATCGCGTGAAGCAGAGGTCGACCCCTTCTACGACATGCTGTTCAACATGCTCATCGCGTTCGTCTTCTGTTTCATCATTGCGCTGCTGGCGATGAACCCGAAGGCGCTGAAGGCTGGTGACATCCCATCGAAGGCCGAATACATCGTCAATGTCAGCTGGCCCGACGGCAATCCGAACGACATCGACACCTGGGTGCAGGATCCGGGCGGCAACCTGGTCTGGTTCCGTGCGCGCGAGGCCGGTCTGATGCACCTGGATCGCGATGACCGGGGCCTGTCCGGCGACGTGATCTTGATCAACGGCAAGGAGATCGTGAACCCGTTGAATCAGGAGGTGGTGACGATCCGCGGCATCGAGCCGGGCGAATTCACCATCAACCTGCAGTACTACGAGACCAAGAACGGTGAAGCTGTCGAGGCCACGATCAGTGTGATCAAGGTCAACCCGCGCGCCGATGTCGTCTACTACGGACAGGTCCAGCTGGCGCGCAAGGGCGACGAGGCCACCGCCGTGCGATTCACGGTGCTGCCCGACGGGCAGGTCACCAACGTCAACACCCTGCCGAAGAAACTGGTGAGCAACCCATGACCCTCGCGTTGATTCTGAGTTTTGCCGCGTTGGCGCTGCTGTGCGTCCTGGCGCTGCTGTGGTCGCGATGGCCCGCCTGGCTCAAGGGAATCCTTGTGGTCGGTGTCACGGTGTTCTATTTCTACGCCGACAGCGTGGTGCATCAGCTGTCGGGCTGGCCCAGCCCCGACGCGTTGCCCGAGCGCTTCGTGCTGCTTGCCGCCGTGATCGAGGAGCCCAGCGCCAGGACCGACGGTGCGCTCTACGTGTGGGTCAACGCCATCGACAACGGCAAGCCGACCGCGCAGCCGCGCGCCTACCGCCTTCCTTACTCCAAGGACGTGCACTCGATGCTCAACGAGGGCATCAAGAAGGTCCGCCAGGGTGTCAGCCAGATGGGCACCAGCGAGCCGAAGGTAGGCAAGGGCGGTACGTCCTGGCTGCGCCCGGGTAACGACGAGCAGGTGGTGAAGATCCGCGATCTGCCGGTGCCGCAGTTGCCGGAGAAATGAGTTCGATGGCTTCCTCCATCAAAACGGGTGCCGCCTTGCTGGGTGGCGTTGTCTGCTTGACGTTGGTCGGGTGCGGCGGGCCGGGCGGAGACACCTCGCTCTTCCCGCTCGACAAGGGCCACCGCTGGGCCTACAAGGTGGCCACCGAACTGGAGAACAACACCGTCCAGCGCGAGGAGATGACGCTGAGCTCGCTCGGCCGCGTCGATTTCGACGGCCAGCCTGCATGGGTCCGACGCAGCGACAGCGGTGCCAATTACTGGCTGCGCAGCGACGACACCGGCGTGTACCGGGTTGCCAGCAGAAGCGACATCGAGGACGAGCCCAGGCCAGACCCGGTTCGGCGCTATGTGCTGAAGCGGCCGTATGCCGTCGGCACGTCATGGCAGAGCGCCACCACGGCCTACCTGCTGGAGCACAAGCAGGACTTCCCGCGCGAGGTCCGCTACAAGCATCCGGTCATCCCGATGAACTACGTCATCGAGGCAGTGAACCAGAAGGTGGACACCTCGGCGGGCAAGTTCGATGGCTGCCTGCGCGTGAAGGGGCAGGCGCTGATCAGACTCTTCGCGGACCCGGTGGTGGGGTGGCGCGACATTCCGCTGACCACACTGGAGTGGTACTGCCCCGGAGTCGGACTGGTGCGTCTGGAGCGCGACGAGCCCGGGAAGGCCACGTTCATCAGCGGCGGACGCATCCAGATGGATCTGGCGGACTTCCGCTGATCCTGACTATTCGGGTATCCCGTCACGGGCAAGGCCTGGCGCCTCAGGTCAAAATACGAAGCCCACACGGGCGCGTCGACTGGCTCTCCAGATCGGCGCTATGCCTGCGGCACCTGCCTCTTCTCGCGGCATGCGCCGGCCGCCGTGTGATCCCCGGACCTCGTCTTCGAGGCGCATTCTTTTCACCGGAGCTCACCATGCCTGGCTTGTTACCCAACGTCGATCCCGACGGCCTGCTCGAATACTCGGTGGTCTACACCGACCGCGCGATCAACCACATGTCGAAGCGCTTTCAGCAGGTGATGAAGGACATTTCCGCGACGCTGAAGGAGGTCTATCACGCGAAATCGGCGGTCGTTGTGCCCGGCAGCGGCACTTTCGGCATGGAGGCGGTGGCTCGCCAGTTCGCCACCGGCCGCAAGGCGCTGGTGATACGCAACGGCTGGTTCAGCTACCGCTGGACGCAGATCTTCGAGATGGGGAACATCCCCGCCCAGTCGACCGTGCTGAAGGCGCGGCGTACCGGTCCCGGCAAGCAGGCGCCGTTCGAGCCCGCGCCGATCGACGAGGTCGTCGCGACCATCAAGGAACTGCGTCCCGACGTGGTCTTTGCGCCGCACGTCGAGACCTCGGCGGGCATGATCCTTCCCGACGACTACCTGCGTGCCGTGGCCGATGCCGTGCACTCCGTTGGCGGCCTGTTCGTCCTCGACTGCATTGCCTCGGGCACGATCTGGGTCGACATGGCGGCGACCGGCGTCGACGTGCTCGTCAGCGCTCCGCAGAAGGGCTGGAGCGGCTCGCCCTGCAGCGCGCTGGTCATGATGAGTGAACTGGCCCGCACGCGCATCGACAGCACCACGAGCACCAGCTACGCGTGCGATCTGCGCAAGTGGATGCAGATCATGGAAGCCTACGAAGGCGGTGCACATGCGTACCACGCAACGATGCCGACCGATGCACTGGCGCGCGTGCGCGACGTCATGCTGGAAACTCGCGATTACGGCTTCGACAAGGTGCGCGACGAGCAGCAGCAGCTTGGCAATGCCGTGCGCGAGATGCTGACGCGTCGTGGCTTCAAGAGTGTCGCGGCACCGGGCTTCCAGGCGCCTGGCGTGGTGGTCAGCTACACCGAGGATGCCGACATGCAGTCGGGCAAGAAGTGGCTCGGGCTCGGCCTGCAGATCGCCGCCGGCGTGCCCCTGCAATGCGACGAAGGCCCCGATTTCCAGTCTTTCCGCATCGGTCTGTTCGGACTGGACAAGCTGCACAACCCCGCGCGCACGGTCAAGAACCTCGAAGATGCGCTCGATCGGTTGCAGTCCTAGTTCGGCTGGATCGGGGCCAACGCATCGATAACGCCGCATCCGAGGCGTGACGTTCCCGGGACGCATCGATTCGAGTGTGCAGATGAAGAAATGGTCCGTGTGCTTGTTGCTGATCTGTGCTGCCGGATCGGCGGCGGCCAACTGGGTGCGCGTGCGCGGCGACGGCGTGGTGACGGTGCTCGCCGACCCCAGCACCATCGTGCGCAGTGGCGACATGGTGAAGATGTGGAGCGTGATCAACTACGCCCAGCCTCGCATCGCGCCGGACGGCAAGGCCTACTCGTCTTCGAGGCAGCAACTCGAATTCGACTGCGTGGAAAATCAGAGCCGTTCGCTGTTCTTCAGCCGACACACGGACTTCACGGGATGGGGTGACGTGATCTACCGGAACGAGTCTCCGGGATCATGGTCGCCAGCCCCGCCGGGCTCCGTAGGTGCGGCGCTGAGGAAATTCGCCTGCCACCTGCCTTGAAGAGACGATGGAACAAGCTGTCATCTGGACGATTCCTTTCCTGGCCCTGGCCGTCATTCTCGAGATGACGGTCAGTTTCGTGAGAAAGCGCAAGTCCTACCGCACCAACGACACCCTTGCCAACCTGAGCCAGGGGCTGATCAGCCAACTGGTCGGCGTGTGCACGCCGCTGCTGCAGATCGGCATCTACGCGATGGTGTTCTCGGCCCTGGGACATCAGGTCGAATCGCCGTTCTGGCACAGCTGGTACGGCATCGCGCTGGCTGTCGTGATGTTCGATTTCTGCGAGTACTGGTTGCACCGGGTCGGGCACGAGGTCGCCATCTTCTGGGCCGCGCATGTCGTGCATCATCAGAGCGAGGAGCTCAACATCTGCACGGCCCTGCGGCAGGAAAGCCAGAACGCTTTGCTCGGCTGGCCGTTCTACCTGCCGCTGGCCATCGCAGGCGTGCCGCCGGTGATGTTTGGTTTCGTGCTGCTCGGTGTCCAGTACTACCAGATCTGGGCGCACACCGAGCAGATCGGAAAGATCGCCTGGCTGGACGGTGTGCTGACCACCCCCTCCAACCACCGCGTGCACCATGCGGTGAACGACTGCTATCTCGACCGAAACTATGGCGGGCTCTTCATTCTCTGGGACCGGCTGTTCGGAACCTATGCGGCCGAAACCGAGCCTTGCGTGTTCGGCACGCGCTCCCCGGTGCGCAGCTTCAATCCGCTGCGGGCGATCACCCAGGTCTATGGCGCGCTGGCGCGCGACGCCTGGTACACGCAGCGCTGGCAGGACAAGCTGCGGGTGCTGCTCATGCCGCCCGGCTGGCGTCCTGACGATGTCGCGCAGCGTTTCCCGCAGCCACCCTTCGACCTGCACCGCGAGCAGTACGACCCCCCCGCCAGTGCTGCGGCGCGTGCGGCCGCGGTGGTGCTGTTCCTGACGACTGCCGTCGGTTGCGGCTTCTTCCTGTGGGATGCCGAGGCGATGGACATGTCTGCACGCATCCTGTGGACCGCGCTGTTGATGACAGGCCTGTGCGGCGTCGGCTGGTTGCTCGAGAGCGGTGCAGGTGCCGCGGCCCAGCCCAACGACTTGCCCCGGGTGTCGGGCGGCCTGTCACCCCACGAGTGATGGCTCTGGGCTGGTGACGAGATCAAGGAAAGCGACGGTGTACTCGTGGTCTTCCGTGGCATGCAGGGCTACATCACGCCGAACTGGTACCCCGGCAGGCACGAAACGCACCGTCGCGTGCCGACCTGAAACTGCGAAGTGGTGCACGCGCACGGCGCGATCCACGTGCGCGACAACGAGAAGTTCGTCCGCGGGGACGACTACGAACTTCACCAGCGAGACCAGGCCATCGTGGAGATCGCCCAGTCGATCCCGGGCTGCCTCGGCGAGGAGGCCTGGGAGAACACTGCTTCGGGACTGATCTCGACGGTGTACTACGGGGATTCGCACGAAGCGCTGAGGCAACCCGTCGAACATCCCGGGCAGCATGCCGGCGGGAAACTCCAGGGCCTGTGGCCTGAGGGCGATCACGTCACCATCGTGCAGGTGCTGAAGAGGGGTGGCGATGGCGGCATCTCGCATCCGTTGGCGGACGCCGATCAAAGAAGAACGGCCATCCGCATGCCATAGGCGTAGCAGGTCGTCGCCGGCCTGCTTGAGGTCGGCTGGGCCATCGGTCTTAAGTAAACGTTGGGATTCACCCGGGTGTGGCCCAGTGTTTTCACGCTGACCGCCAGGGTCCTGAGCATGGCGCTGTTCGGCTAGCCCGCCAGCGCAGGTCGCGTGGCGAGCCTGGGCCTCGCCGGGCTCAAGCTGGCCAGCACCTGACGCATCCGGTCTCCATGCGGTTGTGCTTCGCGGACGCACCGATACGAACCGCGGCACGCTGACCCAGAGCCAGGTGCACCCGCGGGAACTGGTTCCGCCGCAGGTCGCCCGGCATGCGCCCGTCGGCCCCAGCTCGCGGGCGCCTGGGCAATTTGCCTGACCGCACGCCGTACGGTGTTTGCGCGTCTTGCGGGGCCTGGCCGAGCTGCCTGACACTGGGGCTGGACCTCACACGAACGGATCGCCCCGCGATGCAACTGCTGCCCCAACTCGTCACCCGCCTGTTCGTGGTCACTGCATTGTGTCTGGCGGCGGCCATAGCCTGGATCGTGTTCGATGCACACCGCTCGGTGGAACGCGAGGCCGAGTTGTCCGCCGCCCGCGTCGGCCAGCACCTGGAAGCGCTTTACTGGCAGGAACAGCTGTGGCGCGGGCGCGGGCGGGCCGGGCTCAACACGCCGGCGCCGGAGTGGCAGTCGTTCGCCACGCTGAACCTCATCTCGCCCGGCGTGTGCGTGACGTTTGCGCTGCGTGGCGATGCGCAGCAGACGCTGTGCAGCCAGACGGCCTCGCTCGGGCCGCGCGCGCCGGACTGGTTCGTCAGCGCCTACGGCACGCTGTTCCCGCACGACACCTCTGTGGAGCGGCCGCTTTTCGCGCGCGACCCTGGCTCCGGCTTCATCGTCAACACGCCCGACCGGGGCGCGGCCATCCGCCAGGCCTGGCGCCAGGTGTCGTGGGTGGCGGGCATCGCCGCCGGCATGGCGGTCGCCATCGCACTGCTGGCGGCGCTGATGATCGGCCGCACGCTGCGCCCGGCACGCGCCATCGTCGACGGTCTGCAACGGCTGGAACAGGGCGACCTGGCGTGGCGGCTGCCGTCGTTCCGCACCGCAGAGTTCGCGCGCATCGCCAGCGCGTTGAACCAGCTCGCCGGCCGCCTGGCGCGCACGAACGAGGATCGCAACGCGCTCACCACCCGGCTGCTGCAGGTGCAGGAAAACGAACGCCGTGCGCTGGCGCGTGACCTGCACGACGAGTTCGGCCAGTGCCTCACCGCGACCGCTGCGCTCGCCGCGTCCATCGAGGCCGGCGCGCCGGCCGGGCGACCGGACATCGTCGAGGAAGCGCAGGCCATCGGTCGCACGCAGGCCCGCATGATGAAGACGCTGCGCAGCACCCTGGTTCGGCTGCGCACGCAGGACATCGAGGAGATCGGCCTCGAGGCCAGCCTGCGCCAGCTGGTGAGCGAGCACAACCTGCAGACCACCTCGCGCTCGGTGTTCCAGCTCAGCGTGGACGGTGAGATCGCCGCGCTGCCACGGCCGATCGCTATCGACGTCTACCGCATCGCGCAGGAGTGCCTGAACAACGCCGCGCGCCACGGCTCGCCCACGCAGGTGGCGCTGCGCGTGGCCCAGGAAGGCCGTGAGGTGGCTGTCACGGTACAGGACGACGGCGGCGGCGATGCGGCCCGCATCGGCCAGGCTTCCAGCGGCGGCCACGGCATCACCGGCCTGCGCGAGCGGCTCGCCGCGCTGGGCGGCACGCTGGCCATCCACAACGCCAGCGGCGGCATCCGCGTGGCGGCCATCATCCCGCTGGCCGCCAACGACCCCAGCGCACGCCGGGCCGCCGCTTGAAGCCGGTGTCCATCCTGCTGGTCGACGACCACCCGGTGGTGCGCGAAGGCTACCGCCGCCTGCTCGAACGCCAGCCCGGCTTCACCGTCTGCGCCGAAGCGGTGGACGCCGACAGCGCTTACGAGGCCTACTGTCGCCACCACCCGGACGTGGTGGTGATGGACATGCTGCTGCCCGGCGCCAGCGGGCTGGACGCGTTGCGCCACATCCGCCAGCGCGATGCCGATGCGCGCGTGCTGGTGGTCACCATGCACAGCGGTGCCTCGATGGCGCTGAAGGTGCTGGAAGCCGGCGCCTGGGGCTACGTCACCAAGAGCAGCGGTCCGAACGAGCTGGTGCGCGCCGTCACTGCCGTCGCTCAGGGCGAGCAGGCACTGTGCGACGACACGCGCCAGGCCATCGCCACGCAGCGCCTGGCCGACCCGATTGCGGTGCTGGACGACCTTGGTGCGCGGGAGGTCGAGATCCTGCGCCTGGTGGCCAGCGGCCACACCAGCGATGCCATCGCCGATGCACTGAACCTCAGCGAGAAGACGGTGCGCAACTACCACTACGCGATCAAGAGCAAGATCGGCGTGCGCACCGATGCGCAACTGGTGTGGTTCGCGCTCAGCGTCGGCCTGGTGCGTCTGGACGACGTGACGGCCGCCCTGCCTTTCCCCGTGCCCACCACCGGGGGCACGCATGACTGACCCGCCGGCCGCGCGCTGACGTCCCTTGCCCCGTCACCCCTTCGGCCGCCGCCCGCCGGGCGCGCGGCGCGGTGGCCTGCCCCCCATTTTCATCACCGCACCCGCAGCATGAACCCAGAACGAGAACTGCAAGACTGGCGTGAACAGGCCCTGTGCCTGGAGCGCGAGGTCGCCAAGGCCGTGATCGGCCAGGCCGCCACCATCCGCCTGATCAACGTGGCCACCTTCGCGCGCGGCCACGTGCTGCTGGAAGGCGACGTCGGGGTGGGCAAGACCACCGTGCTGCGGGCCTTCTCGCGGGCGGTGGGCGGCGACTTCGAACGCGTCGAAGGCACGGTCGACCTGATGCCCGGCGACCTGATCTACCACACCTACGTTGACGCCGAGGGCCGGCCGCGCATCGATCCCGGCCCGCTGCTGCGCCACGGCGAACGACTGACCACCTTCTTCTTCAACGAGATCAACCGCGCCCGGCCGCAGGTGCAGTCGCTGCTGCTGCGCGCGATGGCCGAGCGCACGGTCTCGGCCTTCAACCGCGAGTACCGCTTCCCGCACATGACGGTCTTCGCCGACCGCAACAAGGTGGAGAAGGAAGAGACCTTCGAGCTGGCCTCCGCCGCGCGCGACCGCTTCATGTTCGAGCTGAACATGAGCAAGCCCGTGGACCGCGGCATCCGCCGCGCGCTGGTCTTCGACACCGCCTTCCATGACGCCGACCAGCTGATCGAGCAGGTACCCGCGGCGATGGTGCGCGCTGACCAGCTCAACGCCATCGGCGCGCTCATCCAGCGCTCGGTGAGCAGCAGCGAGGCCATCGAGAGCTACGTACTCGACCTGTGGGAAGCCAGCGAAGACCCGCTGCGCTTCGGCGTGCAGCTTGACGGAGTGGACATGCGCCGCCTGGTGCTGGCCGGCGCCAGCCCGCGCGGCATGAGCGCGCTCCTGCGCGCGGCGCGCGTGGTGGCCTGGCTGCAAGGCCGCACGCACCTGTTGCCCGACGACGTGCTGGCGGTGCTGCCGTCGGTGCTGGCGCACCGCGTGTTCTTCACACCGGTCTATGAGCTGCGGCGCGCCGAGCTGGCCCCGGCGCTGGTGCAGAAGATCATCGACCAGGTGGCCGCGCCGTGATGGCGGCGAACCTGGCGCCGCAGGAGTTCCACTACCGGTTGCCCGCCACCTTGGGCGGGCAGCGGCCGGGCGCGCACCGCGGCAGCAGCCTGGGCGCCGGCCAGGCCTTCGCGGCCCATCGGCGGCTGCTGGACCACCCTGACCCGCGCCGCATCGACTTGCGCGCCAGCCTGCGCGACGTGCGCGGCGACTGGCTGGTGCGCATCCAGCGCCAGCGCGTGGCGGTGCCGGTGCATGCGGTGGTCGACGTGTCGGCGTCCATGCACTTCGGCGCCCTGCGCAGCAAGCTCGAGGTGGTGGCCGATTTCGTCGAGGCGCTGGGTCACAGCGCGTTTCGCAGCGGCGATGCGCTGGGGCTGCTGGCCTTCGACCACGCCCAACGCGACGACCTCTTCATGCCCGCCCGCCACAGCCGCGGCGCCGGCATCGTGATGGCCGACGCGCTGCGCCGCTGCGAGGCCGAGCCGGCCTACCAGCACGATCGCACCCACGAACTCACGGCCCAGGCGCTGCAGCGCACGGTGGCCCCGCTGGCGGGGCGGCCCGGGCTGGTGTTCCTGGTGTCCGACTTCCACTGGCCGCTGGCGCCGCTGCACGGCGTGCTGGAGTTGCTGGCCCCGGCCTGCGTGGTGCCGCTGGTCGTGTGGGACCCGGCCGAGACCGAGCCGCCGGCCGCACACGCGCTGGTGGCGGTGAGCGACGCCGAGACGGGCGTGCGCCGCACACTGTGGATGCGCGAGCCGCTGCGACAGCGCTGGGCCGACGCGGTGGCGACACGGCGCGAGGCGCTGCGTGCGCTGTTCGACGCCCATGGCCTGGTGCCCTTTCACCTGCACGGCTGCTTCGATGCGGAAGCCCTGACGCGACACTTCATGGAGGCTGTGGCGTGAACCTGCACCGCACCCTGCTGGCGGCCGCACTGCTGGCCCTGATGCGGTCGGTGGCTGCCGAGTCACCACCCACGCCTGCTGCCCCCGCGGCCACCGTCGAGCAGCCGCGAAGCTTCGGCCATGTGCTGGGCGACGTGCTCACGCAACGCGTGCTGCTGTCGCACGCCGGCCGCCCGGTCGATGCCGGCGCGCTGCCGGCGGCCGACCGCGTGGGCCTGTACCTGGAACGGCGCACGCCGCGCGTCGAGGAAGACGCGCTCGGCCGGCGCTGGCTGGCCATCGACTACCAGGTCGTCAACGCACCGCGTGCGCTGACGGCCGCTGCGCTGCCTGCGCTGTCCATCACCACCTCGGCCGGCCCGCTGCAGGTGGTCGCCTGGCCGGTCAGCATCGGCCCGCTCACGCCGCCGGCCACCTTCGACCAGGGCGCGCTGCAGCCGCTGCGGCCCGACCGCCCGGTGCTGCCGGTGCCCACCGAAGGCCTGGAGCGGCAGTTCAAGCTCTCGCTCACGGCGCTGGCCGTGGTGCTGCTGGGCTGGGCCGCGTGGTGGGCGGCGCGCAATGCACGCGAAGCCCGGCGCCTGCCCTTTGCCCGCGCCTGGCAGCAGCTGCGCCAAGCCGACCCGGCCAGCACCGAGGCCTGGCGGGCGCTGCACCGTGCGCTGGACGCCACCGCCGGACGCGTGGTGCACGGCCGCACGCTGCCGCGTCTGCTGGCCGATGCTCCCCACCTGCAGCCGCTGGCGCCGCAGCTGGAGGCCTTCTTCCGCCACTCCGAGCAGCGCTTCTTTGCCAGCGAGGCGGGCACGGCGCCGGCCGACCTGTCGCTGCGCGCGCTGGGCCTGGCACTGCGCGAGGCCGAGCGCCGCCACCACCGCTGACCATGGGCTTGGACTTCCTGCAACCGCTGTGGCTGCTGCTGATGCCACTGGCTGCGCTGCCGCTGCTGCGGCGGCGCCGCGACACGCTGCGCTTCTCGTCCGTCGGCTGGCTGCCCTCCGACCCGTGGGGCCGGGCCGCCGGCTTGCTTTGGCGCGCCTTCGCCTGCGGCGCGATGGCCGGCGCGGTGATCGGCCTGGCTGGTCCCGGCCAGAGCGGTACCCAGGTGCAGCGCACCGGCAAGGGCGCCGAGGTGCTGATCCTGATGGACCGCAGCGCCAGCATGGACGCCAACCTGCTGCCCAAGGACGTCAAGGCCGGCGGCCAGTTCAACGCCAGCATGCCTACCAAGATCCAGGTGGTGCGCGAACTGCTGGCCGATTTCGTCAAGCGCCGTCCCGATGACCGCTTCGCGCTGATGACCTTCAGCACCAGCCCGATGCTGGTGGCCCCGTTCACGCAGGACCACGCCACCGTGCAGGCCGGGCTGCAGGCCACCGCCATCGGCCGCGGCCTGCCCGACACGCTGATGGGCAGGGCGCTGCTGGCAGCGATCGATCAGTTCGAAGGGCGTCCGTATTCGGGCAGCCGCATCGTCATCGTGGTGTCCGACGGCGGCGCGCAGCTCGACGACACGCAGCGCCAGCGCATCGCCACCGGCCTGGCGCGCCACCGCATCGGGCTGTACTGGATCTACATCCGCAGCGGCCCCAATTCGCCCGACCTGACCCGCACCGACGCGGGCACGATGGACTCCGAGGAGGAAGGTGCGCTGCACGCGTTCTTCAAGACGCTGGCCACGCCCTACCGCCTGTACCAGACCGACGACCCGGAGGCCATGGCCACAGCCATCGCCGAGATCGACCGCCAGCAGAACTTTCCCCTCACCTTCATCCAGCAGGTGCCGCGGCTGGATTTCAGCGCCGGCTGCTTCGGGGCGGCGCTGCTTTGCTGCCTGGGGCTGCTGACCTGCCGCGCGCTGCAGCTCCAAACCTGGAGGAGCCTGACATGAGACGAATTTCGATGCACGCGGCGTTTGCGCTGGCCACCACGGCGGCGCTGGCCGGGGCCGGCTTCAACGGCCTGCGATGGCAGCAGGCGCGGCAGCTCAACACCACCATCGCGGCCGCAGCGCAGGCCCTGGCGCCGTCAGCCTCCGCTGCCGAATCCACGGTCTCCCGGGACGCACCGCGCGAGGTTCGCCTGGCCCAGGCCACGGCCTGGTCGCAGGCGGGGGCCTTCGACGCCGCGTTCAAGCACTTTGCCGGGCTGATCGAGCCAGGCCGCAGCGATGCCATCAGCCGGCACGCACAGTACAACCTGGGCAACATGTACGTGCGCCAGGGCCTGGCCAGCAGCACGCCGGCCGACACCGGCCCACTGCTCGAACTGGCCAAGCAGCGCTACAGGGACCTGCTGCGCGCCGACCCGCAGGACTGGGACGCCCGCTACAACCTCGAGCGCACGCTGCGCGCCGCACCCGAGGAACAGGAGACCACCGCCGAAGCGCCCAACGTGCCGGTCGAGCGCCGTAACGTCGCGTTGCGCGGCATGATCGCCGGAGACCTGCCATGAAGGCATGGCGCAGCCTGCTGAACGGCCTCGCCACACGCCAGAACCTGCCCATCGTCGCGGCCGCAGCGCTGCTGGCTGCCGCGGTGTGGATGCCGCCGGTCATGCTGCAGCGCGCCACCTACCAGTACCTGCTCGCCTTCGACGTCACGCAGAGCATGGAGGTCGACGACCAGGCGCTCGACGGCGCCGCGGTCACGCGGCTGGCCTTCGCCCGCGCGGCCGCGCGCGAGGCGCTGCGCCGCCTGCCCTGCGGTTCCAGGGTGGGCTGGGCGATCTTCGCCGACTACCGCGTGATGCCGCTCGTGCTGCCGATCGAGGTGTGCGGCAACTACGATGCGCTGCTGGCCTCGCTGGAGCGCATAGACGGCCGCATGCGCTGGGCCAACGCCAGCAACGTCGGCAAGGGCGCGACCTGGCTGGTGCGCACGGCCAAGGCCATCGGCCCGGACACGCGGGTCGTCTTCTTCACCGACGGCCAGGAGTCTCCGCCCTTGCGCAGCCAGGAGGTCAAGCCACCAATGCAGGACATCACGCCCGGTGAGGCGGGCGGCTGGCTGATCGGTGTGGGTGGCGACGTGCCGGCGCGCATCCCTCGCTTCGACGGCGAGGGCCGCCCGCTGGGCTACTGGGCCGCGGGCGACGTGGTGCAGCGCTTCGGCCCCGGCACGCCCGGGACCGCGCACGAGCACCTGTCGGAACTGCGCGAACCGCACCTGCAGGCACTGGGCAAGCTCCTGGGGCTCGGCTACCGGCACTTGACTGCGCCCGATGTGCTGGCCGACGCGATGCTCGACCCGGCGCTGGCCCGGCCGCAGCCCGTGGCGACCGACCTGCGCTGGGTGCCGGCGCTGCTGGGGCTGCTGGTGCTGTCCGTTCGCTTCCTGCCGGACGTGGTGCGGCGGCGCGGCTGACGTCACCCGGGTGGGCCTCGGGCGGCGCGCCATCAGCAAGCGCCGCGCACGGCTGTCCGATGGCAGGCGCCGTCAACCTCCGAGTTGGCAGACCGTCAGGCAGTAGATGACGCCGGCTTGCGTCTGCGGCTGGCGGCGATGCCTGGCATGGCTGCGCCGGCGAGCGCCAGGGCGGTGGGCTCGGGCACTGCAGCAACCGCTGGTTGGAGAGTGATGTTGTCGATCGTTTGCTAGACCGTCTAGCGATCGAATTTCGAACCAAGAGATGTTTGCGAATCCGCTCAGCGACAAGGTGCCCAAGACATCGCCGGCAAAGTCTTGGCTCGTTCCGTTGGATCCTGTCACGCGGGCTGTTCCAGCGGCCTCAAATAAAGCTACCCCAGACAGATTCTCGACGTCCAATCTCAGAAGATCGAAGAGATAGCCCGATTCCCGGTGGCATTGTCCTGACCTATGCTGACCACTCACTCGCGGGTTTAGCGAGTCGCCAACGCGAGCACGAAGCGGTGTGGGGGCAATAGGGGGCAACGGGACGCATGCGGCCCAGAAAGCGAAAAGGGCTAGCTCCTTGTGAGAGCTAACCCTTTGATTTGACTGGTGCGGCTGGCAGGAATCGAACCCACGACCCCTTGGTTCGTAGCCAAGTACTCTATCCAGCTGAGCTACAGCCGCAACGCCCACGAGTATAGCAGCACCCGCGGCCTTTTCACCTCAGCAATGCTGCGTTTCGATAGCTGATGGCGGCGCGTTCCGGCTGACCCTCGTTTTCGGCCAGCCGCGCCAGCGTGAGCCAGGCCATGCGCTTGGCGGTGATCGGCAGATCGGCATCGGCAGCCGCTGTTTCGAGCAGCTGGCGGGCCTTGCCCCAGAGCTGGCGCTCGGCCAGCGCGGTGCCGACCGCATGCGCCACTGCGGCGTCCCTTGGGAAGGCCAGCCGCGCCGATTCGAGTCGCTGCAGCCAGTCGATGCCGATCCCGGCAACAGCCGAAACCAGTGCGTGCGAGAGCGCTGCACGTTCGTCGTCCGAGGTTTCCTCGATGCGGTCCCAGGCGGGGCGCAGCCAACTGCGGGCGTCATCGGTCGAGCCCAGGTGCGCTGCACGCACCGCTGCCCTCGCGGCCACGAAGTTGTCGCGGCGATCGGCAGCGTCAAGCGACAGCCAGATCCGCTTGAGCTGGTCGATGTCGTGCGCGGTATCGAGACATTCGAAGGCCAGCGAACGCAACAGCCCCTGGCTGGCGGCTTTAGACAGGCCCTGGTGCTTGACCAGCAGACGAGCGGTCTTCAGGGCCTCCTGGGGCTGCTGTCCGAGCCGCGCGGCCTGCAGCTTCAGGCGCAGAGCCTGGGTGCGACGCGCTACGCCTGGCGGCAGCTCGGAAAGCAGGATCAGGCTGCGAGGTGCATCGCGGTCTTCGATGGCCCATTCGGCCGCCATCAGGCGCGCACCCTCTTCTGCCGAGCGCGCCGCCGTGCTGCCTTGCGCCAACTTGAATGCGCGAGCCAGGTGCTCGTCGCGCTTGGAGCGATCCTGCAGACGGTGCGCGCTGCCAGCGGCCAGCAGCAGGCCGAGCACGCTGAACTCGGTGTCCGGCTTCAGTTCGGGGGTGTCGTCCTGGATTGTCAGGGCCTGCTGTGCGGCGGCCTTGGCACGGCTGTAGCGGCCGCTGAAATACTGCGCGAGCGCTTCCCGAAGTGCCGCCTGCGCCGTGCGTTCCCGGCGGGCGACTCGCCACAGCCGCGCCCGCTCGGGCAGGCCGATCAGACTGTTCGCGGCGTGGATGAGCGACACCAGGGCGAAGCAGCTGCCCACCAGCAGCAGCAGGAAGAGGTTCAGCGATATGTCGAAGCGCCAGGTACCCGCGTAGACGCTGACCAGGCCATCGTTGGCGCCCAGGGTCGAAGCGGCCACGACGGCAGCGCCGAACAGCAACACGAACCAGATGACGGAGCGCATCGCTGCTCGTCGCCTGTCAGCGACCGGCAGTCGCGGCAGCCAGCGCGACCAGGGTGTCGTCCGGCTTGGGCACCGTGACCTGCCGGGCCTGCGTGGTGACCTGACGCAACAGGTCGGTCGCGAGCGCAGTGCGTCGTGAACTGCGGTCGAAGTAGCGGTCGAGCGAGGCCTGCACCACCTGCAGGTCGCTTTGTGCTGTGTCGAACTGGCGACTCAGCAGGGCCAGCCGGGCGTTCAACAGGCGCAACTTCACGTTCTCGCGCACGAAGAAGGCGTTGTCCGGTGACAGCAGCATCGACTCGGGATGGTCGATGCGAGTCACCCTGACCAGTGATTTCACCTCGCTCCACACCCGCTCGGAGATCGCGGCCCAGCTGCCGTCCCAGGTCTGCCACCAGGCCGTTGACGGCGACGATGCCGCGCGGACGCCCGCCGCCGAACCCGATGCGGCGACCACCGGAACGGCAGAGGACGCTGCAGCAGCAATCGCCTTTGCCCTGGGTGAGGCCGGGCGCTGTTCGGCGTTGGAAAGCAGGGGCAATTCGTCGATCAGCCGAACGACCTCGTCGATCTTGATGCTGAGCGTCGGAACGTCGATCACGCCCACGGCCTTGACGCGGTCCAGATCGCGGGCAATGGCGCGCCGCACGCCTTCGAGCCGCGGCTGGTCATACCGAGCCAGCCGTTCGTCCGCCTGCTTCAGCATCGCGACCAGGGGCTCGGCGCTGCCGGTGATGGCGGTCTGCTGCATCGCCACACGGATGCCGGCATCGATGTCGACGAGCATGTTCTCGTCGCGGGAGCGCGACAGCGACTGCATCAGATCTTCCAGCTGGCTGCGTTGCACCGCCACTTCAGCGACCCGGGCTTCGAGCAGCGCGACCTTGGCCGCCGCGGCCAGCACGCTGTCCTGCGACTGCTTGGCCAGCAAGCGCGCTTCGCTGGCCTGCAACTGGCTGTCCTCGAGCCGGCGCACGAGCTGCTGCTCCACGGACTTGACGCGTTGCTGGGTCTTCCAGGCCATCACCAGGCTGACTCCGGCCATGACGGCCAGCACCGCGGCCAGCGCAGACCACCAGCGCATGGCGCCGAAAGAGGTCTCCGGGCGCACGGACGCGCCCGCTGGAGATGGTGCTTCGGCCACGGGCAACGGGGTGGTTGGCTCCGCTGGAACTGCTGCGGTAGGGTGGTCGGTCACGGTGCGGCGGATTGTATGCAGGCGACCACGTCGGCGAGCGTCGGCGGGCACAGCCAGACCGGCGCGAAACCGGCCTGCTCGGCGCGGCGGGCGATTCTCGGGTGCGTGGCCAGCGCGCGGGCGCCGATGGGCAGTCCGATCGGTGTGCTCGGGGTCGGCTGCTGCCGGGAATTCGCCAGGTGGTCCATCAGGTGGTCGATCGATTCGGAACTGCTGAAGTACCAGAGATGCTCGTCGGGTCGGGTCAGGGCCTCGCCGAGCAGTGTTTGCATCTTGTCATTCCAAGTCGGTGCGGTTCGACGGTACGCTGAAACGAAACTCACCTCGGCGCCGTGCGCTCGCAAGGTGTCGGCCAACCAGTCTCGCCCGCCATCGCCGCGGACCACGAGCACCGGTGCGGCGCGCCAATCCTGGTCACGCAGGCGCTCCCACAGCGACTCGGAGTCGAACTGTGCGCTGTCCGCTGCCGGCTCGACGATCAGTGACGACGGCACCCCAGCATCCAGCAGTGCGCCCGTTGTTCCCGGACCGGGAGAGCCGGCCTGCACGTTCGTCGGCCAGACGGTGTCGATCGGTCGAAGCGCAAAAAAATGCTCCACGGCATTGGCGCTGACGAACATCGCCAGGCGCGCTTGGCCCAGCTGTTGCCAGGCTTCGGTCACCGATCGCGTGTCGAGAGCCGGTCCGATGTCGATCAGCGGCAAGGCCACTGCCTTGAGGCCATGCTTCTCGAGCGACCTGACCCAGGGCATCGCTTGTGCCGCAGGGCGGGTGACGATGACGCGCATGGATCGGCTCTGGAGCGTCTGGATCGGCAGTGATGGGCACGTGCCGCTGACGGCTCGATCAGTGGGTGGCCACCGCAGCCAGATACAGCGTGGCACCCGAGTCACGCAGAACGGCCGCGGCTTGCTCGCCCAGCGCGCGGGCCTGCTCCTCGGTCTGCACCTCTGCGCTGACAGCGGCGCGCAGCAGCGGTGCGTCGGGGTTCTCGGGGTGACCGACCGCAGCACGCAGGCTGAGCGCGCTCCCGGCCCACACCGCGTGCGCCGCCAGCGGCATGCTGCAGCTGCCTCCGAGTGCGCGCGACACGGCCCGCTCGGCATGCACTGCCAGCGCGGTCGGTGCGTGCGCGAGCGTGGCGAGCTGCGTCCGCAGCGCGGCTGCATCGCTGCGTACCTCGAGGCCGAGTGCACCCTGACCTGCGCAGGGCAGCATCTGGTCGGTATCGAACTCGCTGCGGATGCGAGAGGCCAGGCCCAGGCGCTTCAGGCCCGCGGCCGCCAGCACGATCGCGTCGTACTGGCCCTCGTCGAGCTTGCGCAAGCGGGTGTCGAGGTTGCCGCGCAGGGGTTCGACCAGCAGGTCGGGGCGCAAGGCACGCAGTTGCACGACGCGTCTCAGGCTCGATGTGCCTACCTTCGCGCCATGGGGCAGATCGGCCAGCGAGGCGTGGGTGTTGGAGACGAAGGCATCGCGAGGGTCTTCGCGCTCGAGCACCGCAGCCAGTTCGAAGCCGTCGGGAAGGTCCATCGGGACGTCCTTGAGCGAATGCACTGCGAGTTGCGCCCGGCCTTCCTCGAGCGCGGTTTCGAGTTCCTTGACGAACAGGCCCTTGCCTCCGACCTTGGACAGCGTTCGGTCGAGGATCTCGTCGCCGCGTGTGGTCATGCCGAGCAATTCGACGCGGAGTCCGAAACGGCTGCCCAGCAGGTCGCGAACGTGTTCTGCCTGCCACAGCGCGAGGCGGCTCTCCCGGGTGGCGATGATGATGTGTGAGGTCATAGGAAGATGCTAGCAGGCGCGAGTCTTGCAACGCCTTCTGGACTCCCCCAATTCAGGTCCGGCTCGCGCCCTGCGCGCCCCATTTCGAAACCCGACCGCGAAGTCCATCCACCATGCCGAAGAAAACGCCCCACGCTGACGCTGCCGACAAGAACCGCCCGCTGGTCGAAGACATCCGGCTGCTCGGCCGCATTCTTGGCGACGTCATCCGCGAGCAGGAAGGCAAGGATGCGTTCGAATTGATCGAGCGCGTGCGGCAGCTGTCGGTCGGCTACCGGCTCAAGCGCGATGCGCAGGCCGGCCGTGCGCTCGACCGGCTGCTGAAGAACCTGTCGGGAGACCAGACGGTCAGCGTGATCCGCGCGTTCAGCTACTTCTCGCACCTGGCCAACATTGCCGAAGACCGCCACAACGTGCGGTTGCGCGAGTTGCACGAGCAGAAGGGCGAGTTGCGCGAAGGCTCGCTCGCGATGACATTCGAGCGGCTGGCCGCCGCCGACGTCCGCGCCGCCGACATCGTGCGCACGCTGGACCATGCCTACATCTCGCCGGTGCTGACCGCGCACCCGACCGAGGTGCAGCGCAAGAGCATCCTCGACGCCGAACGTGCCATCGCTGAACTGGTCGAGCACCGCGACGACATCCACACCGCGCGGGATCGCGCCGACAACGAGGCGCTGATCCGCGCCCGCGTCACCCAGCTCTGGCAGACGCGGATGCTGCGCAATACCAAGCTGACCGTGGCCGACGAGATCGAGAACGCGCTGAGCTACTACCACTCGACCTTCCTGCGGCAGATCCCGCGCATGTACCGCGACATCGAAGCCGCGCTGCCCGGCCACCCGATCGCGAGCTTCTTCCGCATGGGAAACTGGATTGGCGGCGATCGCGACGGTAATCCGTTCGTCACCGCCAGCACCTTGCAGGTTGCGTTGGCGCGGCAGAGCGAGACGGTGCTGCGCTTCTATCTGACCGAAGTGCACCAGCTCGGCGGTGAGCTGTCGATCTCGGCGACGCTGGCGCCGGTCACTGCGGCAATGAATGAACTGTCGGAATCGTCACCCGACCACAACCCGCACCGCGACGACGAGCCGTACCGCCGTGCGCTGGTCGGCATCTACGCTCGTCTGGCGGCCACGTTGCAGGACCTGACCGGCACCGAGGCGTTGCGCCATGCGGTGCCGCCGCAGAACGCCTACCTGTCGGCGAGTGATTTCCTGGCCGACCTGCGGGTGATCGAGGAATCGCTCAATGCGCACCATGCACAGGCGCTGGCCGCGCCGCGTCTGCGCCCGCTGATGCGGGCGGTGCAGGTGTTCGGATTTCACCTTGCCACCGTCGACCTGCGTCAGAGCTCGGACAAGCACGAGGCGGTGCTGGCCGAGTTGATGCGGGTGGCCAAGATCGAGCCCGATTACTCCGCCCTCGATGAGGCTGCCAGACGCGCGCTGCTGCTGCGACTGCTCGACGATGCGCGTCCGCTGCGGGTGCGCGCCGCCGCCTACAGCGATCTGGCGATCGGTGAACTGGCGATCTTCGAGTCGGCAGTCGAAATGCGCCGACGCTACGGGCCCGATGCCTTGCGCCACTGCATCATCTCGCACACCGAAGAGGCCAGCGATCTGCTCGAGGTGCTGCTGCTGATGAAGGAAACCGGTTTGATGCGCGGCACGCTCGATGACGCTGCCGTCGCCGACCTGATCGTCGTGCCGCTGTTCGAGACCATCGGTGACCTGCGCAACGCCGAGCCCATCATGCGTTCCTTCTACGGCCTGCCGGGCATCACCGCACTGGTCAAGCGATCGAAGCTGGGAGACTTCGCCGAGCAGGACATCATGCTGGGCTACAGCGACAGCAACAAGGACGGAGGCAGCTTCACCAGCAGCTGGGAGCTTTATCGCGCCGAGATCGCCCTGGTCGAACTGTTTGCCGAACTCGGCCGCGACCACGGCATCACCCTGCGGCTTTTCCATGGTCGCGGTGGCACGGTAGGTCGTGGCGGCGGCCCGAGCTATCAGGCCATCCTGGCGCAGCCCCCCGGAACGGTGAACGGACAGATACGCCTGACCGAACAGGGCGAGGTGATTGCTTCGAAGTACGCGCACCCCGAGATTGGCCGGCGCAACCTCGAAACGCTGGTGGCCGCCACGCTCGAGGCGACGCTGCTGCACACCAAGAAGGCCAGCCGACAGGGCGCACCGAAGAGCTTCCTCGACGCCGCAGCGGCGATCAGCGAGGCCAGCTATGCCGCCTACCGCAAGCTGGTCTACGAGACGCCAGGCTTCACCGAATACTTCTTCAGCGCGACACCGATCCGCGAGATTGCCGGACTCAACATCGGCTCGCGCCCGGCAGCCCGCAAGGCCACCAACGCGATCGAGGACCTTCGCGCGATTCCGTGGGGATTCAGCTGGGGCCAGTGCCGCGTCGCGCTGCCGGGCTGGTGCGGGTTCGGCTCGGCGATCGAGAAGTTCCTGACCACCGATGCCGACGCGCGCCAGGAGCGTCTCGCACTGCTGCAGCGCATGCACAAGCAGTGGCCCTTCTTCCAGACGCTGCTTTCGAATCTCGACATGGTGATTGCCAAGAGCGACCTGGGCATCGCTGCGCGCTACGTCGAACTGGTCGAGGACAAGAAGCTCGGCAAGCGCATCTTCGCGTTGATCCAGGCCGAGTGGACACGCACCAACGATGCGCTGACGCTGATTACCGGCCACAAGGACCGGCTGGCATCGAACCCGTCGCTGGCGCGGTCGATACAGCACCGGTTTCCCTACCTCGATCCGCTGAATCACCTCCAGGTCGAATTGATGCGCCGTCACCGCCAGCGCCGCGAGGGCGACCCGGGCATCGAGCGGATGCAGCGCGGCATCCACATCTCGATCAACGGCGTGGCGGCGGGCTTGCGCAACACCGGCTGAAGACTCTTCCCGCGTTCCTCGTCCCGCCCGGAATCAAAGCCCGCTGGCTGCCAGCGCGTCTCTCACCGCGCTGGCCTGGCGCCGCGAGACGGCCAGCCACTCATCGACCGGGGCGACTCGCACAGCCCAGCATTCGTTCGGGCCGTGTCCTTCGTCGCTGGCGTCGCCGTCGCCGTCGGTCATCGTTCGGCGCTCCAGCGCGCTGATCGCCGAGCGCGCTACCAGCGCGTTGCGGTGCACGCGCAGGAAGCGCTCGCCGAGGCGCTGTTCAAGGTCGCTCAGCGCGTCGTCGAGCACATACGTGTGGCTGGCGGTTCGCAAGGTGACGTATTTCAGTTCGGCCTTCAGGTACAGAACTTCGCGGACCGGCACCCGAACCACCCGTCCGCGCTCGCTGACGATCAGCACCGGGTCGGGCTGCGAGCCCAGTTCGCCCGGTACGGTGGTTGGCTGACCGAGGCGGGCCGACACCCGCTGCAGGGCCAGCTGCAGGCGTTCACGGCGCACCGGCTTGGTCAGGTAGTCGACCGCTTCCAGGTCGAAGGCCTTCAGTGCGTGGCCGGCGTGCGCCGTGACGAACACGACGGCCGGCGGCAGCGGAAGGGCGCGCAGTTCCTCGGCCAGCTGGGTGCCGTCTCGGCCGGGCATCTGGACGTCCAGCAGCACCAGATCGCAGGCGCGGCCGGATCCTGGCGAAGCCGGGCCTTGTCCGTGGCTCTGCAGCCAGACCAGCGCCTGCGCTGCATTGGCTACCTCGCCCACCACGGTCGCGCGAGGTTGCGAACAGTCATCGATCAGCGCTCGCAGTCGCAGACGGGCGAGCTCTTCGTCGTCGACGATGAGCACGCGCAGCAGCCCGGTGGAGTTCTCTGCAGCGTCATTCATAGGGGCACCACGATCTGCACGCGGAAAGCGTCACCATCTCGGCGACTTTCGAACTGCGCATTCACATCGTGCATCAGGCGCAGGCGGTCCTGCACATTGCGCAGCGCGATGCCCTGGCCGGGACGCGATGCCGTGCCAGTCACGCTGTTGGCGATGGATATCACGGCGCGATCGCCCCTGGCTCGGGTCCGCACGCGTATCGTGCCGCCGTCATCCGCGGGCTCGATGCCGTGCCGCACCGCGTTCTCGACCAGGGGCTGCAGCAGCAGCGGCGGCATGCGCGCCGAACCGGCGTCAGGATCCAGGTCCCAGGTGACGGCGAGGCGGCTGCCGAAGCGAATCTGCTCGATCGCGAGGTAGCGTTTCGCCAGCTCGACCTCTTCATCCAGCGTGACCGACCCACCGGTTTCAGTCAGCGCAACGCGAAACAACTCGGCCAGATCCTCAAGCACGTGCTCGGCGCGCTGCGGGTCGAGGCGAACGAGAGCGAGCGCCGAGTTCAACGTGTTGAACAGGAAGTGCGGGCGGATACGCGATTGCAGTTCCGCAAGTTGTGCCGTGGTGTCTGCGGGCGTGCGCGCCAGTGCCCGCATCCGCAGCCACTGGTGCATCACCAGCGCCAGCGCGGCACCGGCGGCGGTCGGGGCGAACGGCCCGATGCGCTCGAGATCGCCCGGCCCGGCCTGCATTGCCAGCGCCCAGCCCGCGCAGCCGCAGGCCGCACCGAGCACGGCAGACACCGAGGCCTGTCCTGCCGCTGACATGCGCGACAACGGAGCCTTCAGCGCGCAGGCGGAAATCAGCCATGCGAGCACGGCGGGCATGGCGACCCCCGCGCCGAGGGCGAACTGCAGTGCCCAGCCGCGCATCGTCGGCGCGACGAACAGGACCCCGGTGGCCAGCGCCGCGTGAACGAACAGCGTGGCGCGCAGCACCACGCCGACATGGCAGACGTCGAACAGCGTGGGTTCGGGCCGGGGTGGGCGCTCCGGAGTCGTCAGCGCGCCGAACCCCGACAGGTTCGTCGATGTGGGGTCGTCTGGATTGGCGGGCGTCACAGGGGTCATCGATAGAATCGATCGTGCTGGACTGATTGTCTACAAACCCTGCCACCTCAACGCCGACGACACGCATCGCGATTCGTCGCAAGCCCATGTCGTCCAACCAACTCGACAAGAAATCCGAAGCCTGGTCGGCGCTGTTCTCCGAGCCGATGAGCGATCTGGTGAAACGCTACACCGCCAGCGTCTTCTTCGATCAGCGCCTCTGGCGCGCCGACATCGCCGGTTCACTGGCGCATGCCGAGATGCTTTGCCACCAGGGCATCATCAGCATCGAGGACCGCGCCAGCATCGAGCGCGGCATGACACAGATCACCGAGGACATCGAGGCCGGTCGCTTCGAATGGAAACTGGACCTCGAGGACGTGCACCTGAACATCGAGGCACGCCTCACGCAGCTGGTCGGCGACGCCGGCAAGCGACTGCACACCGGTCGCTCGCGCAACGATCAGGTGGCGACCGACGTTCGCCTCTGGCTGCGCGGCGAGATCGACGCGATGTTGCCGTTGCTGGGTGCCATGCAGTCCGCGCTGGTTGACGTGGCCGAGAAGAATGTCGAGACCATCCTGCCTGGATTCACCCACATGCAGGTCGCGCAGCCAGTGAGCTTTGCGCATCACCTGCTGGCCTACGTCGAGATGTTCTCGCGCGACGCCGATCGGCTGGCCGACGTGCGCAAGCGGGTCAACCTGTTGCCGCTGGGCGCCGCCGCACTGGCCGGCACCAGCTACCCGCTCGACCGTGAACGGGTCGCGCGCACGCTGGGCTTCGATGGTGTCTGCCAGAACAGCCTCGACGCGGTCAGCGACCGCGACTTCGCGCTCGAGTTCAGCGCCTTCGCGGCGATCGCGATGGTTCACATCTCCCGCCTGGCCGAAGAGCTGGTCCTGTGGATGAGCCAGAACTTCGGCTTCATCGATCTGGCCGATCGGTACTGCACCGGCTCTTCGATCATGCCGCAGAAGCGCAACCCTGACGTGGCCGAGCTGGCTCGTGGCAAGAGCGGAAGGGTGGTGGGTCACCTGATGGGCCTCATCACGCTGATGAAGGGCCAGCCGCTGACCTACAACAAGGACAACCAGGAAGACAAGGAGCC
>ENA-UOWO01001071-UOWO01001071.1-activated-sludge-metagenome-genome-assembly--contig:-NODE-1071-length-37497-cov-16.625127_pt1 | contig 37497 bp, 47 predicted proteins | sample MGYA00238148_ERZ761564 | MGnify/ENA primary metagenome ERZ761564 (study PRJEB28885, sample SAMN05720194) | activated sludge metagenome | isolation source: Anaerobic digester | place: USA... | reverse complement strand
AATTAGCATTTTTAAATTTTTCAAAATCCATACCAGAAATAGAAAAATTACCAAATAAATCAGAAGAGCTTTTACATCCAATAGAAAATAGGAATGTAATTTTAAATTTACAAGAGTCTGAGGTTTTAAAACTTTTGTAATTAAAAATGCAGGGGGAGTAAAATGAAATTATTTTTGTTATCTTTGCAGCATCTTTTTACAATGTTTAGTGCGACAGTATTAGTTCCAATTTTAATTGGTACACCAATTTCAGTGGCTCTTTTTACATCTGGTATAGGTACACTAATTTTTCATTTTATTACAAAAAGAAAAGTACCAATTTACCTTGGTTCTTCATTTGCATTTATTTAGCCATTTATTTAGGTTACATCACATTATTAGGGTGATGTAAATTAGTTGTAGTATGCTACTTTTGGTATTGCTTGTTAGAGTGTTGTATACATTTAGTTTAGCTTTTTAATTAAATATCTTGGTAATGAATTTACTTGGGTTTTAGAAGGAAATAATAATTATTCAAATTGATTAAAAAATAGAAGGATGTGATTTAATGTAGAGAAGGAAGTAGAATTAGAATAATAATGAACAACCACAATTAACTGAATTACAAACTGAATTGATGGAATATGTTGGATTCTTAAAAAACCAAATGCCATCTTAGTTTTTATTATCTTCAAAAGAGAATATTATTAAAACAGGATTTTTATTATATGATGAAATAATTGGTGGTATTCCTTTAGGAAAATATATTTTAATTAGTAGTCAAGAGGGTTGTGGTAAAACTACATTAATGGTACAATTATAGTAGGCACTGCAAAAACAAGCATACAAGACAATGTATATTGATACAGAAAGTAGTATGTCTGAAAGACGAATGAAAGAACTTGGCATGGATGTTAATAAAACAATTTATGTTGTACCTGATTGCTTGGAAGATTAGTATAGATTGATGTGGGAAACAATGAAGCAAAAAGAAATTAAAGAGGATGTTTCACCATTTGTATTTTGTTTTGATTCTAATACATAGACTCCAATTAGGCAAGAATTAGAAGATGATGCTTTATCAGATAAACAACCTGGTCAAGTAGCAAAGGTAAATAGTTTATAGCTGAAAAAACTAATTAAACCTTTATAGAGAACAAATTCAACCCTAATTATGATTAGTCAAGTAAGAGATAAATTAAATTTAGGGTTTGGGTAGAGTTTTGGACCAAAAGATACAACAACTGGTGGTAGATAGTTAAAATTTTATGCCCATCAAGATATTGTATTGTAGCCAAAATCTGATGGAACAATGGAAAAAATGGAAATAGATGGTAAAATTATTTCTGTAAAATAGAGAAAAAATAGGATATAGAGCCCAAATATTGAATTTTACATGTAGTTAGATTTTAAAAATGGATTTTCTGATTAGATTTCTAACTTTGTATATTTATCAAATCTTAAAGAATCAGATTGGAAAGATTAGAATTTTGAATATATTCCATTTAAATCCGTAGGTGGTTGGTATGAATTCAAGTATGAAGATAAATATGTAAAGAAGTTTAGAAGTAAAGAATTTCCAGCATTATATGAAACAGATGAGGAATTTAATAAGTATGTAAAAGAAATAATTTTGCAACACATTCATCAAGTTCATGGTAATTCAATGTATGAAGAATCTATTGAAGAAATTGTAGAAGAACAAATTGAAGAATCTACCAATGAATTATTTAACGAAACTGTTACAAAACCTGAAGAAACAGTTTGGGAAGAAAAGTAATTTTTTTACGTCTTAATAAGAAAGGAAGTTAATTTAATTAAATATTTGGAGGTTATTAAATGAGTAAAGAATTTGTTGTAGGAATTGACTTAGGAACCACTAATTCTTGTATTTCTTGGGTTAAACCTGATGGAAGTACCGAAGTTATTCCCAATTAGGAGGGGTCAAGAACTACTCCATCTATTGTAAGTTTTGTCAATGATGAAATTGTTGTTGGTGAACCAGCAAAAAGATAGGCAATTATGAAGCCAGATTTAGTTGTTAAATCAATTAAGAGAAAAATGGGTTCTGGCGAAACTATTAAAATTGGAAATAAAAAATATACTCCACAAGAAATATCTTCGTTTATTTTGAGAAAACTTGTCAAGGATGCTGAATAGTATCTTGGTGGAAAAATTAAAAAAGCTGTTATTACTGTACCCGCATATTTTAATGATGCACAAAGACAAGCAACAAAAGAAGCTGGTGAAATTGCTGGACTTGAGGTTTTAAGAATAATCAATGAACCAACATAGGCTTAGTTGGCATATGGATTAGATAAGAAAGCAGAAGAAAAGGTGGCAGTATATGATCTTGGTGGTGGAACTTTTGATGTTAGTATTCTTGAAATTGGAGATGGGGTAATTCAAGTTATTTCTACAAATGGAAGCAATCATCTTGGTGGAGATGACTTTGATACTGCTTTGGTAGATTATTTAGTTGATGGATTCAGAAAAGCAAATGGGAAAGATTTAAGTAGAGATAAACAAGCTATGCAAAGATTAATTGAAGCATAGGAAAAAGCAAAAATTGAATTATCTACAAAAATGCAAACAGATATTAATTTGCCGTTTATATCTAATGATGTAACAGGTGCTTTGCATTTTGAAATGTTAATTACACGATCTATACTTGAAAATTTGGTTAAATCTTTGGTTGAAAAAACCAAGCAACCTGTTTTGACTGCAATTGGTGACGCATCTTTGAAAAAAACAGATTTAAATGAAGTAATTTTAGTTGGTGGTATGACTCGTATGCCACTTGTTCAAAAAACAATTACTGATTTGTTTGGCAAAGAAGGTAGTAAAAATGTAAACCCAGATGAAGCTGTTGCTGTTGGTGCATAGATTCAATAGGCAATTGTATAGGGAGTGGGAAATGTAAATTCTGATATTGTTCTTGTTGATGTTACTCCACTAACCCTTGGTGTTGAAGTTCAAGGTGGATTATTGGAACCAATTATTGAAAAAAATACAACAATTCCTATTAAAAAATCCAAAGTATTTACAACTGCAGTGGATAATCAACCAGAAGTTCAAATCAGAATATTCCAAGGAGAAAGACCAATGGCAAATGACAATTATTTGCTTGGTAATTTTAGTTTAACTGGAATTCTTCCTGCACCAAGGCATGTTCCTCAAATTGAAGTTACTTTTGACATTGACACAAATGGGATTGTAAATGTAACTGCAAAAGACTTAGGAACACAAAAAGAGCAAACTATTACAGTTACAGGTAGAAATAATCTATCCAAAGATGAAATTGACAAAATGATTCAAGATGCTAAACAACATGAAGAAGATGATAAGAAAAAATAGGAAGAAATTCAAACAAAAAATAATGCAACAAACGAAGTTTATTAGGCAGAAACAATGTTAAAAGAATCAGGAGATAAAATTGATCAAGAAAAACGATAGAATGTGGAGTCTATTATTGGAGATTTGAAGAAAGCGATTGAGGAAGATAATATAATTAGAATTAAAAGTGTACAAGAAGAGCTAAGAGAAAAAATGATGGAAATTGGAAAGGATGTATATTCTAAAGTCCAGCCTCAATAGGATCAGGATCAAGTATATGAACAACTGAAAGAATAGGTTTAGGGAACAAATAATACTGTTAATGAACCACAGAATGGATAAAATTAAGTAAGCTAATGCAAATTATAGAATGTGGGATTAAAAATCCCACATTTTTTTTAATACTTGACAAATCACTTTTTTTATGATATACTATGTATGTGAAAGAAAGAAAAACTTAGAAGGGGTTGGTTAAATGAGAATATTGAAAGATGGTAGAGATTTAAACAATTCTGTATTTATTGTTGAATCACATGAAGTAGATTCAAATGGTAATTTTTTAAAGTTATATTTTGAAAGCACAAATAATTCTAAAAGAAAAATTAGATTGATTGATAGTAATAAAGAATATTTGACTATTGTTGGAGAATATCTTGATAGAGATTATAATTTATATGCAGAACTTAAATTCTTGTGTTGGATTAAAGGTTTGTATCATATTTTAGTTACTAATATTAAAAATAAGAAATATAATTCAAAATTGGAATTAACTGATGAATCAGTTGAATCAATTAAAGAAGTGGATTTAGTTGAACATATTAAAATAATTACTGAGTATGGTTATTTTGATGATATTTTATCACCTTTAGAAATTACTACAAAAGAAATTTTAGATATTGTAATTGAAAACGATTATAGTTTTTATGGATCAATGATTTCAAAAAATAAATTGTTTATAATGCTAAATGATTATATGGAAAGAGATACAGAAGTGTATGAAGCTTGTGATAAAGATTATTTTATTGCAGATGATGGTTTGGAAGATTCATTATCATTTCTCTATGTTACTTCTAAAACGTTTAAAGAATCAATCAAGGTGTTTTTTAGAAAGGCTTTTTCACTTCTATTGTTGTCTAAAACTGTAAAAGAATCAATCAAGGTGTTTTTTAGAAATGCTTTTTCACTTCCAATGATTATTATTTACGTGACAGTTTTTTTACTTACCACAATTGTAGTTAAACTGTTTTTGAGATAAAATTAAGTTAATTTACTAATGGGGGCGAAAAGGGTTCGACACGTTTGATGAAATTAGTATTTTCATGGGTGTTTTGAATACTACACTAAAAAGTATTCACAAAAATTAAACGACAAAATTAAATCTTTTTTTACCACCAAATTTAAAAAATCTTCAAAGCCTGTATTTCAACAAGTTTACCAACCTGTTTAGATGTAGGCTTGAGTTACAAGTAATAAAAAAATCTTAATCCATTTTATTCTACATTAGAGGATTAAGAACTCCCGAATAAAATGTAGATAACCATGTAAAACAAAATACTAATTGAACAAGGGTGGACGTGGGTTCAATTCCCACCGCCTCCACCATTTACTTTAAAATGTAAAGAAGGTGGTTTGTTTGCAAGAACAAAGTTCAGTTTTAAATACACTTAATTTACTTGGTAATGAAGATGCAATCGTTCTAATAATTACAAAAGAGGGATGTAGTCAATGTACAAAAACAAAGGAACTATTAAAAACACAAAACATTGATTTTATGGAAGTAAAATATGAAAGTTTATCTAAAACTTAGTTGATGAAACTCTATAATTTTAGAAGATCCAATAACATAGAAAGAATAACATTACCTATACTAATATTTTCAAAAGAATCAGAGTATTGGATTTTTTGATTTTAATCAACAGGGGGAGATATCATGTATATTGTAACGTATAAAATTGGAAACAAAAGTTATGATTATCAAATCAAAGCAAATACATCAAAAGAATAGAAGCTGTTGGCAAAAAAAGAACTAAAAGTATCAAATAGTGAAATTCTTGGTGTTATAAAATAGTCCTAATCTAAATTTTAAATAAAAATGGGTGGGAATGTATAAAAAATCCCACCCTTGAAATTATTTTTTTGTAAAGGAAGGTACTTAATGAAGATATAGATTTTATCTGATTTGCATTTAGATTTGAATAGAAAAAAAGAAAAATAGGAATTACCAATTACATTTTACATATTGTATAATCAGATACAAGTTATACTTAAAGATAAACCAGACCTATTGATTTTGAATGGTGATCTAATAAATAATTAGTAGAAATTAGATATTACTATATTAAATTTTCTTTCATAGATATTTTCTCATATTAATAAAATCAATCCACAATTAAAAATAATTATAAATCAAGGTAATCATGACTTAGTATATTTAAATAAAAATTTACAAAATTATGGAAGTTTTATAAACATATTTAAAAACAATATAAATGTGATACCTATTATTAATTGTAGAAAAATAAAAGTAACAAACGAATTAAATTTATTTTTTATTCCATATGGTCAAGATAAAGAAGAAGTGTATAAATTCTTAGAAGAAGAAAAGAATTTTAATTATGGATTGTATTTTTTTCATCATGATATGGATATTATGCACAATAATTATGGAATACAAACTTAGAATAAATCTAAGATTTTAGAACTTGATATAATAAAATCTATAATAGATAAACAAAATAAAGGTTATCATCTTATAAATGGGCATTATCATTATCATACAGAACTTCCAAAATATAATTTAACTATATGTGGAGGTCTTAGTTAGAATACTTATTCTGAAAAAATAAATAGTATTGTAGATGTGGATTAGTTTTTTGGTTGGAATAGATTCCTATTTTTTAGTGAAAAAGATAAAAATATGGAATTCATTCCATAGGAATATAAAATTTGTACGATATCTTACAAAAATTATATTAAGTTTATGGAAGAATATACATAGTTAAAAAATTTAATATATGAAAAAACAGACAAGCAATTTTTTCAAATTAGAGTAGAGAACAATATAGAAAACGTAGATGTAGACTATAATGATTTAGATTTGAAAATTAAAGAACTTGAATCAATGACTAATGTATTAGAATAGAAAAAAATACAAGGTGGAAAATTATTTGATATTATCAATCAAAGCACAAACAACAAAGAATCAGCAAACAATAAATCATTTGATCTGCAAGAGTATTATAAAAAATAGATAAAAGAATCTATTGCTGGTACACCATTAGCTAAGAAAACAGATTCAGTCATAAAAGAGTTAAATCTAATATTTCAAACATAATTGGGTTAAACACTAAAAAAATAATAAAGGAGTAGTGAGTTTCAATGGAAGAAAACAGTATTTTACTTACAAAAATTTCAGATTTGGAAAAATTGTTAAATGATGGTATTGTGATGCTTAAAGATTTTTTGAAAGATGAAGAAGGGTCAAAGCTATCTTCTTGGGCTATTTCAGGTTTTTTGAATCATTATACCCAATAGATTCAAAAAGGGTTAAACACACTTGAGATTGTTAGTATTACAAAAGAAGAATATTAGGAATTGAAAAAAGAGGCAGATGATGAAGCAACATAGCCATTGGCTGACATTAAGCAAGACTAATTAAAATTTTAATTAAAAAAGAAAGGATGTGTAAAAAAATGATGAAATTTCAAAAAGTAAATTCTTCAAGCATTTCAGAACTTGGTTACGATGAAGAAACTAAAGAAATGATTATTTTGTTTATGAATGGTACAAAATATTCATACAAAGAATTTCCAATAGAAGTTTACAAAAATTTGTTATTTGCTGATTCAAAGGGGGCATATTTTTCAAGATACATAAGACCACTTTACAAATAGCAAAAAATTTAATAAATTATTAAGGTGGTATAAATGAATATTGATAAAATTATGAAAATTGAGGTGAATCATTAGAGAATAAAAGAATATTTGAATGAAAGCAAGAATAAACCAATAAATGAAATTTTAAAATCTGATGAAATAAAAGAATTAAATTCATATTTAAACAGTCAAAAAATTTTTGAAGGAAACATAAATCAATACGAAAGATATATCAAAACCCCCACTGGCAATAAATGTATTTTATAGGAATAGTAGGGTATTAGCAGAATATTGGATAGAATTGAAAAATTCTGTTTTTAGGGTGTAACGTAGTTTAGAGGTAGTTTTACCTATCACGTAAACACTATCAGAAATAAAGAGTTAACTAATTTTTTGAATGAAATAACCGCTTCAATGGGGTATAGTAAATCAGATTTTGGATATTATAGAACAATGGGTAGATGGGCTGAATGTGATGATGAAACAATTCCATACACTCAATGTCCAGATAATATGAAAAAATCTACATTTGAAGAATCATTTGTGTTTATAAGAAGCAATGAAAAAGTAAAAATTTGGGATTTTATTTATTAGATGATTTAGCTTGGAAAATTAGGTGAGCAAGATAGTGTTGTATTAGGACTAACATTTGAAGAACAAAAAGAAATTATAAACACAAATTATAATGTACCATTTTCAAAATCTATATTTTAGAAATATGTCCAAGAATAGGAAGCACATCTATCAATACTAAAAAATATAGAACAGAAAGAAACAGATGAAAAAACAAAAAATAAAGAATTGGCAGATAAAGATAATCCAAATAATTATCATGGAATGTTTAGTGGAATGAGAGTACAAGAAAAATATGAATTGGATCATGATAGAATAAATAATTTAATAGACCATTTTCCATCTCCAGATGAACTTAAATCATTTGTTGAAAGTATGTTTGATGAAAATAATACAAGAAATTTATATTTCTTTTATTTCCCACGAAATACAGAAAATGAATTTAGCACATTAGGTAGAAATATTACATTGAGTGAAATTGAGCAGGCTTTTTCTATGCTAAGAGGTAGTGATAAATCTAAAAATTTAGGTAATCCAAATTATAAAAAAGACAAAAGAGAATGGTATAATTCTAAATCTATAAAAGGAAAAATAGATAATGATTAGGTTACAGAAGTTCCTTTTTAGGTAACAGAATGTAAATATTTTGAATTGCTTGGGTTTGAAGTGCCCAGTGCAAAAACGTCATTAAGTAAGTTATAGTTTAAGCACGAGGGAATACTGTATAAATAAGTAACTTAAAAATTATAACCCCCTTAATTGGGGGTTTTTATTTAAAACAAAATAAAACAAATTTGATTAAGTTAAAAGTAAAAAAGAATAACTAAGTAAATTGGTGGTGATTATGATGCTGAGTGATGCAAAAGTAAAAGAAGGGAGTTTACACAAATAGCTTGGTTATGAAGAAGATATAAATTTATAGGATATTGCGTCCGATGAACTAATAAGTAGATAGAAAAAATAGATAAATTCAGATAAATATTCTTATAAAAACATAATAAGTAAAATAAATTGGTAGAAAAACATTTCAAAAGATTCTGCATTTTCTAACAAATTAACACACATTCTTTCTGAATTAAAAAAATGGAACGAAAAGACCACAGTAAACAAGGAATCCTCAATTGTAAACGATTTATTTATTTAATTATTTTTGTTTTAATCGGATGCAATTCCACTAAAAAAAACTTATGTATAAAGGAGTTGTTGTTTTGTGCTAAAAGAAATATAGAATGTGGTAGTTGATACTAATGTATTATTGGAAGGAAATTCAAAATTTTGGAAGGTGATTACAGGCAAAGCAAAGTAGACAGAATCCTTTTTATCCAATCCATTTTTAATTGATAAAGAAGTAAAAATATGTGTATTACAAATTGTATTAGAAGAATTGGATGGATTAAAAAAGAACTTTACAGATAATGTTGGATACTATTAGAGAAAAACTATTCAAAAAATATATTTAAGTTTAGAAAATATTAAATTTTTACAAGATGACAAAGAAAATATAAGCAATAGATTTACACAAATAAATTAGGATAATATCATATTAAATAGTATTTTAGAAAAACAAACAAAAATTGAAAATGAATCTTTTATTTTATATACTAATGATATATAGTTATTGTTAAAATAGAAAATGTATAATGTACAAACAATAACTGATATTGAAAAGATTGATATTGATAAAGTAAAAAACAATGTTTCATATTTAAACTTAGATGATGATCTATCAAAAGAAAAGATGGATTATATAAATGAATTACTAACAAACAAAACATGTGATTCTAATTTTTTAAATATTAAAAAAGGATATACACTAATAGAAAGCAAATCTTCTAATTTATATATACCTGTTAAAAACACCTGTGATAATAATAAAATCAATATTATTGATATTACTAATTCTTTCCATCATAATAAAAGAACTAAAAAGATTATGCCTAAAAACAATGAACAATAGATTTTTTTAGATGCACTAATGGATGATAATATTAAAATAATTACTTCATTATCTAAGTCTGGAACTGGAAAAACACTATTATAGTTATATGCTTAGATTCAATTATTATCATTACCAGAAAATCTAAGAAAATATAATAAAATCATATATGTTGTAAACCCATCAACATCATAGTCAAAGCATAAAGAACTTGGATTTTTACCAGGAACACGTCATGAGAAGATACTTCCTTTTATGCAAGGGATTTTAGATAACTTAAATTATTTATTTAATGATGAAATACCAGAAGAATATAATTTAGAATTGGTAGATAAGACTAATAGTTTTGAGATAAGACCTATAAATCATATTAGAGGAAGTAGTATTGCCAAATCACTTGTTATTCTCGATGAAGTACAAAATCTTACAGGATTAGAAATCAAAACTGTATTTTCTCGTGTTTAGGATTCTTGTAAGTTTATATTATTGGGTGATGTAAATCAAATAGATGAACATATTTCATAGGATTTTACAGGTATTGTAAGACTTATTAGTCATATGAACAAGCATACAGAAAAATTACCTTGGTTAAATATTCAATTGAAAGAATCTATCAGGTCTAAATATCTTGAAGCACTTAGTGATTATTTTGATGATGTATTTGATGAATAATTAACTTAGTGCCTAAAATAACCCCAATTTAGGGGTTATTTTTTTTTAATTTATAAAAAAGACTTGACAAATTACTTTGTTTATGGTATACTATGTATGTAAAAGAAATAATAAGGTGGTGAATAAGCAACATGGATGAAAACATGGATTTATTTGAAAAAATAAATAACATTCTTCAAAAACATGGGTTATTACTTAATAAAGCTAAAAATTGTGCAATTAAAAATCAACATAATGAAAAATTATTTTTAGGTGATGATTTCTATGTTTTATGGAAAAAACCTTTTAATAATGAAAAACATGGTAGCTCAGAAGAAATATTGTTTAGGAGTAAAACATTAGAACCAATTGCTAAATGGATGAGTGAATTTATTCCAATGGAGGTATAATACAATGGATAATTTAGGAATGTCAATACAAGCTGTAAGAACACCAATATTAGATACATCAAAAAGTAAGTTTACAACAAATGATTTCTTAGATTTTATTAAAAATTCTTTACATGGAATGAAATTTGAACAAGATACAATAGTTTGTATTACAGAATCTCTTCTTGCAAGGGCACAAAATAATTATGTAACTATTGATGATATTGCCGAAGATATTAATAAAAAATTTTACAAGCAAATAACGAATAGAAGTATTGGACTTTTATTTCCTATTTTGAGTAGAAATAGATTTTCAAATATACTAAGAGGTGTTTGTAAAAGCGGAATTAAAAAATTGTATATTCAATTTGATTTTCCGAAAGACGAAGTAGGAAACTCCATTATAGATGAATATGATGATTACGATGAGGAATGCAAAAATGAAGTATACTCATATGGCGAATTTATTGAAAAATTTGGGAAGCACACACATAAATTTACTGGTGTTAACTACGTTGATTATTATAAATCTATTATAGAAGAATATAATATTCAATATGAATTTATCTTTTCAAAAAACCCAATGACAATATTTGAATATTCATATAATGTTTTAATTTGTAACTTTAGAAATTATGAAAAATTATATAATAAATTAAAGAAAACAATATATAGTGTACTAACATTAAAAGATATTTGCGATACAAAAAATGATAAAACAGGTTATAATGAAAAATATGGATTGCTTGGGTCTAATAAAGTAGGAGAAGATAAATTAAAACTATTCCCGAGAGAAGTAGATAAAGAAGGAAATAGATATGTAGAGCTAATAAAAAATATGATTGACTCTAATCTAAACACAAATACTAAAGAACACTATAAAATAGATGTTATGATTTATGGTGATGGATCATATAAAGACCCAGATACAGAAATTTGGGAACTATCTGATCCTGTTGTTTGTGTTGATTATACAGATGGATTAGAAGGTACTCCAAATGAGTTAAAAATTAAATATATTGCTGATGAAATTACTGCAGAAGATAAAGAAGAAAAAATAAAAAACATGATAAAAGAAAAAGATAATCTTAAAGGAAAAATGGAATCACAAGGAACAACACCAAGAAGATATGTAAATTTGATAGGAAGTTTATGTGATTTAGTTTCTGGTAGTGGGGATAAAGGTACACCTATTATTTTAATTCATAATTATTTCAAGAATTATTCAGATGATATAGATAAAAAAAGTAAATATTTTATGTTATAAAAATAACACAAATAGCCCTTAATTGGGCTATTTTTTTAACTTATAAAATAACTACTTGACAAATCACTTTTTTTATGATATACTATGTCTGTGAAAAAAAATAAAAGGGGTGGGCAAAAAATAATGTGGATAAAAACTGTTGATGAAAATTATGAATACAATAGCATGTATCTGAATATGGATAGTGGAATGTTTTTTGTTTTAGCATTGGACAATTCAGTTTTATATTTGTCTTTTGGTTGTAAAGGCGAAAAAACAGAAGCACGAACAATTTATAAAAGCACAAATTCAGAAGAAATATGCAATATTTACAAGGCACTTATAAAAAATGTAGATGAGTTACTCAATGATGGAGTGTCTTTTATGGATTTTCAAGGGATGATAGAGTATATCCAAAGTCATAAAGCCTAAGCGAGATTGGAGGGGATTTTAATGTATAAATGTCCAAATTGTGGAGGAAAGATCGTTGCATACTATTCAATTCCAGAGGTAGCATATATATATGACATTACATCAAAACCAGATATAAATGGTTTTTTAGATAGGGAATATCTTGAAGATGAATATATCTTTAAAAGCCTAAAAGAGGTATTTTATGTTTGCATATGCTATGACTGTGGCGAAGAGTTTCCAGCAAATTCGTTAGAAGAATTTGGAAAGAAATATGCACACTTATGGGTGGATGTAGATTAAATCTTAAAAATAATGAAGGGGTGATTTAAATGAGAAAAATATGTTATGTGCAAAAAGTAGAGCAATTAATACCTATTGATGGAGCAGATCGAATTGAAATTGCAAAAATAAAAGGTTGGAATGTAGTAGTTCAAAAAAACAGTTTTAATGTTAACGATATATGTGTATATTTTGAAATTGATTCTTTTATCCCAAAAGAAATCGAATATTTTTCTTTTTTAAGTAAATACAATCCTATTAAAAAAGACTTATTTGGTGAAGAAGGATATGTCATAAAAACTATTAGACTAAAAGGAGTTATTAGTCAAGGATTGATTATTCCTCTTAAAGAGCTTATTGGCAATAATCTTTTAGAAGATAGGGAATATGAAATAGAAGAAGATGTATCAAGCCAATTAAAAGTAAAAATATATGAAAGACCAGAAGAAAGGGTTTCAAATAATTTTGAAAGCACAAATCAACCATTTCCTACTTTTATCCCAAAAACAGATGTAGAAAGATTACAAAATATTCAAGAATATTTTGAGGAATTAACAGAAATGAGTTTTGAAATTACAGAAAAAATAGATGGAACAAGTTGTACTATTTATTATTATAATGATGGTAATACTATTAGTAAAGGTGTTTGCTCAAGAAATTTAAATGTAACAGATTCAGATAATATCTATACATTTGTTAATACAAAATACAGAATATTGGATAAATTAGAAAAATTAAATAGAAATTTAGCTATTCAAGGTGAAATTGTTGGACATGGAATACAAAAGAATCCATATCAATTAAATGAATTACAATTTTATATATTTGATGTTTATGACATTGATAAAAAAAGATATTTATTTCCAAAAGAAAGAAGGGATTTAATAAATACGTATTTTGATACATATTCTATAGGTATACCTGTAAAACATGTTCCTTGTGTTTCTCTGTACTCTTATGTATTTAAAGATGTATTTAAAACAATGGATGATGCACTAAAATTTGTTAATACAGAATTGAAACATTCTAAAATATCTCATTTGTGTAAAACAATTGAAGGTATGGTTTTTAAAAGTAATACTTTAAGCAAATATGGAGATAGAATTACTTTTAAAATTATAAACAATAATTACTTATTAAATGAGAAGGATTAAAAAAATAAAATAAATACCTACTTGACAAATCACTTTTTTTATGGTATACTATGTATGTGAAAGAAAGAAAAAAACAAAAAAAGGAGTGATTTGAATGAAAACAAACATCAAAAAAACATTTAAGGGTAAAGAGGTAAAAGACTTTTTATCAACTTTCAATGTTGTAGAAACTAAACAAGAAAATGGTATGTATACTCTTAAATCTCCAATTGAACAAGTTACATTATCCCCTATTACTGGATTTACCACTGCTGATGGAAGTGTTATTAAATCAAAGCAAGATAAACATGTTCTACATACAAATTTTTTAAATGAAGATGAAAGAACTTGTATTATTACGAGCAAATATGAACCAGTTCTCTTATCCAGTCTTATTAAAGAATTTAAAGATGTTGTTGAAGAGAACAATATGCTTGATTTAATACATACATTAACAATAAAATCAAATGGTCAAATAGTATTTGATTTAGAAAATGAAGAATCAAAAATGACTCAGAAAAGTGTTAAAGATTTTGTAGTATATAAAAATGTAGAAGAAATTTATAAAGAATTAGTAGTAGAGGAGTCAGATAAACTTATTCATGAAGTAGATTTTGGAAAATACAGACCATCTTTTATGCTAACAAATTCTGTTGATGCAACAAAACCAGTTACATTAAAAATGGGTATATTTAGAATTGTATGTTCTAATGGATTGATTGCATATCCAGAAGGATATAGAGATATTCAGGACTCTCTTACAAGAGTAAAACATATGAAAGCTAAAAAAATAATGGAATCGATTAGAGAAAAGTTAGGACTTATTCCTGCTCTTTATAGTAACTTTGACAATTCAATAATCAATGGGCAAATCGAATTTGATGAAATAATTAAGAAAGACTTGCATTTCTGGCTGAATGGATATTATAGTGATATTGTTGATCCTATTCAGAATAAGAAAGATTACCTCTCTGAAAGAACAAAAGAAACTGCAAAGAAGGGAAAGGAATTGGTTAGTGTTGTAATTGATTCATCAAGAAATATTATGGATTTTGAAAACTTGACTTCATATCTATCTAAACCAGAAATAACTTCTAAATGGGCTTCTGGAAAAAAAGAAAATAGAGATGTAGATATTAAAGGATTGACTGATGTAGTAACAAAGTTTATTCCAGAATTTAGAGCAATTACGTTCAAAAAGTTAAATGCAATGACAAAATAATAATCCTGTTTAGACTAATCACAATTATTCAAAAAAAAAATACCCCATCAAATAAATAGATGGGGTTTTTTCTTAAAAAAATAAGGGGGATAATTTACCCCCTTGCTATGATTAAATTTAGTATTATTTTACGTATTTATCTATATCTAACTAAATATAACTTGTGCCATCAAACAAAATAGAAATAACGTCCAAATAAGTCTATGTAGTTGACAAAGTGAGTGTTCCACTTCCTCCTGCCTATTTTAACGATGTTCCCCAAGTAACTAAATTAGTTCCAGTTGCATCCTGCAAAAGATAAAGGTATAGAGGCTGGTACGCTGTCTATGTATTTTCAAAAAGTAATACTGTCGTTGTCTAAGAAGTCAAATTTACTTTTTGAACATTTGAAACATCCCAATTGATAGTTACAGTCTATTCACCAGTTGTTGGGGTGTTTACAAGTGGCTACCCATATACAGGTACAACCTACATTGTTAGGGTAAAAAAGTTTAAATTCTTTTCTACATAATATTCCAAAACATTCTTTTCCTAAGTTGTAAGCCAAGTTGGTGTTCCCATAAGTGTTGTAAAAGTATAATCAGTACCAGCAACCAATGGGAGAGTTCTTGAGCCACTCAGTTGTACATTTAGGTTTGTAACTGGTTTAAAGCTTACCAAATTTTCAATCTAACCAAACATACTAACCATCTAAATCAAAATCAACTATGACTACAAAATAAATTTTTTATTCAAGTTAATCAACCCCCTATTTTTTGAAAACATAACAATTAATTTAATCAAATTTTTTTATAAAAATTATTTTATTATACATTAATATACATTAACATTTGGTATATATTGTATTTTATGATCACCATTATGATATTTATGAATTACACATTTTATATAATATGAAATTGAATCATAAATTATATTTTGACCATATGTTGATGGAGTTAATCTAAGTCCTATTTGCTAATAATTTGGTTTTCGATTTATTTTTTTTGTTAACATTGCATTTGCTTTTGTATTTATTTCAGTGTTTGAACTCCATTCTTCTGTTGTACCAAAAGGTTTAACATTTCTTGAATATTCCCATTTTTGAACACTTGAAACATCATATGCTACTTTGGTTTTATTTTGATTTTCTTTAATTTTAGTAATATTGTTTGTTATAGTTCCACTCCACATTCCACTTATTCCAGGTTGTATATCATGCGGGTTATCTCCAATATATTCTTTTATTCCCATAATATTACCCCTTTAATCCAATAATTACACACATTAAATTAGTATTAAAAATATTTGGGTATTGCTCATTCATTATAACAATACCCAAATAATTAAACTTTAAATTAACAAAAAGAATTAATACTATTCTACATTGGAAACATAAGAAATTTTATTATCTACTAATATTTTTTTAATTACATATGTAATCTGTTTTTGTCCTACTGCAACAAAATACGACTTCCTTGTTCTCTACGGAGTTAATCTTATTCCGTCACTATTTCCAGAATTCGATGGTTGACCCTGTTTTTTTTCATACATATACAATCATCTCATTATTGAGCTTGCTAAAGTGAATCTGCAGTTTTTGCAGGATTGTTCATATATCTTGCCCAGTCTTTATCTTCAAAATATCTATCACAATGGAACGTAACAGAGCAATCTTGTAAACTACCCTGATCATTATAATCATTTCCAGGCTCAGATATTGTTGTTGGCCATACACCATCAAAAATAACCTAACGAGTAATAATATTTGGTAAATCATTAGTGTTAAATCCAGTTTGTGTATCTGTTTTAATTTTTTCAAGTAATTTTTCAATATCAAGCATTTCTGTGTTATTATCAAAAAATACGTTTGGGTCTACTTCCAACTTTATAATTAGACCTTTGTATTTATTCTAATACCCAATATTGTTTGTTACTGGGTCATTTGCAAGTTTTTGCCAGTTTTTAAACAATCGTGTAATAGGAGATGTTACATATTCACGGAAAGGAATTGTAATAGAATCAGTATATATTCTTTTTCCAGACCAATGTATTTTACTATTAAAAAAATGACTATCGGTATTTACTGATATTTGCCAACTAACATCTGGAAAAGACTTAGTTGAAATAGTTAGTAAATCCGATAAATTATCTGTTTTTGTCAAAATAGATTCCTATGGATTCTAAGTTCTGGAAAGAGATTTTCCTATTGAACCTTCACCTTTTATCCCCTATGTAGATACACTATTCATACCTGGTGGTAACTAATATAACGCAATAAAACTAAATTTTTGTTTAGGTTGTGCAAATTGTGAAATTGAATAATCTGGAAATCTAATTGGACCCCAATTAGCCATATTTAATACCTCCTAATAAATTTAATAAATTATGTTTTTAATTTTTTATTATAATATTATTATTGAACAGATTCCCCATTATATTCTTCTCCAACACCCTATTGATAACTTCTAACATAGAAGAATAACTCTACAAATTCTAAATACTTCATAGGTTTAAAATATACTGTAAGTAACACCATATTATTATCCAATAATTGCAAACTTGTATCTAAATGAATTTTGTATTCGTAAATCTATTGCTTTGTTACATATTCATCCATAATATTTGACTATTTAGATTGAATACCAACAAAAGTCTACTCGACAAGAGGTTCAAATAAAAACTATCTCATCTATTTTGAAACACTAAGCTCAATAGATATAGCAGTTCTTCTCTACGTTAATCTCTATAATGCGGATAATTTATCATAATGTGTCTTTTCTTCAAATATAATAGTACTTGGGGTATAATAAGGAAAATAACGAAGACTATTTATATTTCTATCAGATAAGTAATCTTGCTGTGAATCTGTTAATCTATTTTCAGTAATATCCTAATTAATAATTACACCATGGTTAATACCCTAAATAGGAACCCAAGGGTCTTTTACATACTACTTTTTAAGAACTTCATAAGACTAAGGAATTCTTATCTTTTCACTTAAATCTGTATGATATATCCAAGGAAAATAAACCTATGTATAACTTCCTTTAATATCAGAATATAAGTGATCTACTGACAACTACTATTCACTAACTGTATTAACATCCTAACAATCAGTAAACTAAACAATTGTTTTTTCTTTCTGAATAATTTTATCATTTAAAATATTAACAAAATCATCTAATCTCATCTTTATACCACCTCAATCATTAAAATAACTGTGTTTATTTAACCCCATTGTAGCAATATAAGAAATATTATAGGATTCTGGATTGTCAATTTCAAATTCACTAATTAGATCATCTATAATTTTACTAAAATCTGGATTCATTGATTTAGGCTAATTATAGAATGAATTACATTCAAGTGGATTAAATATAACAGTCTGCTACACCTAATCGTAGTATTTATAATTATTATAGAAATTATATCTACTTTGAATATCATCTTGCCCCTAACAAATTGGGCATTGCGAATATATTTCTTGCACCTAATTTGCTTCTTCCCCAAGCCTAAAAATCTAAGTATTTGCTTCATTCTACTAAGTAACATATGACATAACTGGAACATCTAATTCTTCTGTAACTGGGTCTGTTTCTCCATCTGGAATATAAGTAACTTTAAGGACAGTAGTAGTAATATCCAATCCATCTTCGGAGAAAATTAAATGAATTTTATTATCCTATAATGTTACATAATAATCTTTTTCAATAGTAAAAGTTGTTGCATCATCTGTTGTTTTTATAACAATGGGATCAGAACTCATTGTTTGTGTAGGAGAAATTGTCATTGTTGATGGATTTTGATAAATATAAATAAGTTCAATATATTTAGAATCTGTATTGATTGAATTAACTAACTATTCTAATGAATCCTATACAAAAGATTCATAAGATTTAAATGAACCATTCATTTGTCTTGACTATGAAATTTGCTCTTCAACAATACCAATTTCCTAATTCCATGTTGCATATATATTATCAAAATACAATTTAATACCAAAATCTTGACCAAATAGTCCAGGTTGCTTTGCATTAATAGAAAACTATTCGTACTAATTTGGTGTTGTATAATTTTGTGTTGTTTCTGTATTTGTATCTAATCTTGTATATGTAATTTTTAGATTAGCACCAGTAACAAAATTACTAAATTTTAAAAGTGTAATTCCATTTAATGCTAAATTATAATCTGTATTTAGTATATAAGTTACAGTCTACTAATCATTTTGAACTGTAATTGGTTTTGTCATATCAACATTATGTTTAAAAAATATAGTAGGATAAAATTCATACTAACTCACTTGTTTGTAATATTCAATTGAGTTATAACCTTGTTCTGGGTGCTATTCATCTTTAAGATGTGGATAAGCAACACGAACAACATACATAGGAATTGAACCCTATAACATGTACTATAAATACTAAGACAAGTAATCATACCCTTTCTAAGATTCAAGTACATCAGGTATAGAACCAAAAGTTTCTGTAAACTGTCTTTTTGAAGTAATTTCAACTGGGGTATTCTGTGGACCCCACTCTGTATCAATAAAAATTAATGTTTTTCCAATGTCATTTGTTTTAATATATGGTTCAACAATAGAATCATCAATTTCTATCCATTTTACGGCTGGCATACCAAATTTAAAAATTGGTGTGGATATATGCTTATACTACATTAATTGTTCACCACCTTATTTTATATTATTAAAGAGTCTAAGAATAATTCTTTACAACAAATCTGATTTCAATAAATTCCAACTATTTAACTGGAATAAATCTGATTTTTATAGGTAAATAATTTCTCTCAATAAATTCTGGTCTAATATCTAATTCAAATTGATAATCAACAATTCCATTTTGCTATTGTACTTCTGACATAAAAGCTGTAATTGAATTTGAAATCTAAGAAAAAGTAGCTTGATTCATAGGTTCAAACAAAAATCTTCTCATTCTTTCCTAAATTGTTGTTTCAATATATATCTAAACCATTCTCTAATTAATTCTTGAAAGCTAACTATTTCTCATATAATGGGTTTTTTGACCCCAAATATAAGTTCCTTGACCCTAAAATTTAACAATTGGATTTACATTAGCAAGATACATTGTATCTCCTTCAAGTTTGTTTAATATTGATAATGGTTCTTTTGCTATGTTTCCTCTATTTAACCCAGCCATCTATTCCCAAATATATCCACCAGATTCTAATACATTTAAGAATATTTCCATAGCATTAACAGATGGAGGATATGGGATAAATTGAAAATTGGTAGTTGTATCTAAAACCCAAGGATGGTACAACTACAAATAACTTGCTTCAAGCCCAACTTTATAACGATAAGTATATCCATAGTGCTAAGCACCCATATCTCTATTAACAATTTTCTACCATTTTTCCCAACCTTGTGCTGGAGAACCATCTTCTTGCACAACATCATCATTTCCAACACCCAAATCTTCTGGAATAATTTCTGATAAAATTAAAAAATCTTTTCGTGAATACTACAAATCAACAAAAGAATTTACTTCTGAACTACTAAATTGCCCCTAAGTTACTAAGAAATTAAACCTAAATTCATATGGATTCTATAAAATTTCAGGTGTGATATATGTTGTTGGATCAATTCTCTAACTGTTTTTACCATTCTAAAGTTGTAACTAATTTGTACTTGATCTTGTAATCAATTCCTAAAAAACTTCTGGTGTTAAATCAGCTTTTGAAATAGTTATATAATTTGAAACATTGTTTGTAAATGTAATCAAATCTTCAATAGTTCTTGCAGTAAATGTTTCAATTAATTTAGCTTCGTAAGAATTAGATTCTTTAATATAAACATCGAAAGCATAAATAATAGACCTAATCATATAAAATTTAACTTGAATTTTGTTTCCAAATGTACCACTATATTTCTACTAAATAGGTACATATGTTTCAGAATTTAAATCTAATTCATAATCCTAAATATCAGTTGGAATATTGGAACAATTTAATCTAAAGCACAATAAGTTACATTGTCGCGAAGATAGCCTATACTACTAATCAAAAGAAATTTCATTAAGCTAATTAACATCAGTTGGAAGTCCAAATGTATTAATAAATTCTTTTGTACCTTGTGTAATAGTTGTATATTTTGGTCCCCAATCAGATTGGAAAAAAATAAGAATTGTACGAGCATGAGTAATATTAATATCTGGTACAATTGATTGGTCAATTTCATGTACTTTTACACCAGGGCTTATAAACAATCCATTTCTCTACATATTTTTCGTACCCCCTTTTATAAAAAAGAAAACGTAATACCTTTTTATTTATATCATCTAATTTTATATTTTCTGATTGATTCAACTGATTCAGAGTTAAACTAATCATTTTCATAAATTTCAATGGCATTTTTAATACCTAAATCAATATCAAGTCTTAATAAATTTGCACTTATATTAAACCTTGTTAGTGGTATAAAATCAAATTTGAATTCGTATCTTTGCTTCTACAAATTGTATGTTTTTTTATCCATTTCCGAAACATGTGAATACTATGTCCATTCTACATAATAATTTATACAATAAAATAAAGGAAATATAAATTTATCCTATATACTTTTAAAAGGCTCATTTGAATTTTTTATTAAAGTATCTAATTGTATTATATACTATGATTTTACTTTTTTATTTAAAAATATTTTTGTATTAAACATCTAAAATAAACTTTGTAATTCTATATTGGTTTCCTATATTATATCCATTGTTACTTTCTAAGATGAAGATATAGCATCATAGTATAGAGTTGGAAATATTTTATCTTTTAATTTTTCCCTTGTATATTTTGGATCATTCTAAAAATAAAGTTGTTTATATGCATCTATCAAAAACTGCTTTGTTTTTGTACGAGTATCCTACATAAAATATGATGATTCTGTTCTATACGGAATCTATGAATTCAAATTTTCTGTCTATGGCATTTCTTCCTAACTTATTAAAAATAATGGTAATTTCCTATCTTTTGTATTTAATCTTGAAGCAAAGTTTACCTATTCATGAGGACTTTGAATTATTACCTGCTATTTAGGGTCAAAATTATATCCAGATAAATATTTTTTTAATAAATTTATAATAAATGATTTTATACATTGGTAATCTTCTATAATGTAATTTATGTACAAAGGAGAATCAAATAAGAAATAATCTTTTTTCTATGTAAAATGAGTATTCAATGAATTTTGCCTATGATGTTTAATATTTATTAAATCTAATATATAATCATTTAGAAAAGATTCTGATTCAAAACTCTAAAAGTCCATATTTGCCATTTTTAATCAATCCTAAGTATTATAAATTAAAAATTCTGTCCACTCATATACATTTCTAATATCAATATTATTAAATTCCATCCATTTTAAAAACATTGGAAAAATATATAAAAATACAGTATTAGTATATTTACTACACATATTCATACTTTGAGTTATAAGACCAGAATACTTTTTATTTTCAAAATTTAAAATATCTTGTTTATTATTATAATCTACAAGTAAATTATATGATGTGCTTGCTTTTGATTTTTGGAAAATGAAATTAAAATCAATATATGTATTATATAAATTTTGATTAGCTTTAGAATTATAATTAAAATACTTAATATAGTCTTCTAACTTTTTGAATATATACATTATATAAAACTACTAAAATGAATTTATTAATAATCTATTTTCGTCTTTATCTTCCATAATTTTGAAATTGAGTTTTATATTATCACATACTTTTGGTAAAAACCCAATGGCTGCAATTTCAAAATCTTGATTGTTTGATAGCTTAATAAACTCTTCAAACTTTGTAATCTAATTATTAAATACTATTTTCATACTTTTCACCCAATTTTTATTATTTTAAAAGCCAATCTTTAACAATGTCAACTTCTTCTATTAAATTTTCATTTTCAACAGTTTTTTCTATATAATCAGAATCGGGTTCTTTTTCCTATGGTTGATCTATTGGAAGTTTCCCATTAGTAATTTCAAATCTTTTTTCTTGTTGGTTTTCTAAATCTTGAAAATGAGTTTTATCTGGGAAATAGTACTCCCATATAGTTTTAGATATTGTTGTTAAATTTAATCTTGAAATATTTAATGTATACATCGTTATATTTTTTTTATTTATTTTGTCATACATAATATGGTTTTCTGTAATTTGACTAACAATCCAAAAATCATCAGGGTCTATTGGGTCTTTAAATACATCTCCTGGTTTTATAAGATAATCATTTGGATATAAATCTTTAATATAAATTACTTGTAGGTTACTTTCATTTTGGATATCAGTTTGTGTTTTGGCTGATTCTTTCCATACAACTTTTAATTTTTTCAATTCAAAAATACTTGTAAAATGCTTATTTTCCTATGGTATATTATTATCTAATAAATACTATTTATAACTATACATTTCTGCATTGTCTTTATTTGAAATGGTATATTCTTTATCTGATAATTTATTTGTTGTCATAAATGTATCTTCTAATAAACACCAAACATCAGTTACAAGCTATTGTGTTTCATTAAACTATAAATAATTTAACACAGCATCATTTACATAACTTCTTTGTAATAAATCAGAAACTGTATGCAAATTTTCTGTTGTGTATATTTGAATATTACTGTCATTAGTTTCATTAAATACATATGGGAAATCCTATCTTGTATTTTTCTACAAAATGTATCACCAACTTTTTTAAAAAATCACAAATCAAGTTCATCATAAGTTATGTAAATTATATAATCAATAGAACCTATCTATTCATAAGTTATTTCTGAAAGTATTACACCAAAATCTGTTTTTGTATTTTCTAAAATAATTTCTCCAGACTAACTATTATTTATATATAAATTACAATTTAAATCTGATTCTTGTAATAAAGAAAACCCATTATTTGTTAAAAATGTACTATCCACATACATTTGTGGAGTTTGATATATATTTGTAGTTTTATAATATAAAGTGCAGCCAACAGTTGGTTTATTAGTGGACACGTAAACTTTAAAATTTTTAATTTTTTTATCTTGCTATAATTTTTTACAACGTATTCTAAACCATCTTTCAAAAGATGTTTTTATAGATGTTTCTGTAGTTGGTATTCGTATTCTATTTCCTATAACGGAACTTAATGGTGAAGAATCTTTTCCAAACAAAGGTAAAAAATTAGTTTCAATTTCTGTACCTGGCTAATCTCCATATGTACATAATATATCAAGTTCTGTTGTTTGCTCAATTGTAAAATTAGAAAAATCAATAATAGTGGTTTTTTCTATTTGTGTTGTAGAACATGGATTTGTCTAAACTACTTTTATCTAATATCTCTAAAATTGTGTAAATGTATAATCAATATAAGGATTTTCTAATGGCATTAAATTAATTTTTACATCTTCACTTTCTGTAATAAGATAAACATTATATTTAATATTTGTACCTTGTGGTACCGTCCATCTTATTCTATAAGGGGTATTTAATACTATTATTGAAGTTTCTATTGGTGTTACAAAATTAATAATTCCATTTAAACTTGTACAAGGAATTATTTTATTCTATTGTATTGTTAATGTATTAGATTTTATTTCTTCTAATGTGCATGAATTTATCTATCCTATTTGAATTACATAGTCTTGTATGTTCTAAAATTTATAAATATATTTGTTAGTATATAATGGTTCTGTTAATACATTTATATTATTTATATATATATTATATAAAACACCAGTACCATTACTTTCTTCAAATTTAATTTCAATTTCTTGGTTTTGATAAATATTAGTATTTATTGTCGGAAAAATAATAGTAGGCTATGTTTCTATTGGTATACAAGCAACAGTTGTAACTTTTGTATTAGAATCATTTATATTTGTTGTATATTCTGTAAAATTACAACCAGAAATAACATCTTCATTCTTCTAATAAACCTTCCATTGATACTAAGTATTTTGAGTAAGATTATCAACTGTAAATTCTTTTGTGCCTCCAACTTCTCCTGAAACTAATGATATCCACTATTCAGAAGATTGTTGTTTATAATATACTTGAAAATAAGTTATTGAATCAATATTAAAATTGATTGTAAATTTATTATGCTATATTAATGCTGTTCTTAAATTAGTAATTATTGGCTATGGGCAATCACCTACAGGTTCTTCTTCTGTTATACAAGTTGTATTCTAAGTTACAGAAGAAGTTACTGTACATATATTGCAATTTGTTGATTGATTTGACTATTCTACTATCCAAACATATTCAGTTTCTGCAACTAAATTTGAAATTGTATAATATTTATCACCAGAACCACTTGCATTTGAAATCCAAATTAAATCAAAAAGAGTATCTGTTGATTTTTTCTATTTTACACTATGTGTTGTAGAATTTTGCAGATTAAACGATATTGTAATTGACTAATGATTTATAACAGTTGTTGAAAAATTTGTTATTTGTGGCTCTTGACAAGTTAATGCTGCTATTAAATTAAATGTTTTACTTTTATTTCTAATAACTGAAGCTATCTATAATGGTAAATTAAATGTTCCATTAGGCATAAATTTTGCCCCCCCTAAACTAATAGTTTCTATTTATAGAAATTATTCTTTTGTTGTAAATTTCCATATTTCACTTTCTACTTTACCACATTCATTTTCCTAAACTACTTTCCAATAATATTGTTTACCTTTTTCTAATGAAAACTAATTATTTATAAATTCATCATATTGCAAACATAATGTACCAGTTTTTATACTATTATGTAATTCAGATGTGTTTATTTTAAGTTGCAAAATACAATAATTTGTTATTGTATTATAAAAGGTTAGATTACTACTATAATTACCATTTATCATTATATTATTTTGCAATGGCAAATTTTGCAAAACTTTCATTTTATTACTTAATATATTCTATCTTTTCGGTTCTGTATATAATACACTATTAGAAAAATACATTTCTATAAAATTTACATAGCTATTAGAGAAATCTAAATATAATCGTAAATTACTAATGATTGTTGATAAACTTATATTTTCCTATTTAAAATATATATATCTTTCATAAGATAAAGAATAATTTCTTCTTGGCTAAATTAAAGGAAATAGGTATAATAAACTTTCATCATTCTAAATATTATAAGATGAAAATACAAGTTTTTTATTTTCTATTTTTTCGTCTTCGACATCAGTTGTATATTTACAATACATTGACATAGTCTATTTATCATAATCTTTTATAGTTAAAATAGTAGATGGGTTTTGATTTTCATCTAAATATACAGTATATTTTATAGGTTCTTTTCCAATACTTTTTTGCCATCGTAATGCAATATTTTCTGCATCAACATTTATTTCATTATTCTAAGGATATGGATTTTTTGGAGAAATTGGAATTAAACAATCTTTCTAAAAAGATGTTTGAAATCTATTTGTTTGATTTGATTTTGTATCACCACAATAATTTCTCTATATAATATACCATTCATAAATTGTATCTTGCTCTAAATTATCTATTAAATAGCTATTTACTTGATTGTTAGATTTTGTGCAATGAAATTTTATAAAATCAGATTTCTTAATATATATATCATAGAATGCCTATCCTTCCTAATTTTCCCAAACAAGTAATACACTATTTGATAAATTTGCTGCTAAATTGCTTGGTGATAATAAATTAAAATTAGATGGGTTTTCTGTACAATCCTATGTTTTAAAATAATAAGTTTGTGATGAATGAGATAAGCCACAATCATTTTCCTAAATAACTTTCCAATAATAAGTTGTATTTCTATTCAATTCCTATATTGTATAGGAAGTCCCTTGCAAATTTTGTATTTTATTAAACTCTGTTAGATTTAGGTTATCACCAAAATATAATTGATATTTATTCTATTTTTGGGATACGTTCCAAACTAATGATACATCTTTTAACTATATATTTATTTTTGCATTTTGTGGAAAAATTAAAATTGGAGTAGATGGTATTTCTAAACATGAGAGTGTTATAAAAGAAATTATATTAGATTCCTAATAACCACATTCATTATACTATATAATTTTTATATAATATGTTTTATTAATATCTAAAGTAGTTTTATCTATTAAATATGAATTTGTATTTACTACATTCTGCTAATATTTATATAAATTATTATTTGAAAGACCAAGATATATATCATAATACATTGTATTCTATGAACCAGACCATTGTATTTCAATATCTTCTAATATGGATACAGTATTATTTAATTCTGGTTTTATTATAATAGGAACTATTGGCTACGAATTACAAGATTTAAGTCTAAAATAATGTATAGGGCTTTCTAATGTTCCTTTTGAATTTTTCTAAATTACCTTCCAACCATGTGTTTGTGCATAACTATCAGATTGCAAGCAATCACTTTTTGTATATAACAAAATATTTTGTAAATAAAAATATTTATTTATTATATTATTTTGTTGAAAAATCTGTTCTTCTATAAATGTTTCACAATCATTTTGATACAATAACTTATAAATTATTATGTCATAATATTCTGCATTTTCCTAATTCCAGTCAAATGTTATATTCCAACTAACATTTAATTGGTTATATTGTGGAGTTAAAAGCTGAATATTTGTTGGTGGTTCAACAAATTTTTCAACTTTAAAGTATGATACCTAAGTTGAATATGTATTTATATCATTTACCTAAATTATTTTCCAATAATAAAAAGTATTTGAAATTAAATTTTGCATAAAATATGTTGTATTTTCGTAATTATCTTCCACCAAATCTTGCTCAGTTAGTTCACTATTTACTCCAATATATATTTTAAAATATTTCTATTTTTGCTACTACCAAATTAAAGTGGTTGTATTTGAAATTATACTATTATAAGTTGGCTAAACAATAGAAACAGTTGGAGCTTGATCAAATTCTTTTGTTTTATAATGTACTATTGGGGTATCTTTAATTCCACAATCGTTGATCTATCGTATAACACAAACATAATTTGTATTTAATACACCATTAAATGTATAAGATAAGGTATTTGAATCATTAGTTTCATATACTAAATCTAAAGATTCTTCCATAAATCCAATAAATACCAAATATTTTGTAACATTTATAAATTCTGAACTCTAATCTTCCCATTCAATAATATGTATTTTATCTATATTACTCTAAGTATCTTCAATATTTAAAATACTAAAATCATTTGGTATTAAGCAATCACCAGTTTTAAAATAAAATACATCTGATGTTATTTCATTACTATTTGATTTTTTAACTATTTTCCACTTATATATAGAAGATGGGTCTAATAAAAAATCATTGTTTGCCATAAAATTATTTCACACCCTTTTATATGTAAACTCACATTCTTCTAAATTTTCCTAAATCTTTTTATACTAACTATTTCCTTTCTATAAATATATATCATATTTTTTATTTATTATTTTTTCTATATTTTCTGATATTAAAGGATTCTAATCTATCTAATTCAAGTTAATGCCAATTTCCTATAATATTTCTTGTGGGAAAATATTCCCACAAGATTCAGTATTTAATATATATAATTGCTGTTTTGAATTTATAAATAATATATAATGGCTGAATGTTGAATATTCAATAACATCATATGCTATTGGAGTAAAACAATTATCTGGTGTTGTATTCCATTCATCTCCAAATATATATAAACAATTATTTATATCTAAAAACTAAGTATAATCCATTTGGCATTTAACTGATTTAATATTTGTCTATATTGGTAAATCTATATCAAATATTATCAGGTTAGATGATGATACAAAAGGGTTACATTGATGATTTTGATTACAACCAAATATATATAAATTATAATCAGAATCAATAATCTAAGTGTGATTATTTCCAATTGAAACATCTATAATATTATTCTAAATTTGAGTTGACATATCTAATACATATTCTGACATATTTACACCAAGTGAACATATGTAACAGTCATTTGCCCCAACTATATATAAATTATAATCTAAATCTATTATCTACTAAGCATAAAACCATCCAATATTTGATTTTTTCTAATTTATAAAATATGGTTCATCTAAATTTAATTCAATTATTGTTTCTACTGGTGTATTTTCTGATAAACTCAATATATAATTTTCATTATATCCATACATATATAAGTTATTGTTTTCTGTAATAAAAGAGATAATATTTAAATATCCAGATGTTGCATCTACATCAATAACATTTTCCTGAACCTAATCTATAAAATTCATTCTTGGGGTTTCACAATTTCCTGGTATTATGCATTTTCCAGTACATAGAAACTCGTTATTTCCAATAGCATATAATTTATTTTCATAAGTTAAATAAAATGCACCATACCACTAAGTAATAACTTTTTTTATATTTTCCTAAAAATATATTTTTCTAAACAAATTATGATCTTTTAATGTCTACTTACTATTTTCATAAAATAAAGGATTTATAGCACATGCATCTGTTGTCCAATTATTACCAAGTCCATAAAGTCTATTATCATTTGTAATATAATGAAATCCCCAATATCCAATGCCTTTTTCTGATATATGTTTAATTTTATTATTGGGTTGTTTTAAATATAGGTTATACTCTTCAAGTGGTCCGTGAAATGTATTTTTATATGCAGCAAAATTGTTATGAAAATTAAGTATTGGATAGCACATTAATCCACCACAATTATGACAACCATAAGTTATAAGTTTGTTTTGATTTGTAACAATAACTACATGATCAGAAATATTCTAAATTTTACAATTCGTAAATACAATATTCGACTATGCATATGGGTAAGATTGGAGAATACTGCCATGTGTAATTTCTGTTATTGCATGCTAAATACTATCAGTATCTATATAACAATCTAATCCCAAACTTTTTACATTTTCCTAAATTTTTGTACCATCTATTTTATATAATTCATTATTCATATTAAGATAATATAATAACCCATCTTTATTTAATGTTACGTCTTTTATATTTGACTATAGCTCAGAGTTTAAATTTATTAAATCTTGTAGTATATATAATTTATCATTATTTGTTATAATATATATATTAGTTAAACCAATTTCCGTATCACCTTGCTAATTTCTATACTGCATAATTTTTTTAATATTAATAGCAATCGGATTAACTAAATCAAATAAAAATATATTATTACTATACTGATTTGCCAAATAATTATTATTTGGTAAAGTTACACCATTAGAATCTATAGTTCCAATAATAAATAAATTACTATTATTATCTAATATCAAAGTTATGTTTGGATAACAAATCTATTGTCTTACATTATTCATTGTGGGTTGTAATTCTTCTGAAGGTAAAACAAGTATATTGCTATTTGTTCCACCAGTTATTGTATCTATTAAAAAAGGTACAACAGAAAAATAAAAATTTCGACCAGTTATATATAATTTATCATCTAAATCTATATACTAACATGTAAAATAGCCAACATTAGCATATTTTACATTTGTAGCATATGGTATTTTGTTTATAAATTTAGTTGTTGAATCATATGAAACTCCTTCTGGGTAATCAAACGTTGGATTATCTGGGAAAAACCCAAATAAATATAGTTCATTATCAGAGTTTATATAATATGTTCCCATTCTATTAAATTGTATTCCAGCATCTAATACGTTTGTATTAATTAATCCTTCTGGGTCTTCATCAATATCTGTATTTTGCCAACTAAATAATAATTCACTTGTTTCAAGAATATTTAAAATAGTATTATTATATGGAACTTTTAATAAAAATGGGGATAACTAAATAGTATCAGTAGTGGTTTTAAATGTAAAAGGCTCGCTTTCTATATAGTTACATTTGTTTTTCTATCGTATTTTCCAACTATATGTGGTATTTGGTTCTAACTAAAAACTTTTTATATTATATGTAAAATTATTAGTTACTAAGTTGTCTTTAATTTTTATAAAATTTTCAGATTCTTTTTGTAATAAAAATTCATACTAAACCTAATTAATCTAAGACCATTCAAACTATAAGTTTTCTAACTATTGATTAACCTAATTATTCTAAGGAAATATATTATAAAGTGAACCTATAATTTCTGGATCATCACACTATGTAATAAAAGACTATTCATTTGATATAATTACAGTTTCATTTGTATAATCTTCCTATATTATAACCTAATAATATCTTGATAGCATATCTAATTTTTCTTCTTCGTTTAATATATAGTTATACTCAGTATTTGTAGTATAAACAAGTAATTTTGCATACTTATCTTCTGGATGATAGAACCAATCATCCCCCCAAGTCTTTGCCATTACCTAAAAAGGTAATTTTAATAAAAATACTTTATAAACTATCAAATTTCCAATATTTGATGAAAGCTCCCATGCAAAATTAATAATTGTCCTACTAATATCTATTGAATTTGCCTAAGGTGAAATTAAATTTAATACAGTATTATTACTACCTAAGTCTAACACATAATTTATTAGAATTATCATTGGGGTATATTCATTATTTTGTGATTCAATAATAAACATAGATAATTCATTATCTGTTTTCCATGCACAAGGCTAAGATTCTATATTTTCTCCAAAACAATTATTATTTAATAATTTAGTTAATACATTATGTTCAATTGGTATTTTTATATCCTATGCAATACCAATTCCAAGGTTATAGCTGCTATTACATCCCCAAGTAAATACCTAATTATTGTCTTCTTTAATTGCAAAAATAGAATTTGAATACTAAATAATATCTTTCCAAGAAGTTTCACCAAGTTGAATTGGTGAATATATATAATCATTAGATATAATACCAAGTTCAGAATTCCCATTATAACCCCAACCAAATAATTTATTATCTGATTCTCTAATTGCTAAAACAAAACCCGAACCAACCTATATTTTTTTCCAAGAAGTTAAACCAATTTGAATTGGTGTATATATAAATGAATCAATAGTATTCCCTATCCCAAGTTCCCCATAATAATTACTGCCCCAACCAAATAATAAATTATTTTCATTAGCCAATGCAAATGTTATTTCACTGTAATTTGAATAAATAGTTTTCCACTAAGTAGTTCCGATTTGTATAGGGGAATATTCTATTGTACTCGAATAACCCAAACCTAAATTATTTTCTTCATTATAACCCCAACCAAATAATATATTATCATCTAATCTAATAGCAAATGAAAAATTACCATAATGTTCATATGTATATACAGATTTCCAAGATGTATTCCCAATTTGTGATACTTCAATGTAATCGCCAATAGCTACATCTTGCATACCCAACTATCCACTTGAATTTTCACCGCAACCAAATAATTTATTATCCTCATTTCTAATCTATAATACATAATCTTGTGTCTAAGTAAAATCTTTCCATTGAATATCTGAAAATTTACGTGGAATAAAATAAAAAGAAGATGATAACATATTTAGATTATAATAATAAGTTCCAGTATACCCCCAAATATGTAATATATTATTAGAATCTAATGCATATATATTATATCCATTGCGTACAATTTTTTTCTAAGTTATATGATATGGGTGTTTTGCAATATTTTTAAAATATGTAGTTTCTGGACGATTATCAATTCCTAATAAATGGTTATAATTATACCCACAAAAAAATAAATTAGAACTGGTTGGTGAATATATTAATTTATATTCAATATTTATTAGTATTTCAGCCATTTGTAGTCACCTCAAAAAATATTTTTATTTTTTTCTATTTAACCTTTTTAAGATTATACTATAAAGTTACTTCTAAAATATTTGTTTTTATATTAAGCTAACTAAAAGATTGCTCAGATATATTTATATCATTAAGAATATCTAAATTTTTAATATAAACTTTTTTATTTATAAATAATTGTTTTGTATCCAATTCTATTGGTATATACTAAGCAATTCGTTTTAACATTTTTATATTATCTTCAAAATAGAATCCACATATTGGAATATATCCTTCTATATTTGTAAAATTTTTTATTATAATTGGCAATGTCCCTTCTATTTTAGAATAAGTAATATTATTAGAATTAAAGTCTTTAAATATTCTATTAGAACTTAATTGACCAAAATATAATAAAGGTATATCATATATCTATAATTTTAATTCCATATCAGTATATCTATCAATTTTATTTATACCATGAATTTTTGAAAAGAATGGTAAATACACTATATTATCTATTTCATAATATTTAAAATAATCATTAAAAATAACATTTTTTAATTGCTCATCAGATTGTATAACTAAATTACTATTTATATTTTGGTAAAATCCAAATTCTTTTTTATATATCCATTGAGTACCATTATTTGTATATCCATTTAATACATTTATTACAACAGTTGAATAATCAAATTTTTGATAGACTAAATTATTATCTATATATTTAAATATACCATTGGTATTTGTATTCTATTGATTTACTAATAATACTAAATCATTTTCATTTAATTTTATACCGTCTATATAAATTATATTATACTATTCTGAATCTAATATTTTCACATTATTTTTTGTACACTATACAACTTCAATATTTTTTTTAATATTATAAAATTTTCTATGATTTAATAAATCACTATTTGATACAAATTGATAATAACTAAAATCAAGATACATATATTTATAATTATTTAATATTAAATTCTCTTTATCTAAATTAGTATTTTTATAATACATAAAAATTGAACACGATGTGTATTGAATTATACCACATACTAAATTGGATAACGTATCATCTGAACTATCATATGTTTTTATAAATCCGTACACATTATAATTATCTTGCTCCATATCAAACCCAATATCTGTTAGATATTCTTTTATATTATTTTTATTAAACTACTTGTTATTATTTTCTATCTATTTATTTAACATATGATTTATGTTATTAAATAACTAAATTTCTTTATTTACAAATTGCTCTTCTTGCTTATACAAATTCATCAATATTTTTTTAGATTCAAGTGATTTTGGGGTATATAGTAATTCAAGTATTTCATTTGTTGAAAATTGTGCAATTGGATAATCATATAATAACGAAAACTAATATTGCTTGTGCTATTTTGTTTTATATATTTCTGATTTATAAAAAATAGAGTAGTCTATTTTATTTAATTCATCCTATATAAAAATTGCAAATGTAAATGGTACTATACCTTTCTATAACTCAAAATCTTTTTGCCTAAAATTTTTAAATCTTTTTCCATAATCTATTGTTATATTTTCATTCAATTTTCTTTTTCCAAATATTATTATCTTTTTTTCTAATATGAATGGTGAAACTTTAAAATTTTCATATAAAAAATTCGGCTGAGTGCCTTTAATAAGTGATATTGGAAAATTTGAAGAAATATTAAAAATAGATAGATTTTTTAATCTATTATATATAGTGTTATCTTTAATACTAAATGATTCTATCATTTCCACATATGTATCCCATACAGATTTTGGGGTTTTTAAATAAAAATATTTATTTGAGTAAGTTATTTCATTATGGGTATTAAATTTTTCCTATGATAGAGAAAAGTCATCATATTCTTTCATTTCTATATTTTCAAAAAAAATGTAAAGATTACTATTGTTACTAACTAATTCACTAATAGCTTCTTGTGTTATAAAAACAACAATATTTCCATCAATAAATTTATTAAGTTCATTTTTCTATATTAAAATATTATAAAACTATGATAAATCTTTCAACTAAGTTAAATTTAATTTTAAATTCTATAGATTCTATTTGTGCATAGCATTTAATATAGAAAAAAAGTAAAACTACTATTTTGTTTCATTAGTATTTACTAACTCTAAAATTTGTTCTAAAAGCTGTTCTTTTATTTCTACTAAATCTATTGTTGAACAATACTTATACATATCTAAACATAAATTTTCCTATGTTTCATAACCATTTAAAATAGAGATATCTCTTAATTCATCTTGCCAAAGATACATTACATCGTCTATATTATTATATTTCCATAGTAAAATAGTTTGATTCTAATATGGATTTAATGAATCTTTTGGAATAAATAATTTATATTCATTTGGAATACTATTGTTATATATTTTATAATATTTAAATAAACTAAATAAAAATTCATTTTTAGTGGAATCACCAATTAATTTTACTTGGCATTCATCACCAAAAAAAGTCTATAATTTATATTCACCAAACTTTCCACTTTCATTTTTCATATATAAAGCTATTTTTTTTATATCTTTGAAATTATTATAATTATTTACAATATTTGTATTTAAAAATTTAGAAAGTTCTAATGATATATCTATGTAATAACTGTTATTTGGCTCAAAATAAGATAAATGATTATATTTCAAAAAATTACTATTTATTTCAAAATAATTTGAATTTTTATCATACTATATTTTTTTTAAATTATTTTCATATTCTTCTATATCTTGGACATTAAATGGAATTACAAAATAAGAACCCATTATATTTTTCGAATTTATATTGTTTATTATATTAAAAAACTTAATATTATTTTTATTTCCATATAATACATATTCTAAATTGAACAATTTCTAATTCATACAAAATTCACCATTTGTAATAGAATGTTTGTGACTATTGTTTAATATAAAATTCCAATTTTTCCAATTTTAGTAGTTGTAATTCATTAGTTATAATATTACTGCTTATGATCTTAGATTTGTTTTCAAAAAAATCCATATTGTAAAAACTGTTTATATTGAACTGAATAAAGTATTCAATAAAATTAGTATCTTTTAATGTAGAATCAAACTAATTTATATAACTATAATTTTTAAAATTTGATAATTTATTTATATTTAAATCTTTTTTTTCATTTAGAATATAATTATTCTACTAATAAAATTGACTTTCTTTTATTTCTGTGTTTAATTGATTAAGTAATTTTATAAAAATATTAGAATTTGATGTAGAAAGCAAAATTCTATTTTTATTGTATATTTCATTTAAAGATGTATCATACATATATTGTAATTTGGTAAAATTTATTAAATTCATAAAATTACTGAATGTTATATTAAACTTAAATATTAAACTACTATAATCATTCATTTCAAATATTTCTTGCTTTAATTTATTAAATATTATAGGATATACAGTATTTTTTTCAACTGTAAGCGTTGTGTTGTATTGAGCAGTTGATAAATATGTATTTGCAACAATCATTCTATAATATGTTAATGAGCTAAGCTTTTCAAGTTCTTGTAAAGTTTTGTTATTTATTTCATTTAATATATATTTTGATAGTATAAAATTTGTTGTTTTTTGTTGTAATGAAAGATATATATTATATATGTCATAATCTTGCAAAAGGCATTTTAATATATAATGTATTTCAAATTTTGGATCATAAAAACAATAATCAGAAAATTTTACATCTTCCCAAATCAATTCGGGAGTATCGAGTAATTCTTCTTCTATATCATCTATTGATATATCTTTTTCTTCTAAATCGTAAAACTTAATAAAATTTTTATCTATTTCTATGGTATTAGTATTATAATCAATTGTGCCCTAAATATTCTAAGATATTGATAGGAAATTATCATCAATAATTTTAGTAATCCATTCCTCATCTTTTAATGGTGTGCTCAATGTATTTTTATCTAATAAAATATCTTCCATTGTTTTTTCTATTAAATGTTCTCTAATTTTATCAAATATTTCAAATTGATTTGTGCCACTCTATACTAACTCAGTTAGATATTCATTTAGTGTTAAAATTTGATTATAAATTTTACCATAAATATATTCTAAATTATTTTGAGAATCCTATTGTTTATCATAATTTTTTATTAATATTCCTATTTTTGAGCACTACTAATTTATATAGTCTACATATTTATTTGGCTCAGGATATACAAATACAAGTTCTCCATGATGATTATCATATAAAATAATATCATCTAAATTTTTTGGTAATATATGTATTTTAAGTGTTCCTTTTCTTAATCTAAAATTCTTTAATATTCGTAGACTAAATTTTAAAACATTGTCAGTTGAATCAATAAATTCAAATTCATTATAAGTTTCATTTGTAATAACTTTATCATAGTCTATATCATATTTAATATATTGTAAATATTTTGAATTTCCAATTATAGAATCTAAAAAAACTTTTCTAATAAATAAATTAAATTTTTTTATTGATGACTGTATAAACCCTATTTCAACATCTCCATAATATAACTTATTTTCCTAAAACAATATATTATATTCTATTTGTTGATTTCCAATATATAAATATCCAATGTTTTTTAATGAAAACTAAGTTTCATCTTCATCTATGTCAATAGAATAATAAGTTATTAAATTTATAGTCTATTGTGTAACCTTTGTATTATCTATTAATACTTTTTTATAATAAATCTTATTTTCAAATTGATATAATTTATTTAATATATCTAATTTATCATTATATAATGAATA
>ENA-UOWO01001065-UOWO01001065.1-activated-sludge-metagenome-genome-assembly--contig:-NODE-1065-length-37597-cov-9.441346_pt1 | contig 37597 bp, 20 predicted proteins | sample MGYA00238148_ERZ761564 | MGnify/ENA primary metagenome ERZ761564 (study PRJEB28885, sample SAMN05720194) | activated sludge metagenome | isolation source: Anaerobic digester | place: USA... | reverse complement strand
ACTGTGATTGAATCCGGCATTCACGAGATGAACTTGAAAATTTAACCGGATATGATCTGAATCGTATTTCCAGAAATTGCGACGATTTCTTTGAGCCGGATTTGAGTGCTGTTTCCGGTTATATTGCAGATGGATTCTGTAGGGTAACCTATTTTAACTTTCGGCATATATTTAGGTGTTCAATCAGTTTTTTTTGAAAAATGAAGATTAGCAGAATAGAGCCGGATTGTTATCTATTTCAGTGGACATGTTTTAGGTTTAGATATCTTAAGCCGGATTATTGGACAAAAATGGCCGGATTATTCCAATTGTTCTTTAAGCAAGTAGATGCCGCCAAGCCGGATTACTGAGTTAAAATCCGGCTAAAACAAGCTAGAACAAGTAATGCGTAAGGATTTACAAGGCAATAGAGCCGACTTGGGTTTCCAGAAATAAGAATCGTTTTTTGAGATGGATTTGAAGGTCGTTTCCGGTTATTACAATTTATATAAGGTTTAGCATTACTCTTTATACTAACTCGAGCCCATTCCATCGTTTATTTTTCGATATATCTTCCGCATCATCCATTCCTTCACCGTGTCGCCAAACTTTTTATCCTCGAGGATCTTCTCAAAAATATCCTGATTTTGATCCATGCGCTCAATAAGTTTTGCTAAAAACACATCTTCGAAAGCATATTTGAAAGTATCCAACTTGTTGACTTTCGCTTGTGCCATCAGTGTTTCATCATCCACTAATTCCGATTCGATTTGATCAAAAAACAAGCGGTCCGCTGCATCGAATTCGGTACCAAAGCGTTCGTTGAGCAAATCTATTATTTCGGACAGAGGCGCTTCTTCTTCTTTTGGGCGTTTTAACCCAGCTTCGGTTATACCGCTCAATTCACCACTTTCTCCTTTAATCAAATCAATGCTGCCTTCTTTTATCTTTTGCAAGCGATAATATTCCATCGCCACCTTATCATCCAAAATCAGGCTTTCTGAAAGGTTACGTTTAGGCAATTTTGTTTGTAGCAACTTCGAAAAAGCAAAGAACTTTTCAAATTCCGACTCCCGGAAAGGCATGATTTGCGACAAAAAAGCATACAAATTTGTCCAGGCGCGCAAGCCTTTTTTGAATTCATCCTGTTTCTCTTCGTCTTCCAATTTTTTATAGCGAATTACAGCAGGTTCTATCAGGGCATACAGTTTTTCCTGGTCGCGGGCGGTCAACCGGCCGGTGGGTTGAAAATAAATATCACAGAAATTGTCAATCTCGATTTGCCAGTAAATTTGAAAAGCATCCAAAACTGCTTTCAAATCGTATAAGTGGTTGATATCAACCTCTTCTTTGATGGTTGTCCATTCAAAATAGGGCTGAAATGAGGCGAGAATCGTTTCGCGGTCGTTCGCAAAATCCAAAACGAACGTGTCTTCCTTGCCGGGGCAAGTTCGGTTGAGCCGCGAAAGCGTCTGCACGGCCTTTACACCTGATAACTTTTTGTCAACGTACATCGTATGCAGGAGCGGTTGGTCAAAACCCGTTTGGTACTTGTCTGCCACGATAAGAATTTTGTACTCCTCTGTATCAAAGACCTCCGGCAATTCGGTTTCCCCATAGCCTGTCAGGCTCGGTTCGGAAACGCCATCCGGGAAATCGTCATCGATCACTTTTCCCGAAAAAGCGACGAGTACTTTTATTTCGTTCTCATATCCCTTTTCTATGATGTATTTCCTGAACTCCTGAAAATACCGCTTCGCATGCATTCGAGAGGAGGTTACCACCATCGCTTTGGCTTTACCGCCTATTTTTCGGGAAACGACTTGTCGGAAATGCTCTATCATGATTTCGGTTTTTTGAGCAAGATTGTGCGGATGTAGCGATACAAATCGTGCAATGGCTTTCACGGCTTTCTTTTTGCTGAATGCCGGGTCTTCCTCAATAGCTTTGGATACCCTGAAATAGGTCTCGTAGGTCGTGTAATTCTCCAAAACATTCAGGATGAACCCTTCTTCAATCGCCTGCCGCATCGAATACAGGTGAAAGGCTTCGGGTTTGCCGTCTGCACCTTCCCTGCCAAATACTTTCAGGGTTTTGAATTTGGGTGTGGCCGTGAAAGCAAAAAAGGAAATATTTCTTTGTCTGCCTCTTGCCGCTGCCGAGCGTTCAACCTGCTCGCGCACGAGGTCTTCGCCCGAAAAATCTTCATCCTCATCATCTAATGCGGCTGCTTCCAGCGTTTTGGAAGCCAGCACCGCTTTCATTTTTTTGCTGGCCTCGCCACCTTGCGAACTGTGCGCTTCGTCAATGATAACCGCGTAACGGCGTTCGGGCAGTTCGTCCACTTTATCAATTACAAATGGAAATTTCTGTAGGGTTGTGATGATGATATGGGTACCGAAACCCAGCGCGGCAGCGAGTTGCTCACTGCTTTTATCAATCTTTTGCACCACGCCGGTCTTGTGTTCAAACTGATAAATGGTGCTTTGTAATTGTTGGTCGAGTACTTTCCGGTCGGTGACAACGATGACGCTGTCAAAAATCCGCTCGTCCTGCGCGTTGTGTAAACTCGAAAGGCGGTAGGCCAGCCAGGCGATGGTGTTGCTTTTACCCGAACCCGCCGAATGTTGCACGAGATAATTTTTGCCCGCACCTTCTCGGCGCGCATCATCGGTGATTTCTCGGACGGCATCCAGTTGGTGGTATCGCGGAAAGATCATGCGCTCTTTCGTTCGCGTCACGCCATCCAGTACATATTCTTCTTTTTGCAGGTGCACATAACTTTGCACAATGTCCATGAAACTATCTTTCGCCAGGATTTTTTCCCACAAATACGCAGTTTTGTAGCCATTCGGGTTGTAGGGATTGCCCGCTCCGTGTTCGTCGCCCCGATTGAAAGGTAACCAACGGGTGCGCTCCTCTTCCAAACGAGTGGTCATGTAAATCTCGTCGGCATCTACGGCAAAATGCACCAGCGTTCGTTTTTTGAACGCAAACAGCATTTCTCGCGGGTCGCGGGTGGTATTGAACTGCCGTTTGGCATCGACGATATTTTGCCCCGTGAAATGGTTTTTGAGTTCGAGTGTAACGAGCGGGATGCCATTGAGCACGATTACCAAATCCACTGACTGCTTGTTTTTGCTGCTGAAAAACACTTGCCGCACGATACCCACCTGGTTTTTTTGGTACAGAATCAAGGCGTCCGGATTCAGTCCGGACACGGGCTGGAAAAATGCCAAATTGAAACGCACCCCATAATCTGTAAAACCATTGCGCAGCACATCGAGGCTGCCGCGCAAGTCCATTTCGCGGTGCAAGCGTTGCAGGACGCGATTTTCGGTTTCCAGGCCATGTATTTCGGTTAGTTTGGCCCAGCGCTTAGGCTGCGTGCTTTTCAAAAAGGTCAGTACCTCGTCTTTGAACATTCCCAGGTCGGTGCTATAACCCGCAGCGGGAACCTCGGCGTAGCCGCCGTTTTCCGTCAACGATTGAATAATCGCTGTTTCGAAGGTGTGCTCGGAGGTGATATTCATAGTTCGTCTGGGTTCAACTCCTCAAAAATTAAAGTTTCGTTTGGTGTTTTTTCTTCCTTTGAAATGAACTGAGCATAGGCAACTTCTTTAAAAACAGTTTTGAGTGTTGCTTTATCTCTTTCGCTGATTTCGTTTTTTAGAAAACCATCCGGATAACATTCGCTTATAAATTCGACATGAAGACCATATATTTCTTTGGAAATTTCTGAAAGTTTGTCAGGCAAATCAAGTTCCATGATCTCAAAAGTATCTGGGTTTAAATATCGAACTTGTGGTTTGGTCACATTGCTGTACTCCCTGCCCTGAAAAAATGGAACACCTTTACTTGATTGCCAGAATATTCCAAAGAATTCTGTTCTATTGGATTTGTAAACCTTAGCAATTTGAAGACTGCCACCGACTTCTCTTACTTCCTCATCGAGTGCAATTTGTTTCAAAATCTTCAATGGTTCCATATCCAACTTTTGATGCACCTTATCTTCATCTAACAATAATTGATTGAATTTTTTTTTCGCAACTTGTTCAATGTCAACGCCATTCGCTTCTCCAACAAACGTATAAAAACTGGTTTGCTTTTCGTTTCCTGTTAGTTCTGTTGCTAAAAAACTTTCGCTTGTTGCTTCATAATTGATCGCCCAAACCCTGAATGCTTCCATTTCCCAATCCCAACCGCCGAACAAGAATCTCGCTTCTGCTCTTGCCTCATGCACCATACCGTCAACTTCCGTGATAGTTCTTATTAGTTTGGAAAACAATTCGGTCAAATGGACAACTACGTCATCCAATGATGCCATGGGGCTGTTTAAATGCTGATCGTAAGAAATGGAAGAAATCAGATTCAGCACCAATGGATAAGCCCTGATAGTGCTTCCCGTGAAACATAGCAGCGCATCTTTTCGAGGCATTTCAAAAAGTTTTACCCCTTTATCCCATCTTTCACCACCTGTCAGAACGGTGTCCGTTGCAAAAACCAGTTCCTGACGGTTTTTTACCTGTCGAATCCAGGATACACAAAGTGTCATAATGAGCGTTTTTAATGTTTTCCGATCAAAGGTGTCAAACTGCGCGCAAAATGCAATTCCAGCGGATCCACAAAATCCCGCATTTCTTCAGGAAAGGCAAAAATATGCATCCGCAGTTTGAGGCAGAGCGGCTTCGCCCAACAAACCAACTGCAAGCCTGCCGTAGCGCCGACATGGTAATGGCCTACGTGTTGTTTCAGCCGGCCTGCGATATGCTTTTTTACTTTTCCGACGTACAGTACATTTTTATGCGTGGGCGGATATTTTTTCAGGGTCGGCGATGCGCGATGCGCAAAAAGAGGATCTGCTCTGAACAGACGGTAGTGCTCCAAAACCTGTGCCGAAGGCATTTCGTCTATTTCAAAATAATACAAACAAGGCTGTTGGTCTATGTGCTTCACCTGTTCCCACAAATTAATGTCCATACCGGGTGTTTTCAGCGTCCAGTCGGGATCAGAAAGTTGGGCGCAATCCAATGTAACTTGCACGTATTGCAGGCTACCCTGCTCCTGCAATACTTTTTCGTAGGCGTTTTTACCTTGTTCGATGGTTTGGAAAATGATTTCGGGAAGTTGTAGCATGGCGTTATTGGCTTACGTTTATTTTGCCCGTCACCACTTCGCTGATCAGCGTGGCGCGGTATTCTTTCAGTAGTTCTATCAGTTTCCGGGTTTGGGCCATTTGGTTGCTGATGCGGTCGCTTTGGGTTTCGATGTAGTGGACGATGGCAGTTTGTTCGGGGAGGGGAGGAACTGGAAATCTAAACTCCAAAAACTCATCTGTTGGGAACCTCCAACGCCCGAAAAGCGATGCGCCCTGACCAAACCCGTAAAATATCTTCCGTTTGTAACCCATTTGCATTAAATATAGAAAATACCGGCTATTGCATTCTGTGTCAGTCAATGTAAAAACCCGATAATCAGGGCTTGTAACACCTTCAAACTGTGAAATGTCGACATACCCAGTCAATAAGTCCATGTGATTTGCTGCAAAATCACCAACATTCACAATCTGATACTTCGAGTAATCAGAAGCAATTTGCCCTTCGTTTTGAGAAATATCCTTAATCACGATTCCTTTTTGGGTAATAGACAATATGTTTTTACCCAACTCACCAACGATTCTCTTTTGGATTTTAAATAAGTATTTAGTTTTCTTCACCTCCCAATGTTCCGGCACTTCCTCCAGCCACGCCACGCCCGAGTCTTTCATTTTCACGCCGGCATCCAACCCCCGCGTGACGGCCTGGTTGATGAGGGCTGTTTTTTCTTCTTCCCACAGGGCGAGCTGGCGCTCTTTTTGGGCGATGAGTTGGTCTATTTCGCCGGTTTTTTGGTCGAGGTAGCGGGCAATGGCGGTTTGCTCGGGGAGGGGGGGGAGTAGGATTCTTTCTTCCAAATAACTTTCAAGGTCAAGATTTTGAATACCTGTTGTTTGCTTAATAGATTTTGTATTTACTCTATTTGAATACAGCGCATGGAAAAAATAAGCTAAAAACCTCTGAACAGTATTTGAATTAGTTTTTAACGCTCCTACAAAATTTGAGCAAACTGCTGGTAACTTCAAAGTATTTTGAATTACGCGCCCAACCGTTTGCTTTTCTCCGCCTCCAGATTTTTCAATCAAAAGTTCTCCTTCTGATAACAAACGTGTTGTCAATTGCTTAGCCTCAATATTTCTGATCGTTAAGTTTTTTTCATTCACACCTAAATTTGCCATATCAAAATCTGCTACACGAATACAAACAATGTCATTTTCGTCTTGCTTTTCATCCTCTCCCCAAACACCATTTACGGAATTCGGAATAAAGGTTTTGAGTCGAAAATCAACCCAATGCTCCGGCACGTCACCGATCCATTCTGCGCCGGAGGGTTTGTATTTGTCATATTTTTTCATAGCAATCAGATGGGGTCAGAAGTATTTTTGGGATTTCGAGGAATGGAGTTGTAAGAAGTTGAGTCAAAACACGTAGTATCTGTTCCCTTAAAAAGAGAAACAATCTCGCTTATGACTACAGGATGGGCATAAAAAACACTGGCCCAAACGGAAAAAAAACCTCGCTCTTGGGCAAATTTTGCTACTGTGTTAGCATCAATTTCACTTCTTTCGAATGCTTCGAGTTTGCGTTTAGCTTTTTCCCAAGCTGCTCGCCGGTGCTCCCAACGTTTATCATTTTCAGGAAAACCCAATGGATGTTTTTTTGTAGCTGGGTATTTTTTATTCCCAGGGTACTTGTCCAAGCCAACTAAATCCATTAGAGCATTGGCTTTTGTGAGTTGATCCTTATGACTAACTTGCGGGTGAATATCTACTAATCCACCCTCTTTGTATTCAAAAATGTAAAGTGTATTGTGCGAGTGAGGCAAATATATATTATCCAAATCCACATGTTTATTGGATTTGTTATCTTTCCCATTGCAGCGCCCGCAGGCAAGAAGAAAATTATTCCACTCTGTTTTTTTCGAACTATCTTGCTCTTTCGAAATAACATGTTCTACCTCTAAGTCGGAACTAAAAACTTCGCAGTAACTGCAAAAATGATCCAAGTTCAGTTGTAATACTGAGTTTGCACTGCCGTATGGGAGGTAATGTTCCGTTACCGTTTCAGCATTTCCGCCCCGGTTAAACGCGTGGCCTACGCACCATTTAATTACTGGTCTCATAAATTAGCAGCTTCTCGTTCAAGTTTAAGAGTTGCGACAAAAGCAGCATCATCACTAAATCTTTCTTCCAGTTCATTAAGTTGTCTGCGCAGTTCAGCCACTTCTTGATCGTTCTCGCTTGTTTTCCCTTGAGCAATAAATTTGTAATAGGCACTCGCTATTTCTACTCTAGTTTTAAACGCTTCGCTTCGAGCAACATCCTCCACACCCATTTCGATCTCTGCCACGTCTTCAATCCCATAGTCAAAAGGATTTTGTTCAACGCCTTCTGTGTCTGGATCTAAATTGATCAGTTCATCTTTCGCCAGGCTTTGCACGATAAACGGAGAGTGCGTAGTAGCCACGAACTGAATACTGGGAAAAGCGCGTTTCAAATCACCTACCACATGGCGTTGCCAGTTGGGGTGCAGGTGCAGGTCGAGTTCGTCGATGAGGACGATACCGGAAGTATCCTTGACGACGTTTTCGCGTTTATATCCATTCATCACGATGCAGCGATAGGCCAATTCTGCGGTCATCTCGGTAAAGGACTTCACCCCATCGGAATGGTATTGGATGGGCAGGTATTCGGAGCTATAGTCGTCCATTTCAACCTGCAACCATAACTCTGCTGAGACAAAATTGATTTTTTTAATGTACGGATTGGCGGCTTTGAGGGTGTCAAAAAAAGCGGCTTTGCTTTCCGGGTACTCTTTCCCGCTTTCTGCCAGCGCGTCGTAAGTACGCAGCCAGCTATCGTATTTGAAACTATGGGAACGCATATCGAACCAGCTATAGTAACCTTCCCGGAATATTTCCCGCCCGATGCGGGGTGCGCTGCGGTTGCGGGCGCCGCCGTGCAATCGGGCCGTACCAAAATAAGCGATAACGGGCAGGTCGAGGTCCTCGGCGCCGGTAGTCATCATCCGATCATATTTCGTCTTTCCTATATTCCGAACCGTACCCACGTCTTTAATAGTGTAGGTATTCCCTCTTTTTCCCTCCTGTATCTGCCGCCGCCAAACGATGGACTCGGGGGTATTCCGATCAACCGACCCGGTTGCTTCTACGATAACAGGTAGTTGAGGCAGCAGTACGCCATTGGCTTTGCGACGGATTTCAGCATTTTCGATATGCCTTTTGTTCGCATCGGGTATGCCGAGTAGATAAGCGCCACAAGCCACGCGAAGACCATGTAACCAGGAGGATTTTCCGCGTCCGTTGATACCGATCAGAACAGTGAAATGCGGGTTAAAGCGGAAGGTTTGATCCTCCACATTTCTAAAATTTTTCAAATACAACTTATCTATCCTCATATCTCCAGGATTTGTTGGACTGATTTTACCGTTTCCATCTCCAATTCCAAAATTTCTTTTCGGATGTCCGCGAGCGGTCTTAATGGTTTGAATTCATAAAAATACTTCGTAAAATTGATTTCATAGCCCGTTTTAGTCTTCGTCTCATCTACCCATGCATCGGACAGGTGGGGCAGCACTTCGCGTTGGATGTATTCTTCGATGGTCTGCGGTTTGCCATTGCGAAGGAAGGGGATGTTTTCGCTGTCGCGCAGGCTGCTGTCGGCTTTGGGTTTACCGTCCTTACCTTTTTTGATCTTACCTTTTTCATCACGTTCCGGCCGTTCTACTGTGACGCGCCAATAGCCGAAGAATTCGTTGGGATAAATTTTACAAAATTCGTTTTCCTCGAAATCACCATAGAGTTTGGTAATGAACCCAATACCACGCGAGTTTCCGTTCTCCGGTATTTCCTTCCGCTTGTTGCCGAGGCTCCGTGGCATTTTTTGCCAAAATCGGGCTGCCGTTTCGTCTTTAGCGCCTGTCACATTGATAAGTTGTACTTTTCCTCGCCTTTTTTTAATTTTTCGATTGGTTACTATCCAAATATAGGTACTGATGCCTGTATTATAAAACAATTGGTCGGGCAGTGCGATGACAGCTTCGAGCCAGTCATTTTCGATGATCCATTTTCTGATGTTGCTTTCGCCGCTGTCTGCACTGCCTGTAAAGAGCGGCGAACCGTTGAACACGATGGCGATGCGCGAGCCGTCGGCTTTCATCTTGGAAATCATATGCTGCAAAAACAGCAACGAGCCGTCGTTGATGCGCGGCGTGCCCGCTCCGAAACGCCCTGCCATGCCTTTATGTTTGGCCTCTTCGCTGATGATTTTTTCGGCTTTTTTCCAGTCCACGCCAAACGGAGGATTAGAAAGCATATAGTCGAACCGCTCGTGTTCAAGTCCGTCCACAGTGAAGGTGTTACCAAACTTGATGTTCGAAGGGTTTTGCCCTTTTATGAGCATATCGCTTTTGCAAATGGCGTAAGATTCGGGGTTGATTTCCTGCCCGAACACTTCCAAACGGGCCTTGGGGTTGAATTCTTTCAAATGCTGCTCCGCGACAGACAGCATACCACCTGTACCACACGCGGGATCATACACTGTTCGGACGATACCCTTGGTTCTCAGGGCTTCGTCGTCACGATCGAATAATATATTCACCATGAGTTTTATCACCTCACGAGGTGTGAAGTGTTCTCCCGCTGTTTCATTGCTATCCTCCGCAAATTTTCGAATGAGTTCTTCAAAAACGTATCCCATTTCCATGCTACTCATTGCAGCGAGGTCAATTTCCTGGAAGGCTTTTACGACCTGGAAAAGGATATCCGCTTTAGGGTCGTCCATGCGGTCAATTTCTTTGTCGAAGTTGAAATACTCGATGATTTCCCGGGCACTTGCAGAGAAGCCATTAATGAAATTGCGCAGATTCGCTGAAACATTGTTCGGATCCGATACAATTTTATTGAAATCGTAAAGGCTTCGGTTGTGAAAATTGAAGCCTGCGATGTTGTTAAGTGTGAGGTCTTTGGCAGCATCACTAAGTTTTTCGACACGTGGTAAATAGTCGAGCACTTTTTGTTTAGACGGTGCCAATACACAATCCAATCGGCGCAGCACAGTCATGGGCAGGATGACTTTCCCATAGTCGCTTCGTTTATAATCCCCTCTGAGCAAGTCGGCAACCTTCCAGATAAGGTTGGCTTTTTCTTTAAAATCGAGCATATCTGTTTTTTAAAATGCAGGTGGTCAGAGCAAAGGTAGAATTTTTAGTCTCGTCAGGCTTCCTATCCTTAACCAAGCCAAACGCCACCCTGATTTCGCCAAAAAATCCCGGTTATAATAAGTGATATAGGTCATACCAGAATTTCAAGATAAGGCCGCATCACACCTTCAATACCGAGGGTTTTAGCAGTTTGAAGCAGCAGCGTCAGGTTGCGATCAGGTTTGTCCAAGTACGTTTTCAGCACCTCTTTCATACTATCCATACCCACGCGTTGCCGAAACCGAATCATATCACAAACCGTTTTTTCGGGGCTGTACATTCGGGCAGGAGCGCCATTCAGGGTCACTTCTTGTATTCCCGTTTGATAAGGTACTGCATCCCAATAGTATAGTTTGATCGATGGGTAAGGCGGCAGCACAATTTTTGATTTATCCGGGATAGCGAGATGGTGTTCCCGTGGGATAAAAGTGGTCAATTCGTAAAAAAAGGCAGCAGAAAACATACAAAACACGCCGTCTTTCACCATCCGGGCGACATCGGTCATTTCATAATTGTCTGTGTCGCTCCATTTATACAGGCCGCGTTTTAGTTTGAGCACGACGCCATCGTCTACCAGTTGGTTGAGTTGGTAGTAGTTAATGCCTTCCGCAAGCAGGGTGCCTGCATCGACAATACCGTGGTGCCGGGAGAAGACTTCCTGGATTTGATGCGCAGCGATCATATAGGATATTTAATTCAAATATACTGCCTTTAATAGCAAATAGCCGTATTTTTGTAAAAAAATTTAGCGCTTCTTGGGCTGTGCAAGTTGTTGAAGCCGTTTTTTGAATGTCAACTCCAGGCGCGGTTCTCCATTGGCAAGGCGTAGCAGCCATTCGTTACGTTCGGTTTCCGGCAATCGAGAATACGCGTTCTGTAATCAGGAAAGGTTGTTTCGGACCTCCAATCGTGGTCGCAACCGGTAGAAAAGAACAAATGTAATAATTGCATCAACGATTATTACGATGCCAAATAGCATAGTAATATTGTCAAGTGACGGATGAAAAAAGCCCATGGTATAAAGTATAAATGCGGATCCATACAAGAGAACATTTACCAGCAGCGATTGTAGCAGCATAAGATCGGTGCGGCCCAAGCCATAGAAAATACTATCAATTATATTGTTGAAAGCAAATACCACGTAGAACAGTATGGATAACCTGACGAGGTAGAGTACTTTCTCCGGGTGCGGGATGCCCAGGATACTTTGAAGAAAAGGATACCAAAGCGGAGAAGTTGCCAACCAAAGCAGTATTACAACAAGGGAAATGATCACATAACTGGGTAGTAAACGAAGGATATCGGCCGGGGACTCAGCGCTGTTTCGTTTGATTAACTCACCCAGGGCCAGTATCGGTAACAATAACCAACCCCAGATGAAATTATTTGCCAGCCAAAAAGCACTCTGTTCATTTATCTCATTCATGAGTCTTACAATCATCAACATAAATGCGAGGTTACGCACCAAAGATTCCAGTCCGGAATAACCACCGATTTTTATCCAGCCTTTGAACCAGGAAAAACTCCATTTGAAATTATCTCTGAAAAGCATGAGTCTTTCTCGTCTAAGGAATACAAGCGACATCATCAAAAGGAAGATATTGACAACAATATTGGTCCATGCTATTCCATTTACGCCCAATTTGAATGAAATCGGGGTGTTGCTTATCAAGAGCGTATCGAATGCAATGGAAAGAATCATTTGCAACAACAATATGGTCAATAATGCTCTGTTGTATTTCAGCGAAAGAAATATGAGTGAACAAAATTTAAGCGGCGCTGAGAAAAACATACCAATTGTTTCGAGGCGTATGTAAGTGACTGTTGCTGAAATGAGTTCTGGTTTTTGTGCCATGAAACGGGTAAGGTAGGGTGCATTAACTGCTAATAGTGTAGTTAGAATGCCATACATGACAATGGTAAGGGTAAGGCCTGTTTGCACCCGGTTGACGAACTCGTTTCGATCATGGAGTGCCTGACCTAAAAGAAAAAATAAGGGGAGCATAAAAGCCTCCTGAACCACTTCAAAGAAAAGACCAACCCAAGATAACTGAGAGGCAATGTTGTAACCCCAGTCAACAGGAAGCGCTCCGAGGAAGTAAATCCGAACGCTTTGATACAGCGTCGGTAAGGCACTCATCAACAATAGTGTACCGAGAAGCCTAAAACTTCCGTTGGAATTGAAGGTGCGGAAGGATAGGTAGGAATTCAATGATTTAAGGTATATATAGTTAAGCTACCAATCCCAATCGTTCCCGCGCTTTCGCAAGCATCAGAGATCTGATATCGGCTATTCGTTTCACCTCCTTATAGGGCAAGTGAATTACAATTTGCCGTATTCCTGATTCGTCCACCCAATCATCTTCTTCTCCTCCCTCACGGGTACATATGTATATGATATCGGTGTCATGCACGTGCATGAACTGATCGGATATGTATTTTGTATCGACCTTGTCGGCAATATCTTCATCAACGACCTTAACAACCAGCATAGTAGGATTTTTTACAAAATTACGATGGAGCATTTGATCTTGCAAGTTACCGCATAATTGGATTAAACGGCGGCCGAGGTAAGCGCTCTTCCAAGGGTCGTGCTACATTTTCCGGTAAGAACGGGTAATTGAAAAGTTTGATTTGCTCCTGCTTCAGACACTCCGCCATGTTGCCCTTGAACTGCGCGATATAAGAAACCCGGTGATTTCTCAGGAACTTACCTGCATAGCGCCCAAATTCGCCTTTACTGGTAACGCCATATTTCCATATTTCACCGGCTTGCAGGTAGCATACTGTTTTTCCGCTGTGCAAACAGGCAAAATAGCCGCTCTCCACTGCTATGAGCGCGTACTGCTCAGAGTCATCGATTTCTTTGAGTCGCTTTTCCAACTTTGCTTCCTCTTTTGGGCTGAGTTTTGGCTCCTGATTATCCGAACTAAAGTCAGTCGCCTTGAATAATGCCACGATGAGTATGATCCCTCCCATAAGGATTGGGACAAATGGTAGTGGCGTTTGGGTATGTATTTTTTTTATCTCTGGCTTGTCGGCTCCCATAAGTAAAGTTTTTCTTGATTCACTTTATTCGGTAACTTTCAAGCAAAATTATTCTTTTCATTTATAAAAATGAAAATATAATCAAAAAGAATATTTATGCAAAATGGAGCACTATCAAATTGACCAGGGTATAAGATTAAAAAAGTTGATGAAGGTATTGAACCTCAATCAAGTAGATTTTGCCAAAAGTGTCGGAGTCACCCAGCCTAACATCAGCAAAATTGTAAACGGAGAGAGCAGTTTGTCCGCTGAACTATTAGCCCGTATGGCCGATACTTATAACCAATTGAACCTGCATTGGCTGCTAACTGGTAGCGGCGAAATGTTTTTTGATGCGGTTCCCAACAAGAATTTCCCAGCGAACGAGGCTATAAGTGTATCTAATACGAAGGAAAGGATAGAGGAATTGAAAGATATTATTGAAAAGGCAAAGCGTACTGTAAATCAGCTGCTGAAAGATATTTAAAATCGCTGTTCCTCCTACACGATTCAGGGGTGTTTCATGTATCGAAACAACCTGGCTCCCCTTACAGTATTTACTGGACACCTTGATGCGTCATCCGGACCTGAAATCCAATGCCGCGGTCAGACGCTGGGTGGACCAGGAGATGCTGGCATACGCCCTGTTATTTCATTTTACGGGATTAGACAGCAGCAAGCCTGAAGTGCCGTTTGAAGAAACGCTTGTCCGTACGACCTACAAATCGGACTTGCTCTTGCCGGGACTATACGAATCGTTTGACTTAAGCGAACTGGAACACTTGCGGCCTTTACTGGGAGAAAATCTGCACAAAGATGCTAGTGCTTTTATTGCAGCAAACAGACCGGTGGAGGCGCGCTTTTCGAAGCTTGTGTTTGAAAGGTATTTTCCGAGTAAAAATGCGGGTGGTTGATGAAGAAGGAGGGCAAACTGGTAGGGAGGTTTAATCGCCGTTTTTATCCGTCTGCTTTCTGAAAAGCAGATAGTATGGGATGGGAATGCCTGGAGAGGTGGGATTCGACAAATCGCATTAACATGCTGCTCGTGTTGCTTTTGTCGGCACAGCCGACGCGGCAGCGTATTTGTTTTTAGGTTTGGTTTTCGAGGTAGGGGATTGGCAGCATCGGTACCAGCGGGGGGTGTGGACAGCCTATGATCCAGTGAGTTTCGCCATCTTGAAGAGAGACTATCTATGACCTGCTTAGGGCTTTTGTACCGATCTCCAAAACCTTGCCATATCCGCACCGTTCTCTTCTATCATGTTTCCACCAGCATCTCGCGTGAAAAAATATTGAATTGAAATTAATTTTTTTCTAAAACAATTAATGCATTACGGAAAAAAATACAAACATTTGAGCCGCCATTGTGAACATGGCCCCAATAAAATACTTTCACACCTCTGCCAAATCCTAAAACGAAATGCCTACCTCCCCTGGATCGCCCAGCTTATTATATGGCCTTCCGTCAGTTTCCGAAACACATTTGCTCACCTTAACGACAATTGCATATGTGGGCTAAAAATAGACACATCCTGCAATTCCTTTTCCTAACAGGGCTCCTGGCTGCCTGGATGGTATACGAGCATCAGACTACTCCCAAAACCGGATTTGTTATTATTCAAGAGGTATATAATGGTTTCGAGATGAAAAAGGAAATCGAACAAAAATATATTAATGTAAAAACAGCGAGAGATAGAATACTGGATAGCTTGAATTTGGATCTAAAAACAATAGCAAAAAAGATTGAAGATGAACAACAGAAAAACCAGAACACCATTGCAACATTCAATATTAAACGAGAGGATTTTTTGCAGCGAAAGCAGACTTATGAAGAAGACAATGCTGCGCTTACTAAACAATACGACCAGGAAATACTAATCCAGATCAACCAATACATAAAAGATTTTGGAGAAGAAAACCACTATACTTATGTATTCGGTAATGATGGGAATGGTTCACTAATGTATGCCGTAAGTACGAAAGATATCACGAAGGAGGTAATAGAATTTATTAATGCGAGATATAATGGAAAAAACTGAGATGAATAAATTAGGAGCACTGATAATCTTGTCCTATTTTATTTTTTTTATGGTGTCCTGCGCTAATACAGAAAGTACAGATACCATAGCCGGAGAAAAAATAGTTGAAGTAGAAAATGGTTACATTCCTGCTGAAAAAGCCAAAGTGAAGAATGTAAAAGACTATGTTCAATGGATTCAAGACCCGGACAATGGTTTTAAAAAAGAAAAAACTATTAACAATCTGACCTTTTCCGCTCAATTCAAACCTTATGAATACATCGTTTGCTTGGAAGAAAAGAAAGATATTTTGCCGGATAGCCTGGTCAGAAGAAAAGTGGGCGAATTGAAAGATATGCAGTATTATGACCTCAAAATTTCTTTGAAGGAATTCGCTGGCGAATTATTAAAATATCAACTCACTTCATCGCAGCAGTATACCGAGCGAGTCAATTATTTTGCCTTCGGGATGCAGCATGATATTCATCTGGTAGAAGGAACCGATACGTTGGCCTGCGAATTATATCACTTCGAGCGGACATTTGACGCAGCGCCGACTAGTACAATTTTACTCGGATTCCATATTTCTAATCAGAAAACAGCAGAGAACAAAACCCTGCTCTTTTATGATCGGACCTTTAATACTGGCTTGATAAAATTTACTTTCCGAACCCAAGAATTAAAAAACCTGCCCAAACTGAAAACATCATGAATATCGGTACCAATAAAACCAGATGGAAAGCCAAGGCCCGCCCCAAAATGGCGTTTTTTTTGATTTTTATCATCCTATTCCAGGTAATTGCCCCGCCCTATGCCTATGCCCTTACAGGTGGTCCCAGCCAGCCGGAAGTGCAGAGCTTCGAGCCGGTCGGTACCTCCGAGATGGTTGATCCGTTTTCCGGTGATTTTAATTACAATATCCCATTGATGGACATCGATGGTTATCCCATTAATATTGCTTATAATGGGGGAATCACGATGGACCAAGAGGCGAGCTGGGTGGGCCTAGGTTGGAACATCAATCCTGGGGTTATTAATCGCGGTATGCGAGGCCTTCCCGACGATTTTAACGGGGATGAAGTAATTAAGGAATTGAATATGAAACCGAACCGGACTTACGGCCTGAATACGGGTTTCGGAATAGAATTGTTCGGATTGGATAAATTGAAGTTGGGAATAAATTATTCTATCGGTGTTCGTTATAATAATTACAATGGGATGGCGATAGAGCAAGGATTGAATCTTGCCCTGAGCACCAATTCTGGTGGAAAAAGTAGTGGAACGGCTAGCCTCGGGATAACTTCCAGTAGCGATGACGGATTAAGCTTGAATCCATCAATCAGTTTCAGTAGTACGGTTGCTAAAAACACGAAGACCGGTACCTCCGCTGGACTATCCGCTAGTGTTGGTTCTTCTTTCAATTCGAGAGCCGGGCTTAAAGCGTTAACGATTGGCCTGTCGGGACGGGTATCGACATCTGACCCAAATAAGGCTGCAAACAAAAGTAGATATGGATATTTAGGCAATGAAGGAGATACCCAGAACAGCGCATCCCTGGCCAGTTCTTCCTTCGATTTCGGCATGCCGACCTTTACCCCTCAGGGCGGCCCCTCTATGCAGAATTTTTCCATCACTGGAAATTTTAAACTTGGGTTTGAACTCTACGGCTTACACCCCAATTTCACCGTGGGAGGCTATTATTCCGCGCAAAAGCTCACTCAAAAGGTGTTTTCAAACCCTGCTTATGGCTACCTGCACGCTGATGAAGGTACCAAATACGACAATGCCTTACTGGATTTTAATAGAGAGAAAGACGGCCCCTTTACCCCCAACACTCCCGCCCTGCCCCTAACTAATTTTACCTACGATATTTATTCGGTATCGGGCCAAGGCGTTGGCGGCAGTTACCGCCCTTTCAGAGGAGATCTGGGCCATGTTTTCGATGCCAGAACCGGCACAACCAGCGACGGCATTTCAACCGGCTTCGAAATAGGTATCGGCAATCTTACCCACTTTGGTTCGGACTTCGCCTTGACGGATGTCAATACTCAAACCGGGCGCTGGAGCGACGACAATCCGGCAGCCTCCCGCCTGACCCATCACATATCAACGGGCGATCCCTTGTATGAAAACTACTACTTTAAAGAAGCCAATGAAAAATCTGTCGATGCGGATTCATCCTTTTTCTATAAGGTGGGAAAACATCGACCCAAAAGCGTTTTGCTGAACCAACTTTCTAAGTTTCACACGGTTGGCGACCATTATTATGCGGAAGGTCAGCAGGATATCGCTGCGAATAATTACCGAAAAAAAAGGGAGCGCCGGAATCAATCCTTGTCTATGATTTCCCGCGACGAGATGGCCGGCTACGGACTGGAAGTAAGACCGAAGTTATACACCCCCGGTCCTGGCCAAACCATCGATCACCATATCGCCGAGATTACCACGCTGCGAACCGACGGAGCTCGCTACGTATACGGCATTGCTGCCTATAATACCCGACAGGAAGAAGTTACGTTCGCCGTTGGCACAACCTTGAACAATGACCCTGGAAGAGCGCCCACTGCCAGTTCGGGGTTGGTCACTTATGCACCCGGAGACAATTCCAATGACAATTTGCTCGGCATCGATAATTACTATTCCAACACAATCATGCCCCCCTATGCCCATTCCTATCTGCTGACGGCCATCCTCTCGCCCGATTACATCGATAGCGAAAATTATAATGCGACTACACGGGGCCCAAGCCCCGGAGATATCGGCAATTATACCCGGTTTGAATACGATACCGTGATCAGTAATTATCGCTGGCGCGTACCGGTAGGCGATAAACAAGCTACGTTCAATGAAGGATTAAAGTCCGATCATAAGGACGATAAAGCCAATTATATTTATGGAGAAAAGGAGCTGTATTACCTGACGAAAATTGAAACGAAAAACTATGTAGCCATATTTACGCTGGAGCCCCGCAAAGATGGGTACGGTGTTACGAATAACGATGGAAAACGGGCCGCGAACAAGCCCATGCGGTTATTGAAGAAAATAAGCCTGTATTCCAAACCGGATTATGATAAAAATCCTGCCCAAGCGGTTCCCATCAAGGAAGTTCATTTCCAATATAATTATTCTCTGTGCCGCCATGTGCCGAATAATATAAACTTTGGAACAGGATCGGTCGATGACGGCAAACTCACGTTGACCGGGATTTCTTTTAGCTATCAGCATTCGAACAAGGCTCGGCTGAGCCCCTACAAATTTGCCTATTCTGGGTCCAATCCCGACTACGATTTAAAAGCCTACGACCGCTGGGGGAATTATAAACCCAGTCCAAACGCTATTTTATCTGCTACCGATCCTAATATTCCTACGGCGGAATTCCCTTATGTAGAACAAAATAAATCCACTGCCGATCAATATGCGCAGGCCTGGAGCCTAACGGAAGTAAACCTGCCTTCCGGCGGTAAGATCAACGTAGAGTACGAATCGGATGACTATGCCTATGTGCAGAATAAGCGTGCCGGGCAAATGTTCAAAGTCGTGGACATACTGCCAGTAGCCGGCAACTTTAGTACAAATACTTTTACGGTAGGTGCGACTGACGGTCCCGGCACAACGGTCGATCTCAACCATCCGGCAGGTACAATGCTGATCGTCAAACTGCAGGATCCGCTCACCGGACCGAACCGTCATGACTTATTTCGGGCGCGTTATTTAGACGGTATCGATAACTTATACTTCCGCTTTTTAATGGATATCATGGGCGGGCGGTACGAGTACGTTTCTGGCTATATAAAACCGAACAGTTTAAATAGAGCCGCTTGCCAGGTGGACTTTTCAGGCCAGTACGCATGCATACCGCTGTTGAATACCAATACTAAGGATAATAACAATGGAAGTAGTATAAGTCCGATAACCAAAGCGGCCATCCAGTTCGGCCGTCTGAACATGTCAAGGGTGGTTTGGAATTCCGCCGCCCTGGATGGCGCGATTGGAGACAATGAGTCCTTCGGACTCGGCGTCCTGCAGGCGATTGTGAATGCCGACTTTACAAAAAATATCGTCGAGGCGATTGAAGGCCCGAACGAAGCTTTGTATAATAAAGGGGTTGGCATAAAAATGGTGCGGGGCAAATCCTGGGTACGCCTGAACAACCCCAACGGGAAAAAACTGGGCGGCGGTTGCCGGGTAAAAAAGATCGCCATCAGCGACGAATGGTCCGGGATGAGCAACAGTGCCGAGCCCTCCTTCATTTACGGACAGGTGTACGACTATACGCTGGAAGATGGAACTTCCTCCGGTGTGGCTTCCTATGAACCGCAATTGGGTGGTGATGAAAATCCTTGGAAGATTCCCATTTTTGTCGAAGAGGAAAAAATGCTGGCACCCGACGACGAGCATTATGTGGAAGAACCCTTTGGAGAATCTTTCTTTCCTTCTCCCAGCGTGGGGTACAGCCGCGTCACCGTAAAAAACCTGCAATGGAACAACGTGGCCCGTCATGCGACCGGTAAGGTGGTGCATGAGTTCTACACGGCCAAAGATTTCCCGACCATCACCGAGCGAACCTCCCTGACCGCCAAACAAGAAAAAACCAGTCCGTTCAGCATCGCTTCCTTATTAAAAATCGATGTGAAGGATTACATGACCGCGAGCCAGGGCTATGTGATCGAACTGAATGATATGAACGGCAAACCCTTCAGACAGTCGGTCTACCAGGAAGGCCAGACCACGCCGATTACCTCGGTTGAATACCATTATAAATCCAAGCCCTACCTGAACGGAGCTTCCAGGCTGGATAATGAAGCGACAGTAGTTTACAACGATGGAACAGTCGCCGCGAATAACATCGGCGTCTTTTTCGATTTCGTTTCGGATATGCGGGAACATAAAACAACCACAGTTTCCGGCTCGATCAACGCCAATGTCGACGGTTTCCTCGTGGGGCCTTACACACTTTACATCCCGATCATACTTCCTTCCTTTACACAGGAAATCACGCAATTCCGCTCGGCGGTCATTACCAAAGTCATACAGCGTTTCGGCATTCTGGAAGAAACAGTCGCCAAAGACCTAGGCTCGGTCGTATCTACCAAAAACCTGGCCTACGACGCGGAAACTGGCAATGTACTTTTAACGCAAACCACCACGGATTTTAATGACCAAGTATACTCGCTGACCTATCCGGCGTATTGGTATTACCATGGCATGGGTCCAGCCTACCGAAACATTGGATTCAAAAAAACCGGTGTAACGTTTTCGACTACTGGTATTGCAAATATAACGAATGCTCCTGCCTATTTTGCCGAAGGAGACGAACTGGCCTTATCCAATGGCACGGTAGGCTGGGTCCTGGACGTAAACCTAGCCTCGATCAGAGTAGTAGACCGAAACGGAGGGAATGTTACCGGAACACTCGACGTAAAAATACTCCGCTCCGGACAGCGCAATCAACAGGAAGTGTCGATGGCCACTATCACCACCCTCAGCAACCCGCTGACCAATTTCAAGTCCAATATCTACGACAACGTGCTACAGGCACAAGCCATGGAATTTACCAACAACTGGCGGACGTTCTGCGATTGCTTCCAGGGCGCTGCTTCAGGATCTACCTCCAATCCCTATGTCCTCGGCACCAAAGGCATGTACAAGAATAAAAAGAGCTATGTGCATTTGTCCGGTCGTTCCCAAAGCAATTACGACAACAATACCAATATTCGGAAAGATGGTGTGTTTTTGTCCTATACACCCTTTTATAAATTGACTGCCGGACGCTGGGATATAGACAGAAGCAACTGGACCTATACCTCCGAGGTAACCGAATTCAGTCCCTTCGGCGCGGAATTGGAAAACAAAGATGCTCTGGGTCGTTATTCCGCGGCTATCTATGGCTACAACCAGACGTTCCCGACGGCCGTGGCTGCCAATTCCAAATATCAGCAGATCGCATTCGATAATTTTGAAGACTACGCGTTTAGCCTCTGTGCCGACAATCATTTCAAATTCAGAAATAACACCAGCAACCTTGTTGACACCCAATCACATACCGGTCGTAACAGCATCAGAGTGACCAATGGAACACCGGTAAATATGACGAAGCAGATACATCTCTGTGAAAAAACGGATGCATGTAACCTGCAATTGCTCCCCAAGCAGACTGCCAATATCATCTGTTATACCGTAGCGGGTGGCACCGACCCCTACAGCTTCGATTGGACCGTAACCGGATGCGATCTCTCTATCTTGATCAACGATGCCGGCGATGGCATTTGTGTCACTAAGCCGGTAGCGGGCAGTTGTCAGTTGATCATTACGGTCACCGATAAAAACAAGTGTAAAAAAATATTCGCTCCAATAACCCTGTAAGTACACCGGCTCGCTAAAATTTTTGAAAAAATGAAAACGCAAGTACTTAAAACCCGGTTTCGCTCCGCCTTGGCCGCGCTACTGTTCTTATACCCGGTCTGGTGTGGCGCGGTCGTGTACCACATGTGCAGCACCGCTTTGGGTACGCCCGGATCGATCGACAAGATTCTTGCCCAGGCAATCACCGATGCGAATGGGATCCAGGCGATCAGTATTTTAGACCTTCCTAGAAACCCTGTTTCCGGAAATCAAAATATCGACCCACCACAATTGTTCAATGCTGTCTTTGGCGGCTCTTTTTTACACGTTGTATATAAACTAAATGGAAGTCAACACATAAATGCCAACGCGGATTTCATCGTCGAATTTTTTAAATCCAATACCAATGGGGATTTATTGAATTATATTGGGAATCATACTATTACCTCCTTGACCGGCGGCTTTTATGCTACCGATTTGACGATCCCACCAGGGGTAATTTTCGGTCCGGGAGACCGGCTTGCCGCCACGGTGACTGGCTTAGGCAACCACGTTAACCCTCCTAATCCGGTAGGCACCAGTGAGGCTGCCTACATTGTTACGGCAGGCTGCGCCAGCTGTGTAGCGCTTGGGTTTGAAATACCTGCTACAATTTGTACTGGGACATCCCTGGCCTTTACTAATACTTCTGCGTCCTGTTTTGGAAATCCATCCTTTCTATGGGATTTTGGTGATGGTAGCCCTATTTCTGCAACTGGCACCCATAGCTACACCCATTCGGGAACTTATCAGGTGAAACTGTCTATTTCAAATTTCTGGGAATGCGGAACTCAATCGGTTACAAAATCCATCAGCGTTACGAATTGTAATTTTCCCTGCATCGATTGCATTGGCTCTTTTGCGCCCGACACCGGAGATTACGTACTGAGTGCCTGGGTTAAAGAAGATATCAACAACCCGAATATCCTGACCTATAATAACCCGCAGCTCTTTATCGATTTTCCCGCCACCAATAACTCCGCCGGCCCGTTCACTTCTCCATTCGCTGGCCCATTTACCGCCACCGGAAGCATCATAGATGGTTGGCAGCGGGTAGAGGCGGTTTTTACCGTTCTTCCATCAGCTACCTATATCAATATCCGCCTGCAATGCGCTACGGGGAATTGTTTCTTCGACGATATCCGGATCTTCCCCTTTGACGGAAGTATGAAATCCTATGTCTACGATCCCATCAATCTGCGGCTGGTCGCCGAGCTTGACGAACGCAACTATGCTACGCTCTACGAATACGACGAGGAAGGGAAACTTATCCGGGTCAAAAAGGAAACGGAAAAGGGTATTATGACCATTCAGGAAAACAAAAACAACAGCCCGAAACAATGATACGAACAATGATTATCTGCTGTTGGTGCTGGCTGGCCGTATCGACCTTGTCCGCCCAGGCCCTGGCCTGGGAAAATATCGGAAAAGACAGGATGGCCAATGTACTTATCCAATTGAACGATTGGTTCAAGAACACCCCGAATTACGCCGTCACCGTTACCCACACTTCTTTTGAAACCTATACGACTACCGTGCCTTATGAAAAGTCGGTCGGCTATTTTAAAAAGGATCGGGAGCGCTATCACAGCTTTTTATTGGGCATCCACACTTTCCAGAACGCCGCTTATAAAATCGTGGTCGATACCGCTAACCAGACTATGCTGGTCGCCAATGTCGAACCAGGTATCTTGAATGCCTATGCCTTGGAGGGTTATACCTACCTGTTGAATAGTTGTAGCGGCATTAAAACGGCCAATTCCGGCAGCGATAAAAAATACCGCATGGAATACGGCATCGGGCATCCGTTGGAACGCTATGAATTTCTCCTGGCCCCAGACGGTTTCCTGAAAGAAGTGGTATTGTATTACCGCAACAGTGTACCTAAAAATCCCGACAATCCGGCTTCAGAAAAGGTCACCCCACGGTTGAATATCACTTTTTCCGGGTATAAAAAAGGAAATTTTGGCATGACCAACGATGAATGCGATGAAAAGAAATTCTTTATAAAGAAAGGAAACAAACTGCTTCCGACCGGGAAGTACCGAAATTTTAACCTCATCGATCAAAGGCTAAGTTTGAATTGACGCATCCGTTCGAAAACAACCCACCCTAAAGCAAATGTTGACCCTCCTCTCATTCAAAAAACTCCTGGGTACAAGCCTCTTTGTCTCGTGTTCCTTCCTGGCGCAGGCCGTAGTACTGCCTTATAAGGCCCAGATAAACACACTTTCCCCAGCCAATCCGGTTACGATCGGATTACCGACTGCTACTGCTACCGTAGCGGTGACCCAACCCTGGACCGGTGCTTTCGTCGATGCGGCTGTTTCTGACCGGATCACGCTGGGCATCGACCACGAAAATATGGCTTTTATTACCTTGGCCGGCGAAATTAAAGTCAAAATAAAGCTGGAAATATGGCTCCCAAATAACACTACAACGAGCCCCAGTTCAACGAACTTTATTCCTGAAATGGTCCTCAATTATCAGCCGTTCAGCAACACCGTTCCTTATGTTGATAAATCTGTGTACACCTTTACAAAGGCCTACAAATACAGGATAACGATTGACGGCATTACTCAAAACGGTATGGCCATTAGCACCCTGCCGGCCAATATTTTTATTGATGCGGATATTGATGTAGAACGCTATTACGACTTCAGCACCAATGCTTTTACGCCTATTACCTATCCTGCTTCCCCCAATAATACCCTAGACCTCAACTGCGATGGCATTTTTGATGAGCTGGTCATCCAGTGGTTGCCCATGGTCGGCGCAGAAGAATACCACCTCGAATGGACCTTCGTCAACGATTATGGTGCTACGCTCAATGCGCCAAAAATTCCCGCAGCGAATTTAATCTTCGACTTCAAAAACAACAGCACCCGCATTACCACCACCGCGACCAGTTATAACCTGACCCTGACCTTTGAGCATGGCTACCTGTTATACCGGGTTCGGGGCGTAGGCCGGAAATTAACCGACCTGAAACAATCCATTGTCGGCGTGTGGAACGTGGCAGATGTAGGAAACGCAGGCGCCCTTGCGGGCAGGTATTACAATACACAGGAACACGAAGGCAAGAAAAACTGGCAGTATTCGGCTACCTATGCCGAAGAGGCGAAGAAAAAGGAAGTGATCAGTTATTTCGACGGTAGCCTGCGGAATCGCCAGTCGATCACCAAAGTCAACTCCGATAAGAATACCATCGTCGGCCAAACAATTTATGATTATCAAGGACGTCCGGCAGTAACCATCATGCCCGTCCCCGTAAACGATCCGACCTGCACGAGCGAAACCCCTTTAAAATACTATCCAAATTTCAATCGCGACGATTCCACTGGGCTACACGCCTACAGTCGCGATGATTTTGACCACGATGCTGCCGATCCATGCAACGCCATTGCCGGCCCTATGAGCACCGCGTCGGGTGCCTCTAATTATTACTCGCCGGCCAATCCGGAGAAAAATGGTGCCCAGGCTTTTGTGCCGGACGGAGAGAAGTACCCGTTTACCCAAATCGAATATACACCGGATAATACGGGCCGGGTAAAAAGCCAGGGAGGGGTAGGACTTGCCTATCAACTGGGTCAACACCATGAAACCAGATATTTCTACGGCTTCCCTAATCAAATCCAGTTGGACCGGTTATTCGGCTCCGAAGTCGGTGATGCTGCGCACTACAAAAAAAATGTGGTGGTCGATGCCAACGGGCAGGCCAGTGTTTCCTACCTTGATCAGGAAGGACGAACCATCGCCACTGCGCTAGCTGGCGATGCGCCCAAAGACACCAATGACGTAACCATCCTTGCCCCGCTGGATAGCGAAAGCAAAGCAAAAAAAACATTGACCATCGATTTATTCGCAAAAAATGCCTTGGGCGTAAGTTCCCTGAATACAGTAAATGTGCCCGGAAATGCGGTGGTCTTTAATTCGCAATTACTAGTCTCCTATGAAAGTGAATACGAATTCCGATACGATTTGAATATCGGCCAACTGACCGATAGTTGCCTGAAGGTTAAGGACATTTGTTTCAGCTGCGTGTACGACCTGGAGATAAAAGTAACCGACGATTGCGGCCAACTGGTAACGCCCATGACTGGAAATCAACCGGTTAACAAAACTGTCGGCCATTTTACTGCCGATGCCAGTGGTAATGTTGCGTCATTCAATCGGGATTGTACTGGCACAGCGCCATTTACCCACAGCGAATCCTTTAAATTAAATCTCCCGATTGGAAATTATACCGTTAGTAAAATCCTGACCGTCAATACCGCTGCCCGGGATTTTTATGTGGCTACCTATCTGGATACGACCTATAATACCTGTGTTAAAAGTCTGGCCGATTTTCAACTGGCAGCCTTCGCCAAAATTGATACGGCCGATTGTAACATAACCTGTAAAACCTGTGACAGCACTTTGCGAACGGTCAATGGCATCTATTACCCGAACGTTAAGGATGCACGCGATGCTTATGTAGCTGCCGGAACAGGTACGGAATTGGAATTCGATTACTTGTTGAAAGAATGCGGTGCGCCTTGCAAAACGGTGACCTGGTGCGAAGTCACCTATCAGCAAATGCTGCTGGACGTCAGTCCGGATGGCCAGTATGCGGAGTTTCAGCCTACAATTGCTGGAAAGGCGCCGGATTTGACACTTTCGGTTTTACACATTGGCAATTCCCTGCCTAAATCATTTGACGGGATTCCGACCAACTGGCAGAACCCCTCCATCAATATAAATGGTCAAAATTACGATCAATATTTGGAAGTGGATGGTAAGCGGTCTATAGTACCTGTTCAATGGAATGGAAGCGGTTGGATTCCAGCCCTTAGAAGCTCGGCGATAATCAAGCAGAGCCCGGCGGGAGTTACTTACGTCTACCCCCAAGAACTGCGCGACGTAGTGGATTTCGTAGCCAACTGGAAAGAAAACTGGGCGAAATCACTGGTCCAATACCACCCCGAATATTGCTATTACGAATCCTGTGCAAAATACAATGTCGTGCAGCCCGGCGACGCACTATCCTCGGATGCTTTCGACTCCATCATGTTGGTCACCAATACGTATGCGGCGGCGTTCGCGGCAAAGCTGGTTGCTTCTTCCTATCCGCCCGGAGGACTTGCTACTACGATGGCCCGGTTTGTTATCAGTACGAACCCAATTTTCGACCCTTTCCTAAACAGCGTCACCTATGCTGGCTATGGGACACAGTTGATGAACGCTTTCAACGCGTATCAAAACTTAGGGTCTATCTATTCCATGGTCGAGGTTGCGGCTATTACTGCGCGTTGTGGTACCCTGTACGGAACCCAACCGTCGGCGCCGGGATGTACGGATTTTGGAAAAATTACCGGACCGGATCCCATCCAGGTCCTCGACCAGGAATGGAATTTACTCAAGAATTTTTATTTAAGCGAAAAACGGAAAATTCAACAGCAACTGGCCGATAATACGGCAAGAGCGGCAGCCTGTCATACCTACAACGGCTGTATCGGCGATTCAACTTACAATCCTCATGCCTCGGGAATGATCAATTACGGTGGCACCATTAATAATTTTTTTAGCTCCCCGTATTTTAAATCGGAGAACCCCTGTTCCATGCAGGCTTATCCTTTTTACCTGAAAAAACAAAAAAGGTTTGTCGGCCCGAACGACATCCATGCGCTCGGCCCGGAGGAATCCGATTACCAAATGTATCTGAAAACGGGGCAATGCCCCCTGGCCGTCGACCTGCAGTATCTGATCGCTGCGCTGGCCGCCAAGGATCAACTTGATAACCCGGCGGGTGAGCCCCTGCAACCCTATGGGGAATTTACCGGCGATCTGTATACAGCCGTCAGCGGCGGGATTATGCCGGCCGGCTACATTCCCTATGCCTGGAAAGCCACCACTGTTTCCGGGAACATCCTGAACGGCAATTTTGTAAACACGCTGACCAATACCTCGATTTGCGCATTCACACTGGATAAAACCGGTACGAGCATTGCTGCTTGGGATGATATTGACAATATTGTACGGTTTAAATATACCGGTACTGTCGGCGCCAATTACGAATTTGAAGTCGTCACGGCCATTAAATTAGTGAGCGGCGCTTACGTATACGAAACCCTCCATGGTTCGACCTGCCTGAAAATTACCGGCTGCACTTTTCAAGGCCAAGGCACGGCCAACCAGCTAGCCAAAGATCTGAGCGCCCTGATGTCGGCGCTGCAAGCTAATAATCATTTGAAGAGTACATCCGCTATAGACTTTGCCCAGCCGCAGTTCCAGCAATACCAATTGTTTGTAACACCGGCTATTAAAAACGTTCTAGGTACGACAAGTACCGCGTTAATATGGGTATTCACTGGAACCCAGTATGAGTTATACAATATATCCAGTAAAAAACTGGTGATCAAATTCGCCAGTTTCGCGCCGGGCAGCTTTCAAAATGGCAATTTATTTCCGCAAATCGTCGGTTTTAAAGACATCAAAAGCAAGTACCAAAACTTTTTCGAATTCAGCGGCATAAACGCCGGTAATGCTACGAAGGTAATCATCAATGGTTCGGTCGAACTGGTCGAGAACAGCGTGTCTACCGGCGTGAGCATGGGCAGCGTCGGCTTACCTGCACCCCTTGATTGTCAGGGAGTCGAATACAAATTAAGGGAAGACCTGGAGAAATTGCTGTATAGTGCACTACTGAAACGCCCTTTCAACGGCAACATCGACCTGACGCAAAACGGCAATTACACCGGCTTGCTCCAGTCCTACCTACCTCAAGGCTTAACCCACACCGGCAGCGTATACACCTATACTGAATCGGGGGGCTATTATACGGATACATTGACTTTTACGATTTATTCCGAGCAGGATACCTGTAAAATGCGATTAAACCACCGAGCCAAGTTGCCACCACATCGTTTCCAACACCTGATCGGATTTGATGGCCCTTTAACCCCTTATGGAGCGGTCGCCGCAGATAATAATTATTATACATTTTATATTATCGGGATTTACAAACTGGGGGCCTCTACCTTTCAAGATACCATTTGGGGCGAGAGCTGCCTACCGTTGAAAATATGCCATCCCTGCCCAGAAGACGCCAAACCGGATTGCGGTGTTTGCGATTCGATCAGGGTATTCCCGCCGACATCCCTTTGCAAGAACGAGCCGGCGGTCTTTCGCCTTGAAACGGCCGGCTGCGCGGGCACCGGCGGAGTGGCCTGGAATTACGGAGACGGAACTGTTTCATCCCTCGCAACACATACGTATAAAGACACTGGGACATACACGGTTACTTTAACCAACATTGTAAAACCTGGTTGCCCGAGAATATTACTCCTTCTGGCAGAGATGACCGTGGTCGTAAATGATTGCGGAAAGCCGGGCATGCCCAACCGGAATCCTAATATTTCAAAACGACCTGATAGTCTGACCGGGGTGGATGAAAAATTGATGGAGCAATGCTCCTTGCTATATGCCCAGTATGTCAGCACCTACCGGAAATTTGAGAATAGAAAACAGGTTAGCCAACTTTGCAAAGATTATAAAAACACCAGCCCGTTTTACAGCTATGATCAATTCATAAACAATGGATTGTGTAGCAATGAAAAAGCGTTGAAATTATTTATTAACTACATAGACGCATTTAATTCGGTGCCACCCTGTCCGGGAGCCATGCCTAATCCGGATTCCATCAATCCTGGGAACATTAAAGAGTGCGAGCGCTTATACGCGATCTATATCCGGACGATCGACCAATACAATAGTTCTGTGTATGCATTATCGCATAACACTACCCTGGTTCCGGTACCCGGTTCGTATAAATTATTTATCGAAGCCGGTTTTTGCGATTGCGTGTCGGCCTACCTGAAATACCTGGAGCCCTATCTGATAGAACCCAAGGACTCGAAACTGGGCTTACCAGTTAATATCGATCAATTTCCGGGCTGCACCAAACCACAAACCGGCGATCCATGCAAAGACGCTTACCGACGCTATCTGGAAGCAGTGGCCGCTTACAACGCCTATGTCGATCAACACCCCAAACTGGAATTACCTAAAATAAAAACCAACTATCAGGAAAGCGATTTCACCGTCACCGGGTTCTGTCATTGTGTCGACGGATACGTGGCGTTGTTACAGGCAATCATCAACGGCACCATTACTTTAAAAGGCTCGAAAAAGGAGTTATTATTGCAACTGGATATCGCCTCCAAGTGCCCCGGCAACCTTAAGCCACCCTGCGATCCGCCCTTACCACAGCCTACTTTCGTATCACCACACTATACACCGCACACCAACCCTTGCGTCCAATACCAGATTGACTTGGCCTACCTCAATGCCGCCAACGCCTACCAACAATATGTGGATAGTCTGACCACCTGGATCGCCGCTGCCTATAACGCGCATTGTTTGCAGGCTTTTGAATCGTTTACGGCCAAATATGAGGATAAAGAATACCATTTCACCCTGTATTACTATGATCAGGCCGGAAATTTAATCAAAACAGTCCCGCCGGAAGGCGTGGCCCTGGTCAATATAAGCAAGCCCACGGATCCGGCAGCCCTGCAAATCAACAGCGATCGGACCTTCAAGCGGCATACCTATTTTACCGATCATACCATGGCCACCACCTACGTGTATAACAGTTTAAACCAACTGGTGCGCCAAAATATGCCCGATCACGATCCAATGGACATCTGGGAATATACCCTGCCCAGCGGCCTGGATCCTCGCCTGAAAGTGACCGCCACGCAGTTTGTAACGGCCAACAAAGGTTATCTCTCCGGTAATATCGACATCGGTGCCGGTACATCGGCTTATAAACGCGGCTACTTATATACCACCGACGATGGCGGCCAAAGCTGGACCAAAGTCAATGACCTGGTCGCCTCCGACCTAAAAAAAGTGCAGATGGTCGATGCGCAGATCGGTTTTGCCGTCGGCAGCGATGGCATTTTCCTCCGTACTGTAGACGGTGGAACTACCTGGGACATGCGCCAACAACGCTATGAGCAGGATGCCGCCGACATCAACGACTTATATTTTACCAGCCCTATGAATGGGATTATTGTAGGCGATAGCGGCTTGGTTATGATTACCAAAAACGCTGGGTTGACTTTTACGAAGTCCATGCTTAGTTTTCCGCAGCCCACAAACTATAATTTCTCGTCCATCACCTTCGATGGCACAAATTTCTACGTTAGCAAAAATAACGCTGCCGGAACAGAAGGAGAGATCTGGAAAAGCTCCAACATCAACGTTATATTTACATTTACCTGGACCCTCCAATCCAGCCTTCGCAGCACCGACCTCCAAAAAATACAAATGGTGACCGGCACTTCCGGTTACGCGATCGGAATCGACGGCACACTGTTGAAAACCACCAATAACGGCAGTAACTGGACTACTATCGCTACGGGGCTCTCCGCCAACTTCCGGGATGTATACTTTAAATATATGGACAAAGGTGTGGCCATCATCGACAGTATCCCCGGCTACGGATTGATCTACAAAACTACCGACGGTGGGCAGAACTGGTCTTTGCTGAGCAAACACGACGGCATCTATTTCAACAGTTTTCATTTCTATTCGATGGACAAAGGCTATGCCCTGGGCCAGAAAGGCGTGATGAAACGCGTAGTGCTGAGCGGAAATTTCGGCCTGGTCAATATTCCCGGGTTGCCGGCCAGCTTCAACATCAGCGCAGCCTTTTTCTCCGACGGCGATAAAGGGTGGGTGGTTGGAAATAGTGCTACAATCTATTACACCACCAACGGAACCGCCAATTTCCCGACCTGGACTCCGGTCAGTACCGGCCTAACCGGAGTTGATTTTAAAGAGGTCTATTTCGGCGCCATTGGAGTTGTTGGCCAAAATGCCGGACTCTTACTGGGAACAAATGAAAAAGTGTACAAAATCACCTCCACTACCCCCACTGGAACAAATTATACTTTCCTGAAAATCAGCGACGATGTGGTCGATATCGACGACAGCAACGCCAAAGTGTTTCTCTATGACAAAGCGCTCGGTCAATTGAAATCCATCGACAAGACCAATTTTGCCAGCGCACCCTTGGTCTTGATTGGCAACAGTGGCTCCATACCGACCAAACTTAATGTACGGTCTATTTGTGCTAAAAATGGCACTGATGTTTTCACCGCCGGGTTGAACGGCGATATTTATCAGGCTAACAATGCCAATACGGCTACCGTCAACTGGACGGAATTATCAAAAAAGGTCGTGCCACTGGCCATCCATGACCTCCAGGCTGCCGGCGCGAAAGCCATTTACGCCGTGGGCAGCGAAGGCAACTTCCTTCAATGCACCAACGGCGCCGATTGGAAAACCCTGCCAACCGGCACAGTAACCAACTTGAATGCGATCAAATTTAATACCGCCAACACCGCCGCCATACCCGGCACCCTCGGCCTGATCGCGGGGAACGACGGCCTGTTGTATAAGCAATCCATTAGCGGTGCAGGGGCAAACCTGACCAAGATTACCCTGACTACCAACAGCAATCTATACGACATCGCTTTAAACACCACCAACAAAGCCTACGTCAGCGGCGCCAACGGAACGATCGTTTCGATACCCAACATCGCGCTGTCTGCGCCCATACCATCCATCGCTGCGTTGCAACCTGCCGAAAACTTCCGGGGCCTGGCCTATAAAATTGGTACCAACCAGGTGTATGCCGTAGGCGACCGCGCCGCCGTGTATTCCTACAACAACACCGGCGGCGCCAAAATAAAAGCGGTCTTCACCCCCGGCCTGAACGACGTCAACTTTTTGAATGCTTTCAATGGTTATATAGTCGGTGGAAACGATATTATTCGACATACAGCCGACGGGGGGCAAACCTGGAAATATGTCAAGCCGATTACCTCCGCCAATATTGCCGGCAGTACGCCAGTTTTAAACGGGGTGTGGACGACCCAACCTGATAAGGCCATTATTATCGGCAATGCCGGATACGTCGGACGAATCGGCGGACTAGCCGGTACAACGCTGAACTATTACAATATTGGAAGCGGTAGTAACTTATTCGATGTAGCTGTAAAAGCAGATACTGGCTATATTGTCGGGCAGTCGGGCATTGTTTTTAAGACCATCAATAACGGCAATACGTTTGCGACCATGACGCCGATTCCCTCTACGGCCACGTTCCGGGCAATCCATATTTTCCAGGATAAAACAGTCATTGCCGTTGGCAGTCAGAAAAAAATTTACTATTTCAATGGACTAACCTGGCTGCCGCATCCAGCTCCTATTATTCCACCTTCGGTCAACGGCTTGGTCTTTACCGACGTCTTTTTCCATGACGACCGCACCGGGTACGTCGTGGGTTCTGGCGGTCCGGGTGTCGGGAGCTATGTGTTGCGGTCTACCTTCACGAAGAATATCCAACAGTCTGGTGCAAACGCGGCTGGATGGGTAATAAAGCTATTGACCGGCACCAACGGGGTTACCAGCCCTGCAACGGTTGACCTAGTGACCATCGACTTTGCCACCCGCTATCGGGGCTTCCTCGGCGGATCTTTCAATACCGGAACCCCCGTGAACTACGCACGGCTGGTCACCGATGAATCCGAGCTGTTTTCTACGCGTTTTACCTACGACAAGTTGGGGCGATTGGTATTGTCGCAAAATACCAAACAATACAATCGGAAAAACCTGCCGACCCAGCTGGATCGCTCGGATTACAGTTATACCCGGTATGATGAACTTGGCCGGATCAAAGAAGTAGGCGAAATCAGCGACAACACCACCGCCAGCAATTTTTCCAGCATCTTCGGTACCTCCATCAACGGGCAGTATAATCCGCAGGTTGTGGACGACGCCAAGCTAAATGCTTTCCTGAACGCAGGGGTTCGCCGGGAAGTAACCAAAACCTATTACGACTTTACGGTCATTACCGGTCTGCCCATCATCCAGGAAAACCTGCGCAAACGGGTGGCTTCGGTGTCCTATGAGGACGTAGATGATAATAATGACCAGACCTATCAGCATGCTACGCACTATAGTTATGATATACACGGGAATGTGAAAACGCTGTTGCAGGATAACCCATCCCTGGAAGGCATAAAATAGCCATGCATTATGAAACCTATCCGTAGCCTAAGACAATCCGCTGCCAGTTCAGTCCTTGCACTTGTCCTGTCGCTTTTGACCTTGCCTAGTATGCAGGCCCAAACCGGTCAGCGCTTCAAGCGGATCGATTACGATTACGACCAGATCAGTGGAAAGGTAAACGAAGTGCACTACCAGGCCGGCAAACCCGATGCCTTTTACCATCGATACGAATACGATGCCGACAACCGTATTACCAAGGTCTACACCAGCAAAGACAGCATCCTTTGGGACCAGGACGCCCACTACGCTTACTACGCCCATGGACCCTTGGCTCGTGTAGAGATCGGCGATAACAAGGTGCAGGGTATGGACTATGCCTACACGCTACAGGGCTGGATAAAAGGGGTGAACAGTAACCTGTTAAAATCCAAAAACGACATCGGGAATGACGGCCTGGGTGGCAGCCCCTTGCAAGTGGCCAAAGACGCCTTCGGCTATACGTTGAATTACCACGCTGACGACTACAAACCCATCGACGGATCAAAATGGAACAACCCGGCAGTACGTTTCGAGGCCCTCACCGCCAACAGTGATTTAATGGCGGCCCGTTTCGACCTATTTAATGGGAACATCAGCAGCATGGTCACCAGCATCGAAGAGCCGAAAGTATACACCGCGGGCCCCAATGAAGTGCCGAATAAATTACCGCAGGGTACGGCTTACACTTACGATCAGTTGAATCGTTTGCTGGAAATGAAAGCCTTCCAGAATCTAGATGTGACAACCAACACCTGGAAACAAGGTGCTATTTACGCCGGCTTATACCACAACACTTTTCAATACGATGCCAACGGCAATATCTTAGGCCAGTTAAGGGCGGATGGAACCGGCCAAATCATTGATTCTCTGACCTATAACTATGCCAAAGACGCGAACGGACGGATTAAGCAGAACCGCTTATACCAAGTCAATGATCAGGTAAGCGCTACTGTCTTTAGCGATGATATTGATAAACAAGGCGCATTCTATTCGTTGAATGCGAATGATGGCACCAATAATTATATGTACGATTCGATAGGCAACTTAATCCAAGACAGACAGGAACAAATCATGCGCATTGATTGGACCCTGTATGGAAAAATCAAAAGCATTACTCGCTTTCAGAGCAGTCTAAGGTCCGATCTGGAATTTCGATACGACGCTGGTGGCAACCGGATCGCTAAAATTGAAAAGCCGCGGGATGCGAATGGGGTAAAACCGGCAAGTGAATGGATAGCAACGTATTATGTCCGGGATGCGCAGGCGAATGTGATGGGGATATACAAGCATATCACAGTTTCCGGAGGTCCGAGTTTTAAGGTGCTGGAGCGTAATATATATGGAAGCAGCCAATTGGGGAGTGATTATTCGGAGTTGGAATTGACAGGATTATCGGCGGCTCCAAAACTACTGACTAGGACGCTTGGCAGAAAGCACTATGAAGGAAGTAACCATTTGGGTAACGTGCTGACGGTTTTTTCCGACCGGAAAATTCCGCGAGATAATGATGGGAATGGGGTGATTGATTATTCTGAACCGGAGGTGTTGAGTGCGAGTGATTATAGTCCTTTTGGGGTGGTTTTGGATAGGCGGGAGTTTGGGATTGGGGGTAGGTATGGATTTAATGGGAAAGAGAAGGATGATGAGGTAAAGGGGGAGGGGAATAGTTTGGATTTTGGGGCGAGGGGATATGATCCAAGATTAGGCAGATGGTACTCTACTGACTTAATGTTTAAAATGCAACCAGGTTGGTCTCCTTACAAAAGTTTCTTAAATAATCCAATTTTATTTACAGATAAAGAAGGGCAAACCGAATATCAAGTTAATATTGTAGTTGATGCCAAATCAGGTAAGGCGGCCATGGAAGTTAAAACGGCTAATAGTGTAATGACTGATGGGGTTGAGCATGAAGTAAGTAGTTGGTACGATGCAGATTGGCATAAAGAAGTGGCATATTATGATTATGCCACAGTTAATGTTACAACAATTAATGCAGACGGCTCTAAAACTTTTCAAACAGCAACAAAAATACTTTTCGAAAATGGAGTAAAAGACACTGATATTTCATGGTTTGGGTCCGACGCTGGAAAAACAAAGAAGGAGACATGGTTAACTGGAACAGATTACGGAAAAGAAGTTTCATTTGGTATTGATTTTGGTAGTTCGGGAACAGGTGAGAGTCCTGTAGGAAGAGATTTTTCTAAAAATGCAATTATTAGTGGTATGAGTTATAGCGATCTCGCATCCGCTGTTAAAGCCCCAATGGAAGGTTTAAAAGGTACTAACTATAAAGCAGGCTCAGGTTCTTGGCAAAAGCTACCTAAAAGTGCTAAGAGTTGGATTGAGTTTGTAAAAAATAAAGCCGAAGGGGGAAGCAAGTTAGGTGAAATTATAAATAAAACAAAGGATTTGATAAAAACAGAACCAAAAGAAAATAGCGGAAAAGATTCTTGCACTGTTTGCCATGACACAGGTGTTAAACTTGACCCTAAATCTCATTTAAATATTGTACCAGCATCTGGTTCAGAAAAAAAGTAGCCTCTTACCCCGCTAGCAGCAAGTATTCAACAGTCATTAGTTCCATAACTACAAAACCCAGAAAAACGCGCTCTCAGGAGGGTTCTGCAACCCAAATGTGCGGTCTTCAAGTTTCTTTGCTGGCCCCAAGTGTTCGGCTTTCCAAAATACGCACTGAAAAGGGCATGTAAATAAAAATCCTGTAAGATTGAGATAACTGTAAAATAATCTTTGATGAAGCTATTTAGAAACCCATATTTCTTCCAAGTGCTCTTGCTAACTGTGAATCTGGTAGATTACGGTATGCCTTTATCCGCCCAAACCGGTCAACGCTTCAAGCAAATAGACTACGCTTACGATCAGATCAGCGGAAAGGTAAACGAAGTGCACTACCAGGCCGGCAAACCCGACGCCTTTTACCATCGCTACGAATACGATGCCGACAACCGCATCACCAAAGTCTACACCAGCAAAGACAGCATCCTTTGGGACCAGGACGCCCGCTATGTTTATTATGACCACGGCCCTTTAGCCCGAACGGTGATCGGCGATCTGCACGTCCAGGGGATGGACTATGCCTATACCCTACTGGGCTGGATAAAAGGGGTGAACAGTAACCTGTTAAAATCCAAAAACGATATCGGGAATGACGGCCTGGGTGGCAGCCCCTTGCAAGTGGCCAAAGACGCCTTCGGCTATACGTTGAATTACCACGCTGACGACTACAAACCCATCGACGGATCAAAATGGAACAACCCGGCAGTACGTTTCGAGGCCCTCACCGCCAACAGTGATTTAATGGCGGCCCGTTTCGACCTATTTAATGGGAACATCAGCAGCATGGTCACCAGCATCGAAGAGCCGAAAGTATACACCGCGGGCCCCAATGAAGTGCCGAATAAATTACCGCAGGGTACGGCTTACACTTACGATCAGTTGAATCGTTTGCTGGAAATGAAAGCCTTCCAGAATCTAGATGTGACAACCAACACCTGGAAACAAGGTGCTATTTACGCCGGCTTATACCACAACACTTTTCAATACGATGCCAACGGCAATATCTTAGGCCAGTTAAGGGCGGATGGAACCGGCCAAATCATTGATTCTCTGACCTATAACTATGCCAAAGACGCGAACGGACGGATTAAGCAGAACCGCTTATACCAAGTCAATGATCAGGTAAGCGCTACTGTCTTTAGCGATGATATTGATAAACAAGGCGCATTCTATTCGTTGAATGCGAATGATGGCACC
>ENA-UOWO01001064-UOWO01001064.1-activated-sludge-metagenome-genome-assembly--contig:-NODE-1064-length-37610-cov-6.361896_pt1 | contig 37610 bp, 25 predicted proteins | sample MGYA00238148_ERZ761564 | MGnify/ENA primary metagenome ERZ761564 (study PRJEB28885, sample SAMN05720194) | activated sludge metagenome | isolation source: Anaerobic digester | place: USA... | reverse complement strand
ATCAATACGGGATCAATACGGATGAAATCCGTATTGATCCCGTATTGATCCCGTATTGATCGCAGGAGAGGAGGCGGTTTTTTGTGATTTTACCGGTTGTTTCTGGTTTTTCTTGACACAGAGGGGCGGTCGGCAAAAAGAAAAAAATCAGCGGATGCGGATCAGGCGATGATAAAATCCAGTCCCGGCCTTCGCTGATAATAATAAAACGAAGCAGCAGCGATGAAAAACATTGCAATCGGCGGATTCTTCCACGAATCCAACACTTTCAACCCCATAGTAACTGGCGAAGCTGATTTCGTCGTTTTTGAAGGCGTGGAGATCTACGGCAGCGGCGACGCCTTTCCCTTGGCCAGGGGGATTGCCGATTTCTTTAAGGAAAAGCCGGACTACAATCTGATTCCTCTGGTCTTTGCGCGGGCGGTTCCCAACGGCGAGGTTGACGAAGCGTTTTACAACCGGCTCAAAGACAGGTTTTTCGCGCTGCTGTCCGAAGCGCCGCAAATCGATGCTTTCGTGCTGGCGCTGCACGGTTCCATGCGGGTGAAAAACCTCGGTTCGGCGGAATCTGACTTACTATCCGCGATCAAAGAAAAATACCCGCAGGTGCCCGTTTTTTGCGGATTGGACATGCATGCCACCCTGACGGGCGCGATGCTAAATTCGCTCACAGCTTGCGTGGGCTTTAAAACCGCGCCGCATACGGATGCTTGGGAAACGGGACGTAAGGCCGCGGAAATGGCCGACCTGCATCTGAATCATAGAGTGTCCCTGAGTTTGGGTTTCAAAAAGCTCGATTGCCTGATCGCGGGAGAAAAATCTGAAACTGATTGCGAGCCGATGCGCTCCCTGATCGGGGAATTGAATAGTCTGGAAAGGGAAGGGAAGGTCGTTTCGGCCTCGTACCTTCTGGGTTTTCCCTGGGCGGACGCGCAGGAAAACGGCGTCACTGCTATCGCCGTTACAGTTGGCGATCCGGGAAAAGCATCGGAATACGCAGACTTTCTGGCCCACAAGTTTATGCAGAGCAGAGCCGATTTTGCATTTTCCGCTCCGGCCTATCCTCCCGAAGAAGCCTTGAAACTGGCGCTGGGAGATAGTTGCAGGCCTGTGTTCGTTTCCGATTCCGGCGACAATCCGACCGCCGGCTCCACGGGCGACAACACGACTTTGATCGCTTTATTGAGCCAGGAACTCAGTTCCCTCGCGAGAACGAAGAAGATCCTGGTGGCCGGGATCTTCGATCCGTGCGCAGAGCGGATCTGCGTAGAAAATTTTGGTAGTGAGATCACTCTCAAGGTTGGCGGGAATTTCGACACGAAGCACTGCCAACCGGTGAGGCTCCGCGGCATTCCGGTCAAGTTGGTCAACGATTTTGGGGTTTACCGATCCGACCTTGTTCTATTCCGCACCGCGGAGTTCGATCTGATCATCACTTCCAAACATATCGGTTTCACCGGGACGGAGCTGTTTTCCGCGCTGGAAATCGACCATTCGAAGTTGGATGTGATAGTCGTAAAACTGGGTTACCTGACCGAAGAATTCAAAACTCTGGCCGCAAAGTCGTATCTGGCCCTGACAGAAGGCTGCAGCGACGAGGTTTTGGCAAGATTGGAATACAGCAAAAAATTCGATCTGATCTGAAAAAGGACATACATGGACAACACGAAATTGTTACTCGAAGAGTTGCAAAAACTGGGCGATCCGGAGAAGGCCAAAGGCGCCGCGAAGTTCTTCCAGGCGGCAAAAGGAGGCTATGGCGAGGGTGACAAATTCTGGGGCGTGACGGTTCCCGGGCAGCGCGCACTTTCAAAGAAATACTGCAAACTTCTCACTCCGGACGAGATGCCAGCCCTGCTGCGCCACGAGGTCCACGAAGTCCGGCTTTGCGCGTTGATGACGCTTGTCCTGATGTACCAGAAAACGAAAAACAGCGGAGAAAAAAGCCGCATTGTCCGGATTTATCGGGACGCCTTGCCTTGTGTGAATAACTGGGACTTGGTGGATAGCAGCGCGCCGCATATTTTAGGGGACTGGTGCGTCACGCAGGGATACGCCGAATTGCTCGGTCTGGCGCGCAGCGGAGAACTTTGGAAACAGCGGGTGGCGATGATCTCCACCCAGGCCTTCATCCGGCAAAACATTCTGGAGCCGGTGTTCGAGATCGCGGACATTCTGTTGGAACACAAACACGATCTCATCCACAAAGCTGTCGGCTGGATGCTGCGCGAGGCGGGCAATCGCGACTTTGAAAGGGAATACTCGTATCTGGCGCGGAATTACAAGCGGATGCCGCGCACCATGCTACGCTACGCCATCGAAAAGTTCGACGAGCCGTTGCGCCAGAAATTCCTCAAAGGAGAGATCTGACCGGCTTTTTGCCTTGAGCGGTTAAGGCTCAGACTCCTTCGTCCAGCGGGACGTTCAATTCCTCGGTGCCGGGCACAACAAAACGGCCGTCCTGGATGATCAAAGTCCGGGATCCGTCTTTGGCGACCGCGGCGATGGACTCCAACATGTCATAGGGCAGGGTGATGTCCATGTGCTTTTGGGTGTAGGCGTTGACCGGATCTGACTTGCGTGTGGCGGATTTCTCATTTTCCACGGCGATCATTTCCTTGCCGTTTACAAAGCTGGGATGCGGAGCGTCCTCTTCGTGGCTGAAACAGGTGTCGCCGATCGCGAAATGCGGTCCCATTTTTTCAATGATGAGGATGGGCAGCAGCGCCTGGATGCCGTATTTGCGCGCGATCATGTAGGCCAGGGTGTTCGTGCCGATGGCAAATTCTCCGATAGGCAGGGATTCGTGGGGTAAAAGCAGGTTTTCCTGGATGTATTTTTTGCCTTCGGCGGGATCGGCGAAATTGGTGCAGGAATAATCCTTGACCCAGCCGTCCTGGAAATGCACCCGCAAATTGTAGTAGCGCAGGGCGCCGAGGTAGATGTCCTCCACGTGCAAAGTGCCGGTGGTCCCTTCCAGCAGGGGTGACGTGAAAACCTCACCGACAGGGATGTTCACGTCCGCCACGCAGTTTTCGAAATTGGTCTGCTTGGCTGGATCAGCCAGCGGATGCATCCTGACCATGATGTCCGTGTCGTTGCCCGGTTTTCCCTTCACATGGACGAATTCCGCGGTGTCCAGCACGTCGATGATGTTTTGCTGGATTTTGGCGTAGCGGTTGCTGTCCAAAAGGTTGATCTTGAGCGTGTCGGCGAAGATCTCTTTGAACTGGGTTCCGATCTCGGGCGAGGGGAAGGCGATGATGGTGAAACTTGCCTCGTCGCGCCGGTAGTATTTATACTGCAGTTCGGAGTTCTTGGCCAGCAGTTCGCGGTAGAGTAATTGCTGTTGCGGGCTGAGTTTGAGCGCTGCGGATTTGGCTTCCGGGACGAAGGGCGTCTCGCCGAAAAGTTCCACGACCACGGGCCCGCCCTGCAAACCCAGTTTTTCTTTCTGGGATTCCAACACGTCCGCGGTGGTCTTCAAAGCCAGATCGACGTAGGCGCGGTCCAGAACCAGCGAGTTGTCAAAACGGTGATCGTACCCGTACTGGCGGTTGATGCCCTGGGTCAGGGGTTGCGCGACCAACGGCACCAGGCCGAGCTTGTCCAGTTCCGCGATCAGCAGTTTTCCCAAACGCTCCAGGCCGCAGGGGATGATCAGGTTGGCGTAGCGCTTTTTGGTGTAATCCTTCTTGGCGCGCGTGAAGCCATCCACAAAGCACTGCGCGATGAAACGCGCGATGGAGGCCAGTTCGTCCGCGGGGTACTTGTTGACGTATTCCGCCATGGCCAGGTCGTGCTGGCTGAGGTGGTAGCCGTAGCGGTAGAGATAGCGCAGATCGCTGAAATCGGCGGTTTGGATCACTTCACGGTAATAATCTGCTTCGGGGCAAAAGCGCTGGCAGACTTGCCAGGCCGTGCGGGTTTCGAAATCCTCGAGTTCGGCGGTGCGATAGGCTTCCAGCCATTCGGAGTATTTGGTGTTTCCGGCGGTCGCTTTTTCGTAGAGAGTGAAGAACAACCGCGTAAGGATCACCGCATCCAGATAATCGTCTTTCAGCAAGTGCTGGCGCATAAAGCGGATCTTCGAGTACAGCGCGGAGACCAGTCCGCCCAGTTCGGAGCCGTACTGGCTGGCGGCCCAATCTGGATTGCCGGGGGAGTTTTTGTAGCCGGTTTCCGGTTCGATCATCGCGTAAAACTCGCTGTTCAATTCCTCCAGCAGGGAAAGCGGTGTGGAAGAAAATCCGGAGTCGCTGGTCAGCAGTTCTTTGAATCTTACTGATTGCAGGACGACATCGCGGGCGGCGGAGAAAAAGCCTTTTAGGGGCAGGCTTTCCGGGATTTCCAAGGCTTGGAGCCGTTCCACAAACATCGCGAATTTCGGTTGGGGAGCGCTCACTTTGGCTTGCAGTTCAAAATACGATTCGGTCATAATGGCACCTCTATGTGTTTAGCATTTTAGCACACGGACTTGATAGCGAATCAGCTTTCTGGACCGCCACTTTCGTCAAGGAAATTCAGCTTCCCGCAGTTGGACAGGCAGCAATTCCGACCGCAAGTATGATCCCTCCGTAGTGGAACATAGATAATACTTGACAGAAAGTCATTATCACCTATTGAAAGCAAATCTTTCCCAGTGAGGTGAAAAATGAAATTCTACTCTTTTATGACAATTTTTATACTTCTGGCAGCCGGGTTGGGCGCCGACATTTATTCCACCACCCAGGGCGGAGGCTGGAATGATCCCAACACCTGGATCGGAGGCGTTGTTCCTGGTAACAACGACAACGTGGTCATCAATGGAACAGTCTACGTTCCCAACCCCGCCAGCTGCTTGAATCTGACCGTGTCCGGCGACGGAGTTCTGATGAATCAGGCAGGGCTGCAAAGCGACCTCTTCGTCAGCGGAAATCTCGTCAATTACGGCGCGATCTACAACTATCTTTGGGGCTACGACCCGGGCCGGCTGCAGATCGTTGTTAGCCAAAACGTGACCAACTACGGCACAGTCGGCTGCTACGAACTAGCTTTGAACGGAGCTGCGGACCAGCACCTGAGCAACTCCGGAACCTTCAATCCTTCCTACCTGACGGACGATATCACTGCCAGCGCGCTGATCCTGGACACAGATCTGGTCACTGGCGGCGGAACGAATATCCTGATGAACAACGCGCAATTGATCCTGAACGGCACTTCAGTCCACAATCTCACCGGTAACGGCTACGGCGGGCAGGGCTCTTTGCGCGACGCGCAGGTGATCGGCGGAAATGGCGCCCAAATCACCGCCAACAACGGGTTTTGGCTGCAAAACGTCAGCGCCGGCGAGATCGTTTTGGAAGGGCAGGTGCAGGTGGTTGGAAACCTTACGGTGGGCCATTTGATCAACAACGGGAACATTTTCAACCCCATCTACGGCACCGCGGATCTTTACGTGACGCAGCGTCTGGACAATTACGGCGCGATTAAAAACCACGATACCGGCGGTACCCTATATTTCTACCTTTCCGGCGATCTTTATGACTACGGAATCATCAGCAATTATCAGATCGACCTGTCCGGAACTTCTTCGCATCATCTCTGGCAAAGTGTTTCCGCTCCGGCGATAAATTGCCAGAACCTGACTTCGGTCGCGGGTAACGGAGGTGGCTTTCTGCTTTCCGATCTGCGGATCGCGAATTGCCAGATAAACCTTGGCGGCGCCGCGCTGACTCTTTTCGGCGAGGGAACGTCCCATAATCTAACGCAAAGCGGAGGCAGTATCAAGAACGCTTTCATCTACGGCGATCCCGGCTGCAGTATGACACTGAATGCCCTCTATTTACAGAATGTAACCGCGGACAGGATAACCCTGATGGGCAACATGGAAATCAACTCCGGCTGTGAGTTCGGCTGGCTGGGCAATAACGCTGTGCTGAGAAACTCGGCTTATCAGAGCATCACGCTAAACATCACGCAAAGGCTGGAAAACCGCGGCTCGATCTACACTCACGAAGCTGGCGGCAGCTTCAACCTCAACCTTTCCGGCGATCTTTATAACTACGGGACGATTGTGACCTACAGCATCGACCTGAGCGGCGCCGGCAACCACGGACTCTGGCAAAGCCCGACCGCGCCGGCGTTTGGTTGTCCGCATTTTTATGCCAGTACCCCCGGAAGTTACGGCACGCTGCTTTCCGACCTTTCGTTCGTAAACTGCACTTTTGACCTTTCCGGAAACACGCTGGTCCTGATCAACGGCGGAGAGGACTTCGACCTGAATTTACAGAATTGCACTCTGAGCTACTGTGTTCTGCAGGGCGGAGATTCCAGCGCCATCAACGGCAACGCGGCCATCCTGCAATACATCACCGCGGACAAGATCGTTTTTACCGGCGAAATCTACATTTCGGGCACCGCCACCATTGGCCGGCTGGTCAACTGCACCACGGTCCGCAACCGGAATTACTCTTCCGGAATCCTCACAGTCACGCAGCGCCTGGAAAATTACCAGGTCATCGCCAACAGCCTTTACGGCGGAGTCCTGATCCTGGAGCTGGGAGGCGACCTCTACAACTACTACCAGATCGTTCTCTACAAGGTCATGGTGAATGGAACCGCAGACCAATACATCCGCAACGCCGGCACTATCAATGCCTCCATGGGTTTCCAGCTGGTTTCGGAGATCGGCGCGGCGCAGTGGTATTTCAACGGAGTTTTGAATAATCCGGAATTTGTGACGAACTACTCCGTAAATCCCAATAACCAGGGCGTCTGGCAGCCCTTTGACGGATATGTTTTCGGGCGCCACATCACCCTCGGTGCCGGCTTCGCGCTTTCCGCGCCGGAAAATATCATCCTGCTGCGCGACGGGGAAAGCTTGACGCTGCGCTGGGACCAGGTTCCGGGCGCCGTGTATTATACCGTGTACTCAAGTTTTGATCCCGACGGAACCTTTAGCCCCGATGGCAACCAGGTCGTCGATTTCAATTCCGGGGACGGTTTAGTGTTCAAAGAGCTCAGCCCATCCGGCGCGCGGAGATTTTACCGGGTCACAGCCGGCAATTGACGCCAGCGGTTTTCCGGCCTCCAGAACAGACGATTTATAAATAACATCACCCCATTGGCAGTTGGCAGCCGATGGGGTTTGTTTTTCAACTTTTCATTGACGGAATGGGCTTTCGCGGAGACAAGGAACACTCTGAAAACTGATCCCAACCAAGGAGCATAAAGATGGTTTTGACCGACGCCCAACTGATAAGCGAGATAAAAAGGTGCGAGTTTTGCGCCGAGAAGCCCTGCAAGACGGCCTGCCCCTGCGATTGTTCGCCGGCGGATTTCATCATGGCCGCCTCCCAGGGCCGACCTTCCGATTTCAAGCGAGCCGCCGGGATTATTCTGGCCAGCAATCCGCTGGGCGGGATTTGCGGCAGCGTTTGCCCGGATTATCACTGCGTGCAGGCCTGTTCGCGCGAAAAGTTTGACGTCCCGATCCGCATTCCGGAAATCCAGGCAGCGATCGTGCGTAAGGCCCGCGAACTGGGACAGATTCCGGAATTTACACCGGTCAAGCCCAATGGGATCAAGATCGCCATCATCGGCGGCGGCCCTTCCGGCATCGGAGCCGCGGTCACATTGACCCAAATGGGTTACACAGCTGAGATTTTCGATCCCGATCCCCTGGGTGGGCAGGCAAACCTGATCCCGCCGGAGCGTTTGGATAAAGGAGTGCTGCTCTCCGACCTGCTCTTTTTGGTCGAAACCTTTAAGATCAAACACATTCGGCAAACCGCCCCCGGAGCCGCCGATCTTATAAAAAGCGGTTACGGCGCCGTTATCGTTGCCGGCGGCCTCGACGACCCCATCAGACTGAACATTCCCGGCGATGAAACCGCCATCTACGGCATGGACATTTTGAAAAATCCCGATTGCTACGATTTTACTGGCAAAAGGATCGCGCTGGTGGGCGGAGCGATCGCGGCGGACCAGGCCCTGACCGCGGCCCAGCGCGGCGCGGCATATGTGGAAATGATCACGCTGGAGGCCTGGCACGAAATGCCGCTCATGCCTGACGAAAAACAGGAATTGATCGCGGCCGGAGTCAGTTTCAGCCCGCGGACCCGCATCGCGGAAATTATCAATGAAAACGGCCAGACCGTTGGCATCAAAACAAAACGCGTGCAGCTGCCCGCCGGCGAAGTTTTCCATCCCGCCAAAATCCAGGACGAACCCGGCTCAACCGAGTTTTACCGGCCCTTCGACATGGTTGTGATCTCCGTCGGAAACAGGGCTTCCCTCAAAGAAAAAGGCGAGAGGATCTACTCGTGCGGCGATCTGGCGAACGGCCCGACCACGGTCGTGGAAGCCGTCGCGTCCGGCAAAAACGTCGCCCTGAAAGTGGATGCCCAGCTGCGAAAGATCGAGTTCGCCGAGCCTGAAAAAGCCACCAAAAGCTGCTTTCCCGTTTTTGGCTGGAAAAAGCATCCCGTGCCTCTAAAGGCCGATTTCTTCGGACGTGGGATCGATTCGCCATTCCTGCTTTCGGCGGCGCCGCCCACGGACGGTTACGAGCAGATGAAACTCGCCTACGAGGCAGGTTGGGCTGGCGGAATCATGAAGACCGCCTTCGACGGCCTGGACATCCATATCCCGGGCGAATACATGTGGGTTTGGGGCGGCAAGACTTTCGCCAATTGCGACAACGTTTCCGAGCATCCCCTGGATCGCGTCTGCGAGGAGCTGGCGCGCCTCGTGCGGGAATTTCCGGACCGCCTGACCCTGGCTTCCACCGGCGGGCCGGTCACCGGTGACGATGCCGCGGACCAGGCGGTCTGGCAAAACAACACTAAAAAAATCGAAGCGGCCGGCGCCATGGGCATTGAATACAGCCTTTCATGCCCCCAGGGCGGAGACGGCACACACGGCGACATCGTGGCCCAGGATCCTGTCCTGACCGCCAAAATCATCGATTGGGTGATGCAGATCTCGGATCCCCAAATTCCCAAACTTTTCAAGCTGACCGGCGCCGTGACCGCCATCTATCCGATCATTTCAGCGGTGAAGGCGGTTCTGGATAAGTATCCGGACAAAAAAGCGGGCATCACATTGGCCAACACCTTTCCCTGCCTGGCTTTCCGGGATAAAGAGGGAGCCGTTTGGGACGAGGGCGTGATCGTCGGCATGAGCGGCGAGGCCGTCCTGCCCATCAGTTATCTGAGCCTCGCGCGGGCTTGCAACATGGGCGTGACGGTCTCCGGCAACGGCGGCGCCATGAATTACCTCGACGCCGCGAACTTCCTGGCTTTGGGCGCTTCCACCGTGCAGTTTTGCACGATCGCGGAAAAATACGGTTACGGCATCATCGACGAACTCAAACTCGGGCTCAGCCACCTGTTGGAAGCTAAGAAAATCCCTTCCGTAAAGGATTTAATCGGCATCGCGCAGCCCCACGCCATCACCGATTTCATGGATTTGCCCAAAAAGACAAAAAACAGCACCCTGGAACGCGAACTCTGCGTCCATTGCGGAAATTGCACCCGCTGCCCGTATCTGGCCATCACTTTGGACGACGAACTCCTTCCCGTCATCGACAAAGACAAATGCGTCGGCTGTTCGCTCTGCACGAAGCTCTGTTTCGCGGGAGCACTCTACATGAGCCAGTAAAGAGGGATCTAGGCTGATTTAACCGATTCAGGGGCGTTGTTCTCAAACGTTTGCCGGAGGGGATTTTCCTAATTCGGCTCTCTCTATCATTACGGGATCAATACGGGATCAATACGGATTTCATCCGTAATGATCCCGTATTGATCCCGTATTGATCGCAAGAGCCAAGAGGGGCCGGAATGAAAAATGGCGGTTCCGGGAGCCGCCGTAAAAGGTATCGGAATTTGCCGTTATTTTTGCAGCAGGATCCTGCCCAAAACCTCATCACTTCCGCTTTTCAGGCGCAGGATATAGACTCCGGAAGCCACCGGATCGCCGCTATCGTCGTCGCTGGCCCAAGCCACTTCGTGGTTGCCGGATCTGCCATCGCCCGCGGCGAGGGTTTTGATCTTCTGGCCTCTGAGGTTGTAAACAGCCAGAGAAAAGACCGAGTTTTGGGCCAGGGCATATTTGATCTTGAGATTTCCGGAAAAGGGATTGGGCTGCAAAGACGTCAGATTCAAAGCTGTAACCGCCGGTACCACTACATCATCTGCCCCGGACAGGTTGATGATTTGTTCAGCTGAAAAAAGCGAGCCCTGGTAAGCTGAATCGATGGTCTGAACGCTCCAATAGTAAAGATCCGCCGGAGGAAGGCTGGACACCGAAATCGACCAGGAGCAATTTGATCCGATGTAGCCCCGCCGGTGCTGCAGCCGGCTGCCGTCAGCATTGGCCAGCGGCGCGACGATATCGATGGCATTGGGCGAGGTTCCCAGCCGGAGCGCGTAGCTGAGCCCGCTATCTGGGGTTTCGGAATCGCTTCCGGCAGTCCAGCTCAGCAGCAGTCTTCCGTTTTCCACACTGTAATTCAAAGTTGCCGGCGCCAAAGGCCGGGTATTTATATTCGGTGTGTCGTTGCGTAAAATGGTGGAAAAAGCCCAATCATCCGTATGGCCGCCCACAACGAAGTCCAGATCGCCGTCGCCGTCGAAATCCCCGGGATCGATCCTGCCCCGCCTTGGTCCGCGTAGAAAGTGGGATTGCGGGCTGAATGTTCCGTTGCCGGAGTTGACGTTGATATCCAAAACCAACGTGTTTTCAGCCGTTTCACCGCTGCACAGCAGATCGGGATCGCCGTCGTTGTCGATATCCGCCCAAGCCAGGCATCCCTCCTTCAAGTTCCTGAGCCCGACGCTCTGCTCGCTGAAAAGATCCTGGCCGTCATTGCGGAAGATCCGCGTGCAGGGAACCGCATAAAAGGCACTGACGATCGCCAGATCAAGATCGCCGTCTCCGTCGAAATCTTCCCAGTCCAGCGTTCCCGGAGCTTGGGCGTTTGGCGGGACAACGGCCGGAGTGAAACTTCCGTCGCCGTTGTTGCGGTAAATTTTGGTCGTTTCCGTCAAGCCGGTGGTGGTGCCGCCGATGGCCAGATCGAGGAAACCGTCGCCGTTGTAATCGCCCCAGGCCGCGTCGCCGTCACGGAAAGGCGCGATGTTGTGGTCCACGCTGGTGAAAACGCCGTCGCCGTCGTTGCGGTAGAGCAAGGTGTAATAAAGGTCGGGCAGGTTTTGTCCGCAGATCAGGATATCGGCGTCGCCGTCGTTGTCGTAGTCGGCCCAGGTGGCGGCGCTATAATCCAAACCAAACAGTCCAGCGTCGATGTCGGTGAATATCCCGTTGCCGTCGTTGCGCAGGATAAAACAGCTGCGGGTGTCCTCGATCAGATCGGATATTCCGCAAAGCAGCAGGTCGAGGTCGCCGTCGTTGTCGTAATCGCCCCAATCCAGGGCTCCGTGCGCTGCATAGGGCAGATCCGTATCCAGTTCCGTCATGCGTCCCTGGCCGTCATTCCGGTAAATGGTCGTTTCAAATGGGTATGAGATCGCCAGGTCGAGATCGCCGTCGTTGTCGCAATCGCCCCAGGCGCCGGCTTTATAAGTGATATAGCGCAAGGGAGGGATGTCGCGGGAGAATACGAAACCGGTTTCATTGCGGTATACAGACGCCTGATTGTGACCATCGGGACCGGTGTATCCTCCCGCCAGCAGATCCTGGTCGCCGTCATTGTCGAAATCGCAGGCCGCGATCTCTCCGGCGACGACGCTGGGCAGCGCTACGTTTTGCTGGCTGAAACTGCCATCGCCGTCGTTGGAAAAACAATAGATGCGGCGGTCGGGGCCGTTTTGACCGCTGAGGAGGAAATCCAGATCTCCGTCGCCGTCCAGATCGCACCACAGGGATGCGCTGTTCTTGAGGCCCAGCAAACCCAGGTCAAGGCTCGTGAAATTGAAATTGTCGCCATTGCGGTACACCCCGGAAACGGGATCCTGATTGTTCATTCCCGTGGTGGCGCCGCTGAGCAGGACGTCCAGATCGCCGTCGGAATCGAAATCCGCCAATTGGACGTCTCCCAGCGAGACTTGGGGCAGATTGTGCGCGACCGGAGTGAATACTCCCGCGCCGTTATTCACGTAGATGCGGGTGTAGCGGGGGCCGCCGGAGCTCAAACCGGTGCTGATAATGTCCAGATCCCCGTCGCCGTCCAGATCACCCCATTCCACTGAGCTTTCGGAAAGTCCCAGCAGACCGGCGTTGAGGTCGGTGAAATTGCCTCCGCCGGTGTTCTCATAGATCCGGGTGATGTAACCGCTGGCCGAAGCTCCTGACAGCAAGACATCCGGATCTCCGTCGCCGTCGAAATCCGCCCAGTCAACGTCGCCGAAGTAGATCCCCGGAAGGGCCGTCGCGAGGCTGGTAAAGACTCCGCCGCCGTCATTGCGGTAGAGCAGGAAATAATACGTGTTGACAATATGGCCGCTGAGCTGGAGATCCAAGTCACCGTCCGTGTCAAAATCGACCCAGGTGATGTTGCCCGTGCTCAAAGCCGGCAGCATGATCCCGCTGTCGGCGAAAGTGCCGTCGCGGTTGTTCAGGAAAATGCCGGTGTAGTCCTGGCTGTTCCGGTTGGCCTGGATGGCGATGTCGGGCCAGCCGTCGTTGTCGTAATCGCCCCAGGCCAGGCTGCTGTACTCAGCTGCCGCAAAGGGCTGCAGGTCGGTGAATTGAGCGGCCAGCCCAACCCGCAGCAAACATAGGATAGTAAGCGCCAGCGCTGTCCGGATCGTTCTCACAGTTTTCTCCTCTGAATGTGTTCGGCAGTCCGCCGGAAATTCCGTCATCCGGGCGGTTCCGGCAGCAGTAAAATAAAGCAAAGCAATTGTTGTTCCGTTTTGTTTGGGAAAGCGCAGAGCAGACGGCAAACGCGGGCAAAAAAAAGAGGACGGAGTTGGATCCGTCCCCCTAATTCAGTTTGGATGCCTGTTTAGAACGATTTTTCCAGGGTCGCCATGTCCACGGCTTCGGCGATCGCGGTCATCAAGGCGGGATTGTCGATGTCCTCACCGGTGACCATCACGGTGATCTTGGATCCCACGTTCACGGTCAGGGTTCCGCTGCTTTCGTCTTTGTCAAATTGTTGGTTTCCGTTGTAACCCTTGACACGGACCGTTTTGCCGGCGTTGCCCATACCGCCGAACATCGTGGCGAGGCCCATCAAACCGCTGGATCCGCCCAAAGAGCCGCCGATCATGATCTGGAGTTTCAGTTCCGCGTCGTCCTTGGTGTAAGTGGCGGTGGCAGTGATGGTGTTGGCGCCGCCGATGATGGCTCCGGCCTGTCCGAGGGCCTGGGAGTCTTTGTCTTCGAGTTTAAATCCGGCAGGCGCTTCGGGAATGAACTTCAAAAGTTGTTCGGCCAGGATCTCGCTGATCTTGGACAGGGCGAAATTGATCTCGTCCTGGGCTTGGACATACTGGTCCTTTTGCAGAAGTTGTTTGGCGTTGTCCAGGCTCTGGACCGCCTCATCGCGCGGGTTTTCCGCGAAAAGGTTCAGGGTAAGCAGCATGATAGCCGCCAGGATCAATATCTTTCTCATCTTACTTCTCCTTTCAAGGTTGATTATATTTTCCAAAGCACACAGTTGCCGCCCCTGTCAAGTAAAAAGGGATGCCGCTCCTTTTTGTTTGCGGCGCAGCTAACTGGCTCGATACAAGTTGCGTTTTTGAGATGAATCAAGGTCCGCATCCTGGTTCAGGGGAAATTGATCTGGATCTTTTTCACTTCCGGGTATTTGGCCAGGTGCTCGCGGATCTCGTCGGCGACGTTTTCCCGCCACTGGTCGAAGCTCATCATGTTCATGTCGATCAGCACCTCGCCATCGGTAAAACCGACATATTTGACCATCTTGAGCGAGACGATGTCCTCCCCGACCTGCGGGTAGATGATCTTTTTCAGTTCTTCGACGATGGTTTCCTTGCCGAAATTTGGGACTTCCTTGAGCCCGTGGGCTATTTCGTAATTGGAGATCGCGGTCTGAAGCGTGTCCGCGGCCAGCACCGAGCAGTGCACTTTCACGGGAGGCAGGCCGTCCAGCGCTTCCATAGCGTCTTTCCAGGTGATCTTTTTCGCCTCGTCGAGGGTCTTGCCTTTGGCGAGATCGGTGATGATCGAAGCTGTGGCTATGTTTGAGGCGCAGCCGTAGGAAAGGAAACTGACGTCTTCGATGGTTTTCTTTTCCTCATCGACCTTGAGGTAAACGGTCACCTGGTCGCCGCAGGCGGGGCTGCCTTCGGTGGCAGAGGCGTCCGGATTTTCCATTTTTCCCACGTTGTGGGGGTGCATGAAGTGGTCGAGGACCTTTTGCGAGTATTGCATTTATCTCTCCGGCTTGGATTTGGCTTGGTAGAGCGGACTGCGTTCGCGCAACGCGGCGGCGATATCCGCCAGTTTGGTCACGGTGAAGTCGATGTCTTCCCGGGTCGTGTAACGTGATAAGGTAAACTTCATGGAGCCATGCGATTGCACGTGGTTTTTGCCCATCGCCATCAACACGTAGTTGGGCTTGAGGCCTTGCGAGGCGCAGGCGGAACCCGTGGCGACGATAATTCCGTGTTGGTCCAGCATCATCGTGATGGCCTCGCCTTCGATGTAGGCGATGGAAACGTTGATGTTGTGGCAGGCGCGGCCTTCCCCGCGGGGACCGTTGAGTTCGATGTCCGGGATGCTGGCCTCGAGCCTCTCCAACAGGTGATCTGACATCTCGCGCAGATATCTGGTTTGCGCTTCCAGATCGGCAAAGGTGAGTTCCACGGCTTTGGCGAAACCGGCCAGCAGGGCGATGCTGATCCCTCCGGTCTGGAGCGGATCGACGCGATTGACGCCGTGGATCAATTGGGTGAGTTTGGTGCCTTTTTTCACATAGAGCGCGCCGATGCCCTGCGGTCCGTGGATCTTATGCGCTGAAACGCTCAAAGTGTCCACCCCAAGGGCGTTCACGTCCAGCGGCATTTTTCCATAGGCCTGTCCGGCATCGGCGTGGAACCAGATCTTGTAGTCCGCGTTTTTCAGCACTGCGTTGTATTCTTTGACGGGCTGGATAGTTCCCACCACGTGGTTCACGATCGTCGTCATAAAAAGGACGGTGTCCGGGCGCAGCGCGGCTTTCAGTTTGTCCGCGCTGACAAAGCCCTCGGCATCCGGCTCCAGATAAGTCACAGCGAAACCCAGTTTTTCGAAGTAGGCGGCGTTGGTGAGCAAATCCGGATAATCCACGACCGAGACGATAATGTGTTTTCCGGCTACGGAATTCGCGCCCAGCAGGCCTTTGATGGCGATGTTGTTGGCCAGCGTGCCTCCGGATGTGAAATGGATCTCGTCGGCAGCGGCATTCAGCGATCTGGCGATGGTGCCGCGGAATTCGGCCAAAGCGGCATTTGTGGCTTCCCCGGTGCTGATGAAAGTGCCGGGAAACCAGAACTGGTCGGTGAAATAGGGCCGCATGGCTTCAACGACTTCCGGAGCGGTGGGAGTCGTCACGCAATTGTCCAGATAGATCTTCTTGTGGTTCATTTTTGTCCTTTTTTCCAGATCCTGCCGATCTTGTCCAAAGTGTAGGAACGCAGCAGGGCACGCTGTTTGGTCGCCACTTCGTCAAAAACAGCCCTGAGGCCGCAGCTGCTGCCCAGGCAATAGCTGCCTTCTTCCCGGCAATCGAGCTCAGAGTTGCGATCCTCGACAGCTTCCAAAACGTCGTAGAGACTGATCAATCGGGCAGGCCGGGCCAGGGTGTAGCCGCCCCGCGAGCCCGTGCTGCTGCTGATCAAACCGGCGTTTTTCAAAGCGCTGAGCAGGTGCTCGATGTATTTTTTGGGCAGGCACTGGCTTTTGCAGATCGTTTGAGCTGAGACGCTTTGGCGCTCAGCGGAAATTTCCAGCAAAGCTCGCAAAGCGTATTCGGTGCGGGTGTTGACAGCCATTTTTCTTCCTTGTGAAGTCGTTTCTGAATATATAGTAATTTACTATGTGATCCAGGCAAGGAAAATCTGCCGCCTTCAGACCGGTATTGACAGATTTGCGCCGTCCGGGAAAATACGCTCAGGTGCAAGATGATAGAAGTAACCAAGCTTTGCTGCTCTTACGGAGCCGGAGACGTGCTCCGGGATTTGGATCTGGTCCTGCCGGAAGGTGTGTTCACCGTTCTAGTGGGACCCAACGGCGCGGGCAAATCCACCCTGGTCTATGCCCTGCTGGGATTTTTGCACGCCAAATCCGGAGAGATCCGCCTTTTTGGAAAGCCTCTGGCCGCCTACAAGCGTTCCGACTTGGCGCGCCTGATCGCGTTCGTGCCCCAGGAGACGGTGTTCCAGTTTGATTACAGCGTGCGCGACATCATTTTGATGGGCCGCTACCCCTATCTGGGCCTGATGCAAAGCTGGCTTCCCCAAGACTACGCTGTAGTGGATAAAGTTCTGGAAGAGTTGCAGTTGGGAGACCTCGCCGGGCGTTTTTACTCCCAACTCAGCGGCGGAGAAAAACAGCGTGTCCTGATCGCCCGCGCCCTGGCCCAGGAAACACGTTACATCTTTCTGGACGAGACTTTGTCGCAATTGGACATCAACCACCAGACGGAGATCATGGCCACTTTGGGAAACATCTCCAAAAACAGCGGAAAAGGCATCCTGCTGATCAGCCACAACCTCAATCTGGGTGCCAATTTCGCCGACACGATGGTGTTCCTTTCCGCGGGACGCGTTTTGGGCAGCGGCACTCCGGAGCAAATGATGCGGCCGGAGCTGCTGCGGGCCCTTTTTGGCATCGAGTTGCAAACCATGCTCAATCCCGCCAGCGGCAAGCCCAACCTGCTTTATCCCGGCCGGCCATGAACCGCGTACTGGGGCTGTTTCTGGCCCTGTTTGCCATTTTTTCCGCGCTGGCTGGAACGACCACTTTTTACGGCAAAGTGACCGATCCGGAGGGAAAACCGGTCGGGGGAGCGGTGATTTCGGACGGCCAGCTGCAGGTATTCAGCGCGGAGGACGGCTCGTTTTATTTCAGCACGACCGCGGACTCGCTTTACATCAGGCGTTTGGGCTTTCAGCCACGCGCCGTGGCCCGCACGGAAATGATCAGGCCGATCGTTTTACAGCCCCAGCCGGTTACACTGCCCAAGGTCGTGGTCAGCGAATCAGCCTGGGATTTTCTGGCCGCGCCGGCTGACCGGGTCACTTTGCCCCTGGATCCCGACCGGCATTATTATTCGGCGGGCGAAATTTTGAGCTCCACGCCAGCTGTGCGCAGCAACGATGTTCCGCTCAAGGGCGAAAGCCAGGGCGTCTCAATTTTGGGAAATCTGGCCCGGCACAGTTTAGTGATCCTGGACGGAGTGCCGCTCAATCCGGACGGCGAAAGCTGCGACCTGTCACTGATCGATCCCGCCAACATCGAAAAGATAGAGCTGATCAAAAACAACGCTTCCGTTTACGGCGGCGGTTCGGCGATCGGCGGTATCGTGCGCATCACCTCCAAAAAAGGCGCGCAGGCCGGCGGGGAAAGTTTTTCCCTGGCCACGGAACTCGGCTCCTTCGGCTACGCTAAAAACAGCTTTGTGTTCGCGAACACTCTCCAAGACTGGAAACTGCGTCTAAACGTAAGTAACCTCAACACGGACAATGATTTCCGTTACAAGATCCGGAACTGGTGGTCCAGTGACAGCACCGCGGTGCGGGAAAACAACGCCAAACGCCAGAACTCCCTTTCCGCCAGCGCCGGGACCAGGTTTGGGAAAACGAATATCAACCTGCAGACGGATTATACGTCGTTTTACCGGCAATTGCCGGGCACGGTGAATTTCCTCGATGTCTATAAAAATGCCTTCCTCAAAGGCTACGCCAGCCGAAATCGGATCTCCGCGGACGCGCAGCTTTGGGATTGGGATGCCCAAGTTTTGGCTTGGGGCAATCTGGACGGCACCCTTTACGACAACACGCGTGCTCCATTGGCGGTTTACCTTTCCAAATACCGGCAAAGCCTGATGAATTCAGGATTGCGGGGCAGTCTGGCACGGGAATTTCCACTTCCACATGATTTAAAATATTCGGCGGCGATGGCAGCGGAAGCCGGGATCAGCCAGTACAAAAACAGCGACCTGCTCCATGAAAACCAGGATCTGGACGCCTTTTCCCGCTTTGCCAATGCCAGCCTGAAAAGCGGATTGGAACTCGATCGCGGGGAATTTTCCTGGACCGGTTCGGCGGCCCTGCGTTACGACCGCAACGATCAAGAAAACAACCTAAGTTGGCGTCTGGAAGGCAGTTTAAGGCATTACGGACGGATGGAAACCACGCTGGGTGGGACTTTGGGGACAGCTTTCGCGCTGCCCTCGCCCTATGACCTTTATTGGAGGGGCGATTCCCAGGCTTGGGGCAATCCGGATCTGGCCAGCGAAACCTCGCGAGGCTGGCAAGTCTGGCTGGAAAACCGTTTAGGCGCTTTCACTTTAAAAAGCACATTTCACCGCAACGAAATAAAAAACCTCATCCAGTGGCGCCAGATCCAAATGTTTGGCAATGTCTGGAAACCCATGAACATCGGCAAGGCGCGCATCCAAAACATCGAACTGGAGCTCGGGTTCCGACCGCTGGACTGGCTGGATCTGAGCGGCTCCGCCCTGTTCACCAAAGGCTTGGATCTGAGCGCGGAACCTGTTTCCGCGGCACCGGAACTGATGTACACACCCGACGTGAATTACGCGGCGGATATGCAATTTTCCTGGCGAAAAGTGAAATTTTGGGGACGTTACAGCTACACCGGAAGGCAATTCACCACGCCAGACAACCTTGCCGATCCGCTTCCCGCCTACGCTTTGCTCGACGCCAGAGTAGACTGGTCGGTTGAGTTCCTGAATTGGAAACTGATCCCGCAGTTCAGCGTGCGCAATCTGCTGGGCAAACGCTACGAAGTCTACGCCTATGTGCCCCAACCCGGGATCGCGTTCTACGGCGGACTTAGCCTGCAACTGAACAACTGAGCGTTTTCCTTCTCCGGATTCACCCATTATCACATAATCAACTGTCATATTGATGTTTGCCTTCATCTTCCTTGCGCGGCGGCGTTAATCACATCTTAGTCAAGCGTTAATCAAGCGTTAATTATTAAGGCTTGATTAAGGTTTGACTAAGAAGTGATCAAGGCTATGGGGCAAGGGCGGGGAAAGAAAAAAGGCATCACGCAAAGACGTAACGCCTTAAAAATGATAAGGTTAAATTTTGTTTAAAAGAGATAGCCCATGCTGACCGACCAGCAGGTATTGGAAATCGGAGGCCGTTTGCCGGCGCCCTTTTCCAAGTCGTTCAAACCCATATAATAACGTAACCCCATGAAATAGTTCTCTTTATAAACGAGGTCACCGCCCAGGTTCAAGCCCAGGTTGACGCGGTTGATGCTGTCGATGAAATCCTCGTTGTAAGTGGATTTTGCGGAGATCGCATAGCCAATTTCCGGTGCCACAAGGGGTTGCAGATGGATGGTGCTCAGCGTGATGTCGTATTTGCAGAGGACCGGCACCGCGATGTAATTGATGGTCACCTCGTCGCTGGAACCGGTTTCCGTGCCTTTTTGGGTGAAGAGAAGTTCCGGTTGGAGCATGAGTTTGTTGGGATAGAGAAATTGGACAAAGCCGCCCACATGCACGCCAATGCTGCTGGCTGTGTCGATCCCGACGTTTTGTCCGTCCTCCGACGCGGTCAGCTGCAGCCTGGCGACGTTTAGTCCGGCGCGGACTCCCAAGGTTGGTTTGGCCTGGATGGCTCCCAACGCCAGAACTGCCAGGCACACGAGCAAAATGGTCTTTTTCATTATAACTTCCTTTATTACAAACCTGTTGCGAACACATTTCCGATCAAGCGTAGATTAAAGCGCTGACCGCGCTGTCAAGTTTTTTAGCTTCGCAAGGAGCCAACAAGCGAATTGAACTTCTTGCGAGGCCAATAATTAGGTAGCCATAACGGAGTTGCTGGCTGCAGATTTAGATCCCCGAGCGCTGGATAATTGTCGCGTCAGGAAAATTGTCCTTGACGGATATGCAATTTCCACAGGGAATAACATTCTGAAAAATTACTGCTTTGGGGAACAAAAAGCAGGGGAAGGATATGCTGATTTCTGAGTTACTCGGCTTCATTGAAGGCTTCGCGCCGCTGTCGCTGGCCTTGGATTGGGACAATGTCGGCCTTTTGGCCGGCGATCCGCAAGGCAGTTTCACGCGGGCGCTGATCACGCTGGACGTAACGCCCAACGCGGTCGCCAAAGCCCTGAAAACCGGTTGCGACCTGATCCTTTCGCATCATCCCCTCATTTTCAAACCTATCAACAGGATCAACGACCCCCTTTTGCTCAAGATCCTGGAAAACCGGATCAGCGTGATCTGCCTGCACACCAACCTCGATGTGGCGCCGCAGGGAGTGAATCACGCCCTGGCTGAGGCTTTGGGCCTGGAAATCACATCCCGCCTGACTTCCGAGCAAGGCGGCAAATGGTACCGCCTGTCCGTGTTTGTCCCCGCGGATCATTCCGGAAAGTTGTCCGAAGCGGTTTTTCAAGCCGGCGGCGGCAGGATCGGCAACTACGTTTCCTGCTCCACGCGACGCCAGGTTTCCGGGACTTTCCAACCCCTGCCCGGCGCCCGGCCCTTTTTGGAAAATCACGACAGCGCGGGCCTGACCACGGTGGACGAAGTGGAATTGGAATTCATGGTCGATGAGGCCAAGCTGCGCTCTGTGCTGGCGTCTATCAGGGCCGTCCATCCCTATGAAATGCCGCTGCTTTACTATTTTCCTGTCGCGGAAGGCAATCCCGCCTATGGCCTCGGTTTGGTGGGGAAATTTCCCTCCCCGCTGAGTCTGGAAGATATTTGTAAACTGGTCTCCCAAAAACTGGGATGCCCCCATCCGCGTCTGTGGACCGCAGGGCTTGCCCTTGAGACAAAAATAGAGCGGATCGCAGTTTGCGGCGGAGCTGGCGGCTCAGTCCTGAAAAACGCGGCTCGCGTCGCCGACCTCGTCATCACCGGCGATGTCAATTATCACGCCCTGCTGGAATCCTCCCTTCCCATCATCGATGCCGGTCATTTCTACACCGAGTATCCGGTCCTGGAATATCTGAAATGCCAGTTGGCCAGCCTGGGAGCGGAATGCGTGGTTTTGCCCCGGGAAGAACATGAATTCAGGCAAAATTATCTTGACAGCGGATATTGATATGATATGCGGGTATAATATTGTGAAAATAGCCGGGGATTTGGAGTGGAGCTTGCTCCCTTTTCCTGCCCCATATTGAAGACTGAGCAACTTAAATGGTGTGAAAAAGTTTATACTCATAGAGAGGTTAAAAATATGAAAAGAGCGTATCTACTACTGTCGTTGCTGGCGCTGATCTGTTTGCTGCCAGCGCAGAATTCTCCGCTCGCCCTTACCGCCCCCAATGGCGGGGAAGTTTGGACCATCGGTTCCACTTATAACATCACCTGGACCCAGACGAACCTGACAGGAAACGTCAGCCTCACGCTCCTGGGCCAAAACAGCCATCATGGCCCGAACTCTGTAATGATCGCCGAAGCGGTGCCCGTCACCGACCTCAGCTACGCCTGGACGATCCCGGCCACCGTCAATCCCGGCACCAATTACCGCGTCCGCATCAGCATGATGCAAAGCGGAATGTGGGCTCAGGACGTCAGCGATGCCCCGTTCACCATTGTTGGCGGCACGCCGCCTCCGCCGGCCGGAACCCTGACTTTGACCGCTCCCAACGGAGGCGAAGAATGGGCCGTCGGCTCCACCCAAAATATCACCTGGACCTCTGAAAACGTGACCGGAAACGTCAATCTGCAATTGATGGGACAGCATGGCGCCATGATCGCCGAAGACGTTTTAGTTACCGACGGAACTTATGCCTGGACCATTCCGAACAATGTTCAGCCGGGCACGCATTACCGCGTCCGCATTTTCACGCAAATGGATCCCAACGGCGGCGTCAATGTCAGCGATGTCAGCGACGCTGAATTCACCATCACTGGCGACACGACACCGCCTCCCCCGGCCGGAACCCTGACTTTGACCGCTCCCAACGGCGGCGAGGAATGGGCTGTCGGCTCCGTCCAAAACATTACCTGGACCTCGGAAAACGTGACCGGAAATGTCAATCTGCAATTGATGGGGCACCACGGCATCATGATCGCCGAAGACGTTCCCGTTACCGATGGCACTTTTGCCTGGACCATTCCGGACAACATTTTGCCGGGAACGCATTACCGCGTCTGCATCTTTACAGAAATGGCGCCTGGGATGATGCCCGCGTTTGATGTCAGCGACGCGGATTTCACGATCACTGGCGACACGACCCCGCCTCCGGTCCCGAACCTTGTCCTGACTTCGCCCAACGGCGGCGAAACCTGGCAGGCCGGAACCACTCAGCCCATCACCTGGACCTTTGACGGCAGCAACGGATTTGTGATTCTGCAACTCCTGGGCGGGCCGGAAATGTCCCCGATCAATCCGATCGCCATGCACGTCCCCGCCATGGCCGGAACCTACAACTGGCACATTCCGCCTTATCAGATGCCACTGGACGCCTATAAGGTGAAAATATCCCTGCTTTCCAGCAACGGCGTGTCCGTTGAAGACGAAAGCGACGGCATTTTCGTGATCACCGCCGCGGCCGTCGATTCCTCTGCGATCGCTGTCACAGCGCCCAACGGCGGCGAAGAATGGGCTGTCGGCACCACGCAAAACATCACCTGGACCGCCGATGCCTACACCGGCTGCGTCAGGATCTTCTTGCTCCGCAACGCCGACCGCCATCACCACAACAATCATAACTTTATCATCGCTCCCAACGTGGAAAACAACGGGACTTTCGCCTGGACCATCCCGGCCAATCTGCCCCTTGGCTCCAGCTACAAGATCATGATCAAGAAAGTCGGCTCCCAGGCCATGGATTCCAGCGACGGCACCTTCAGCATCGTCGGAGCTCCCACATTGCTCAAAGCCAGCCCCAATCCCACGCGGCAAGGTACCGAGATCACCTTCGAGACCAAAGCGCCGGTCATGGCCAGCGTCCGTGTCTACAACATCAAAAGACAGTGCGTGCGCACCCTCGTGGACGGCCAGATCCTCAGCGGCAAGCAAAACATCAGCTGGGACGGAAACGACCGCAACGGCCTCAAAGTCTCCGCTGGCATCTATTTTGCCCGGATCAGTTCTCCGGAATTCAACGCCTCCCAAAAGATCATCGTCCTCAAATAACGATCAAAAACCTATAAAGCAAGCGGACAGGATTTGGCAATCCTGTCCGCTTTTTCTATGCCGCAGAGACGGTCTCTAAAGAGATACGTCCCAAAAGTATTGAGCGCTACATCAGGTTTAAATCAGGTCACAGCAATCCGTCAGGGCGTCACTTCCACTACTTTCAACCGGCTGCCGGTCAGTTCCGGGATCAGCAATGACAGCGTGCCCTCGTATTCAAACACAAAGAAATCCGCCGGGCCGGAGAGATTTTTCACAATCCGCACCGGCGCGGAGTTCTGGTCTTTCTGCCGGTAGATGGAGCTGGTCTCCCAACTGGAAAAATACATGTTGCCGGCTTTGTCCATTCCCAAGCCGTCGAGGTTTCCGTTCTGCGTGGCCTTGAAGGTGGTTACGGCCCCGCCAGGCAGGGAAATTGCCTGGATAGGCGATTTGGGGCGCAGCGAGACAAAGAGCAGGCGGTTTTTCTTCGCGTCGTAGATGATGCCGTTGGGGCTCTGGATCCCTTTGCCGACGAAAGTGGACACCGCTCCGGAATCCGGAATATATTTGAAAATCTTATGTGCCTGGTTGTCCGTAATATAGATGTTTCCCTCGCCGTCGGCCACCACGTCGTTCAGGAAAGATGAGCCGGGGACCGGGACCGTTTGCAGCAGTGTCTGACCATCCAGGTCGAAGACCAGCAAACCCTTGTCCGAAGCGGCGTACAGGTTTCTCCCCGATATAAAAAGCCCGCGCACCCGGCCTTTGTTTTGGGTGAGGTAACTGTAGGTTTTCAGGTCTTTGGTCATGACAATGCTGCCGTTTCCGGTATTGCTGACGAAGAAATATCCGCTGCCGGGATCGAAGGCCACGCTTTCCGGCCGGTTGAGTCCCTGTGCCGCCAGGGAGATCCAGACCGCAGCCAGTATCGTTATTAAGGCAAGATGTTTCATTGCAAACCTCCAGTTATAGGTTTCATTTAGATATTATAGTTTTTTTCCTGCTCCGGACAAACCTGGCGGACCCCAACCAGGGCCGTCCCAGACTACCAAAAGGAAATGCCTCCCGGGCAAAGCTATATATCAGCCTAAGTAGCTGTTCATAAGAGCCTTGCGTTAAAATCCTTGACACCGTTGCCTCATCTAAAAACGTGACTTTCTAGTCAAAAAATATGCAAAGGAGAATCGATGAAAACCCTCACTCCGAGCCCCGGTGACATCCAGCGCGCCTGGTACGTCATCGACGCCACGGGTTTGCCTTTAGGACGTTTATCCACGCGGGTGGCCTCGATCCTCTGCGGCAAAAATAAGCCCTATTACGTGCGCAACATCGACACCGGCGACTACGTCGTGGTGATCAACGCCGAAAAAGTACGCGTGACGGGACTTAAAAGCTTGCAGAAGATTTACCAGACCTTCAGCGGATATCCCAGCGGACTCAAGGAAATCCCGTATCAAAAGATGCTTGAGAAGCATCCCACCGCGATCATCGAGCACGCCGTGCGCGGCATGATGCCGAAGACCGTTTTGGGCGATGCGATGTTCAAGAAACTCAAAGTCTATGCCGGTAGCGAGCATCCCCATGCCGCCCAAAAACCGGTGGAACTCAACCTTAAGGAGAAATAATGCAGACTTATGATGCCGTTGGCAGAAGGAAAAACGCCGTCGCCCGCGTCCGGATCGCACCCGGCACCGGGAAACGCATCATCAACAAGGTCCAGATGAAGAAGTACCTGCAGCGCGAAACGCTGGAAATGATCGTGGAGCAGCCTTTGCAGGAACTTGGCATGAGCGACAACTTCGACGTTTATGTCAATGTTTCCGGCGGCGGGCTCAGCGGCCAGGCCGGCGCGATCCGGCACGGAATTTCCCGCGCCCTGCTCGAGTACGACGAAACACTCAGGCCCAAACTCAAAGCCCGCGGCTTCCTCACCCGCGATCCCCGCATGGTGGAACGCAAGAAAAGCGGAAGACCGAAAGCCAGAAAGAGATTCCAATTCTCCAAACGTTAATCCGGGTTTTGGGGAAGGTGACCCCCTTCCCCTTTGGCGGAAAACGATGAGAAAGATCCAAACGACAACCAAAAATCACGCGACGGGAGTTGCAAGGCGGTGGGGAGCACGCTCCTCTGAATTGCGCAGATCCCGGCGCGGCAGACCAACCGTAACGATTTAAGGAGAATCAATGTCCGTAGTTTCGATGAAACAACTGCTTGAAGCCGGCGTCCATTTCGGGCACCAGACCTTCAAGTGGAATCCCAAGATGAAGAAATACATCTTCATCAAACGCAACGGCATACACATCATTGACCTGAAACAGACCGTGGACGCGATCAATGAAGCCTACCAGTTTTTGAAGGAAGTTGCCAACCGCAAGGAGTACATCCTGTTTGTGGGAACCAAGAAACAGTCGCAAGCCGCCATCCGCGAAGCCGCCGAAAAAGCCGGCGTCTTTTACGTCAACCAGCGTTGGTACGGCGGCATGCTGACCAATATGGCCACCATCCGTAAAAGCATCGAAAAGATGAAATACTACGAGGATATCGTGGCCGACGGCACGATTAACAACTATACCAAACTCGAACAGCAGAAGATGAAACGCAGCCACGACAAGATCGAGTTTTCCCTGGGCGGGATCCGCGACATGGACGCCGTCCCGGGAGTCATCTTCATCGTGGATACCGGGCATGAAGAGATCACCGTGCACGAAGCCCGCATCCTGGGTGTTCCGATCATTGCCATGGTGGACACGAATTGCGATCCCGACCTCGTGGATTACGTGATCCCATCCAATGACGACGCCACCCGCGCCATCCAACTTATTTCCGACATCATGGCCAACGCCGTCATCGAAGGGAAAAACATCGCCAGCGAAGGAGCAGACACCGCTCCCCAAGCGGTGGAGGACGCAGCCGATTTCACACCGGACATGGTGGACATGGCAGCCGCTCCCGCCAAGGAAGAAAACGGGATCGTAGTTTCCCAAGACGAACCGACCAAGATCGAAGAACCCTCTCCCAAAGAGGAATAAACAGCATTGAGCGGGGGAGGCCAAGCCTTCCCCGGCTCTCAAATCAAATCCAAGGAGTTTATAAATGATAGAGATAACCGCAAGCATGGTTAAAGAGCTGCGCGAGCGGACCGGCGTCGGCATGATGGAGTGCCGCAAGGCCCTGGTGGAGAAAGAAGGCGACATGGAAGCCGCCGTCAAATACCTGCGCGAGCGCGGAATTTCCAAAGCCGAGGGCAAGGCCCTGCGCGAGACCAAGGAAGGGATCATCTTTTCCTACATCCACTTCAACGGGCGCCTCGGCGTGATGCTGGAGCTCAATTGCGAGAGCGACTTCGTTGCCCGCACCGAGCAATTCCGCCATCTGGCGGAGGAGATCGCACTCCAGATCGCGGCCACCAATCCGCTGGCCCTGACAGCCGAAAAGATCGATCCTGCCATCATCGAACAGGAAAAAGAGATCGCCCGCAACAAGGCCATCAACGACGGCAAAAAGCCCGAGCTGGTGGAACGGATCGTCGAAGGCACCATCAAAAAGTACTGCTCCGAGCATTCGCTTCTGGAGCAGGAACTGGTGAACGAGACGGGCCGCACGGTCAAGGATCTGCTGACCGAAGCGATCGCCCAGACCGGCGAAAACATCCAGATCGCACGTTTCGTGCGTTACGCCCTGGGCGGAGAATAAACCGCAGCCGGGGAGCAGCGATGAAATACCAGCCCGAAAAGATCCACCGCATCCTGCTGAAGCTCAGCGGGGAGTTCCTGGCCGGAAAGCAAGGCCACGGCTATGACGACGCCGTGATCGACTCCCTCACGGACGGGATCATCTCCGCCAAACGCCTGGGCTATAGCATCGCCATCGTGCTCGGCGGAGGAAATATCTTCCGCGGCGGGACCTGGAAAGACCAAAGTCTGAACCGCGTGACCCTGGACAACATCGGCATGCTCGCCACGGTGCAGAACGCGCTGTATCTGGCTGAGATCCTGAACGGCAAGAATTACCCGGCGGAAGTCTTTTCCAGCCTCGTCATGAACCAGGTCGCCAGGCGCTACAAGCCCTCCAGCGCCCTGCAGGCATTGGAAGCGGGGAAGATCTGCCTCCTCAGCGGCGGCACGGGAAATCCCTATTTTACGACGGACACTGCTGCCGTGCTCCGCGCGGTGGAACTCAAACTGGACATCGTTTTCAAGGGGACGAACGTGGACGGCCTTTACAGCGCCGATCCCAAAAAGGACCCCGCTGCGAAGTTCATCGCTTCCGCCACTTTTTCGCAATGCCTGGAGCAAAAGCTCGGCGTGATGGACATGACGGCCTTTTCCCTGGCCCGCGAAAACGGTATGCCGATCAAGATCTTCAACATCGGCCGGCCGGACGGGCTTTGCCAGGCCATCGCCAGCCCTGAGCACGGAACTTACATCCACCCCTGAGATCCGGATTTTTCCGGCTCACCGAGGAACCCATGGAAGAACTCAAAGAACAAAGCAAAGATAAGATGCAGAAGACGTTCGACGCCTTGCTGCACCAATATTCCAAGATCCGCACCGGCCGTGCCAGCGCTTCCGTGCTGGACGATGTCCGTATCAATTACTACGGGCAGCCCACACCGGTGAAACAGCTGTGCAACATCTCCATCCCGGAGCCGCGCACGATCGTCGTGCAACCCTGGGACAAAACCACTTTGGCCGATATCGAAAAAGCCATCCTCGCCGCCAATCTGGGCATTACCCCGGAAAATGACGGCAACGTGGTCCGGCTGCCTTTCCAGCCGCTCACCGAGGAAAAACGCCGCGATATCGTCAAAAGCCTGAAAAAACTCGCCGAGGAAACCCGCGTTGCCATCCGCAATATCCGCCGCGACGCCAACGAGCACGCCAAAAAGATGGAAAAGGGCGGCGACATCAGCGAGGACGAGGAAAAGAAACTCCTCAAGGAGATCCAGGACCTCACTGACGACTGGATCAAGAAAGTGGACGAAGTGGAGAAAAGCAAGGAAAAAGAGATCCTGGAAGTCTAACCGACATAAAGAGAGTCAGATAAAGCCGGATTCCCGCACCCTCAAAAGCGGAATCCGGCTTTCCTTTTTGCCTTTGGCGATGCGTCACCAAACCTTGGCAACGAGCATCAGATATAATGATTGCCGCCCCCAGGTATGAAAGTGGGCAAAAGACTATTCGAACTTTATTTCAATACCACGCATTTTATGGTTTTGGACATTCCGGCTGGAGTCTTCAAAGAGCAGAAGTAGATCCCGGATCCCACCCTTTTTCCCTTACTGTCGGTGGCATCCCAGGCCGTTCTGTAGTAGCCTTTTGCCAGATCATCCGAGACCAGGGTTCGCACTTTCTGGCCGCGGAGGTTGAAGATCGTCAACTCCGTCCTGCCATCTTCCGGCACGGAATAGGCGAAAGTTGTGTGATCCCGCAAAGGGTTTGGATATCCGCTCAGATGCGGCGTATCGTAGAAACCGGGCGGATCGCTGTCGTAGAAAACATTTACCGGTATGGAGAGCAGGTGAGTGGCGTTGTAAAAGATCTTGAGCGTGTAGGCCTCCTGCGCGCCGTTCATCAGATTCTGATTGGCGGAAATGACCGTCTGTGCCGTTTCATCATCCTGTATCTCCCCTTCCGGAAATGCAAGCTGGATGCAGGCGCCCAGGCTGTCGCTGCGGACAAGTCTGATCAATCCTTCGCTTTCCGAGGGGTAGCCGAAAACGTCTGTGAAATTGATCTGATAGGGCAATTCGAGGGCCTCCAGGCCGGCATCGCTGACCAGCCTGACTCCGGCCAGCAGACTGTCCATGACTGATCCCGTTTCGCTTTCCCAGCTTAGTTTGGACATACTTCCCAACTGGCCGGAAAAGGCCAAAGCCAGCTGCCCGTGTCCGGTGAAGCCGGTGGCTTGGGTTGCCAAAACATTGTCCGGCAAAAAAATGAAGGCACCTGTGAGGCTGCCGGGCGGAATGGTATTGTAGAGGGTAAAAAGGAACAACTCTTCAGCACCTGCTTCAAACGCGGATTTGTTGCATTTCAACCGCGGATCGTTCTTGGCAGCGTCATGCGGCTCTGATCTCTGGATCACGGCGGAGTATTGCAGGCACTTGCCGTCAGCCGAAGCCAGGGTGATGGGCAATTTACGTATTTCCCCCGGCGCGAGCGTGATATCCATCTGGCTGACATCAGCTTGCAATTGGGCATTGTCAAACAGGGTCCCAGCCGGAAAACTGATCATGTCCAGCCAGAGGCAGCTGCCAAAGCTAGCGCTTGCCGGATCGCGTTTTCCCACCCAACAGATCGTGTTCTGGCCGGCCTTCAGGCTGAAGCTGATTTGTTCCCAGGAAGCACTTTCCGCCAGTTCAGCCAGCGGGCTCTGATTGATCCTGAAACTCCAAATGTCGTGGCAATCGGGATCGCGGTTAAGTTCGTAGTTGAATCTCAGATCTCCCTCCCGCAGGGAATAAAAACTCAGTTCCAGACACACCGAATCCGCCGCGACAGCTTGGGAACAGAGCCCTCTGACGCCATCCAGGCTATGCTCGCCACAGCTCCATTGATCTGATTGATAAACCCAGGGGAAAACCTGCAGGTTGTTGGATTCGAAACTTTCCACCGTGATCCCGGGAGGCGTAGCCAGCCAGGGCCAGCTAAAATCTGCGCTGCCATTTAAAGCATCCAGGTGCAGCGAGTTAGCTATGATCTCAGAGACTGGACAGGCAGATGACAGGGCGGCGGAAAACACCAACGAATCCGCGCCACCGGGATCGATCGTAAGATCGGTTTCCGGTGGGACGATCTGCAAAAAATTGGAATCCGGGATCAAATTCCCTGTCAAATCCTTCAGCGCGACGCTACCGACATTACGCAGGCGGATAATAACAGAGGAAACATCACCCGGATTGATCCAATTTGGTTGAGGCGACCTGCGCACGTCCTCCAAAACGATCGTGGGCGCGTGGACAACTTCATCGCAGGCAAGCTCATAGCCGGTAATATTGGTCAAAACCGAATACTGCAGAGTTGCCATGTCAGGGGTTCCCTTTTTGACCTTGAAAGACAGTTCCGCCGTTTTTGTTTCTCCCGGCAAAATATCTCCCCAAAACTGTTGGCACGACACCGGCACGATGTATTGAAATGGACCGGTTTCCTGCAAAAAGACATTAACGCCCTGCGCCGTGCCCGAACCAAGGTTTTGGACCAGTATCGTTTTTGTGATGAGCACTTCCGGTTCGATCAACTGGCCGCTTTCCTGCACGGATAGAGCCAAGATGGCATGCGCGCCCTCGGGTTGGCATACCAGAGGTCGCTGCAGCGGGATCCGGTCAATTCCGCTCAAGGTAAGCAGATAAGCGTCGCCAGGAACGGGAGGGTCGGGAAACACCAGCTGCGCCATGCCGTTGGCGTCGGAAAAACATCTGGTTACGTTTAGGCCGTTTTGGGAAAGGGATACCAGGATATCCGGACTGCCGGCGTCGATGTCCAAATTGTTACTATAGGGCGTAATATCGATCGGCAGAATTGCGTCGATCGGCAGGGCCGGTTTGGTTCTCAGGCTCAGCGAAACGTCTCCGAAAAGATTCCAGGCCAGGAAGTTGTAGACTCCCCCGTTGCCATATTCGTCGATCATGCTGCAGGAACCGTTGTAACACAGGCCTCCGATGGTGTTTTTGGTGCCCGATACCAGCAGTTGCATGGCATGGTCCTGAGCTTCCATAGGCGGGGATATTCCCTGTTCCGGCGCAGCTGCATAAACTGCGATCGCGCCTCTGGCCTCGGTTGCGGTCGGATCACGGCTGCGCATCAGGGCTTCGGCGAGGCAGGTTCCTGAATAAAATTGGCCTGTCCAACAGGAAACAGTGTGGACAAACGGCAGCATGTCCGTATTGGCCAGGTTTTCGGCGTCGGAAATCCCAAATTCGGGAGCCACCCAATGCGTCGTATAGCCTTCACCACAATAGTTTACTAGCGATTTTCCTTCGTTCAGACTGTCGATCAGATCCTGGGTGTCAGCCCCTTCGTTGGCATAAATTCTGTCCACCTGGCTGTAACCATAATCCAAAAGTTGGGCGCGGATATTGTCCAGATGATCCCAGTTGTGCTCATCATCATCGCCCGGAATGGGAGGATTATTGGAGCAGACTCCGGCCGCGCGGCCCAACCAGGATCCGGATGTAATCCCCTTTTCATAGTCCAAACTGCGTTTGATTTGGGTGTAAAGATCGGTGGCAGTTTCTGCGGAAAACCTGCCCACAAAGATGTCCGGATACCAGTCATCGCCCTTGAGCAATGTGTAAAAAGCGTCCATTCCGCCGGTGTTTCCAGCCAATGTCGCCACGTTGCAGGGGATGTGGCAAAAATCACCCACCAGTTGGACAAAAGTGAGGTTGGGATCGTTGTCATAGAGGTTCTGGATGAAGTCCCGGATTTCGTCATAGCTGGAACCGGCGATAGCGGTGCTGTAAACGGTCGTGGGGATTCCTTTCTGGTTTTTCCAGTCCACCCAGGGTTGGATGAGACCCCGGAATTGCTGGGTTTGGACATCGTTACTTGTTGTGGGACAGATCACTGCCATCGATCCGTATTCGGCGATGTCCTCATAGCGGCTGGTGAAATTTATAAAATGCTCTTTGTAGATGTCCACGAAATAAGGATTGAGTTTGGGTGATTTTTGGGCTTCCTTAGCGCTTCCCTTTTGCCGGATGAATTCCACCGAAATACGGTCGGAAATTTCCAGCTTTCCCTGGACGGAACGCAAGGGATATACTGTAACGTCGATTCCGCGCAAATCTCTCAACCAGTATGTTTTGCTGATGATTACTATTGTTGAGTCCGAATTTCTGTTATCTACATACGATAGTTCAGTTTGGACCTTGTGTTCAGAGATCCGGGTGAGGTAATTTCCACTTATACCTAATGCCACGTGAAAAGAAAGGGAAGGGACTTTATCTGTGGAGGAAGCGTAAGGATCAAATCTGTCGGGCAGTCTGATGTGTCCTTTTTCGTCAGCCAGAATTTCCCCGATGCTGATCTCCAGCCTGATCGTGTCCCCATCAGAAGGGCTGCAGCGCAGATTGTTTCCCCCCGTGTTCAGGCTAATTCTGAGAGAGGATCCTGCCGCGGCCAGCAGCGATAGGAAAATGATCAGAAGCATCTTTTTCATGTTCACTTCCCAGTGCTGCTCTGTAAAAGAAACTGAATGAACAGCACCAGCTGATATGATGTTTGAATATCTGCAGCATGACAAGGTCAATCTGTTGCGGTTAATCTCACTTACATCGCGGTTGGGATGAATCCTGGCAGTGTGGGATACAAGGCATTCAGCGTCAGCCAGAAATTCAATCCAGAGGGTAGAATATCTGAGAGATTTGCAGATTTGACCGGCTCTTTTTGCCTCCACATTTTTGACAATTTTCTCTTTCGGCTCTTGCGATCAATACGGGATCAATACGGGATCAATACGGATGAAATCCGTATTGATCCCGTATTGATCCCGTATTGATAGGGGGCGGCTTGTCAGGTCCGAAATAGGACACAGGACAAAAAAGTAAAGGGTATAATGACGGCCGAACAAAGTCTGGAAAAGTCTTCCAGAGAAAACCCCAGCTCCGGTCGGGAAGTCTGATTGACAGAAATCGAGGTCCGGGAAATTTCGTTTCCAAGTAATTGCAGAAGAAAATATGACACCAAAGAACATCCACGTCCTGGAGGAAATGCCGGTTTTCCGGGCGATCCTGAATCTGGCGCTACCCAGCATCCTCAGCATGCTGGTTAATATCCTCTACAACCTCACCGACACCTTTTTCATCGGAAAACTCAACGATCCCGTCATGGTTGCGGCGGTTTCCATTTCGTTACCGCTATTTACGATCCAGATGGCGATCGCGGGAATTTTCGGAGTCGGCGGAGGAAGCTATCTTTCCCGCTTGCTCGGGAAAAAAGACTATCAGCGCGCCCGAGAAACGACTACCACAGCGATTTTCAGCGCCATTGCGGTATCGATAATCCTGACCGTGGTGGGGTTGCTGACGATCCCGCTTTTTCTCAAGGCCGTCGGAGCCAGCGCCGCTACGGCGATCCCGGCCCGCCAATACATCACGATCATTTTGCTGGGCAGTCCGTTCGTGATGGCAAAATTTGCCATGGTGCAATTGGTGCGCGCGGAAGGATCCGCCAAACAGGCCATGTATGGCCTCTTTATCGGCACGGGCGTGAATATCGTTCTCGATCCGCTGTTCATCTTCGTTTTCAACATGGGCGTTATCGGCGCGGCCGTGGCCACGGTGATCGGCCAGGCCCTGGGGATGGCTTATTATTTCTATTATTACCGTTCTGCGCACAGCATCGCCCGTCCCGGCCGCAAATACTTGCATCTGCGGGCCGACATTTACCGTGAGATCCTGTTGATCGGCTTCCCCGCCTCCCTGGGTCAGGTTATGATGAGCGTGGGCAGCATGATCGCCTACAATTTGGTCGCTGATTACGGCGACCTGTCGGTGGCCGCAATGGGCGTGGCTTCGCGGGTTTTTTCCATCCCGATCTTCGTGTTCATCGGGCTTTCCGTCGGAGTGCAGGCCCTGATCGGCTTCAATTACGGCGCGGGCAACTTTCCGAGGATGAAAAAAGCGCTGCGGACCTCGCTGCAGATCGCCCTGTCTTTGAGCGTTTTCTTCACCCTGCTCTTCGCGCTGTTTCCCCGTGCGCTGATTGGCGCTTTCATCGAAGACCGCGGAATCATGGCGATCGGCAAACGGATCCTCGACGCTTATGTTTTTTCGATTCCCTTCGCGGCTGTAGGAATGATCCTGATGGGCAGTTTGCAAGCCATGGGCAAAGCTCTGCCGGCCTTCATCGTCTCCCTTTCGCGGCAAGGCTTGCTCTACATTCCGGCCTTGCTCATTTTAAACAAATTGTTCGGTTTTAGCGGCCTGATCTTCGCGATGCCGCTGGCCGACGCGCTTACTACGCTGATTTCTGGATCCTTCGTGTTCAGCATCGTGAGCAAACTGAAACACCGGGTCGCTGCGCCGTCCGAAGTGGAATATGTCCCGCCGGTCGCGGCGGACGGGATCTGAAGCCGGCTGCGGCTATCCTGGAATGTTCCCAATTCCGCGCTATAGATAATTCTTGACACGGCTGCGGATTTTGAGATTTGAACCACAAGTCAATTGTTTATAAAGGAGAAATGGTTAGATGCCTAATCTTTCAATAGCTCCGGACGGGACCAAATATGAGATCCCGACTGAAGAAGAGAACGCCAAAGAACGCGAGATTTTGATCAAGATCACTGAAGAACAGCGCAAACTGGGCCGCAAGATCGTGGCCGTGCAAGGTTTGGGATTCGTGGGCTGCGTGATGGCCACGGTCGTCGCCGATGCCACCGACAAAGACGGAAATCCTTATTATTTCGTGCACGGGCACCAACGCGCCTCCAAGCGCTCCTACTGGAAAGTGCCGGTTATCAACAGCGGTATTCCGCCGGTCAGTTCCTCCGATCCGGAAGTTCCGGAGATTTTCCGCCGCACCGTGGTAGAGAGGAAAAACTTCCGCGCCACCAGCGAGGATTCGGTTTATTCCCTGGTGGACATCGTGGTCGTGGATATCCAATTGGACGCCACCAAACCTTCCTTCGGCGAAGCTGAAAAAGGCTATTGCGACCTACTGGCCTTCCGCGAAGGCATCCGCATGCTGGGTGAGCACATCCGCCCCGACTGCCTGGTTTTGGTGGAAACGACAGTGCCCCCCGGAACCTGCGAAAAAGTCGTCAAACCCATTCTGGAAGAGGAATTTATCAAACGCGGGATCGACATCAAAGCCAATCCGCCGCTGGTCGCGCACTCCTATGAACGCGTAATGCCCGGCGCCAAATATGTGGCCTCCATCCGCGATTTCTGGCGCGTCTATTCCGGCGTCAACCAAAAGAGCATCGACCTTTGCCGCGAATTTTTGACCAACTGCCTGGACGTAGAGAATTACCCACTCACGCAACTGGACAACACCAACGCCTCGGAACTGGCCAAAACCATGGAAAACACCTACCGCGCGGTGAATATCGCCCTGACTTTGGAATGGGCCAGATTTGCAGAGCAGATCGGCGTGGACATCTTCAAAGTCCGGGATGCGATCCGCAAGCGCAAAGGCACGCACGACAACCTTCTGCGTCCAAGCCTCGGAGTTGGCGGATATTGTCTGACCAAAGATCCGGTGCTGGCCAATTGGGCGATGCAGACCCTCTTCGGCCTGGAAGGCAGGCTGGATATGGCGATCCGCTCGGTCAACATCAATGACACCATGCCGCTGCACACGATCGAGATCATTGCCAGAGAATTCGAAACCTTGCGAAATCTGAAGATCGCCGTGCTGGGTGTGTCATATCTGGAAAACGTCGGCGACACACGCCATTCGCCGTCAAAGACCCTCGTCGAGTTTTTGCGCAAGGAATTTGCCGATGTGCTGACCCACGATCCCTACGTGGAAGCCTGGCCCGAGCTTGAAGAATCGCAGGTGGAAAGCGACCTCAAGGCAGTTCTGCCCGGCGCGGAAGTGGTTGTATTCGCCGTGGGGCACGACCAATACAAGAACCTGAAGCCGGCCGAAGTCGTGGCCATGTGCGGGACCAAACCCCTGATCGTGGATTGCTCCAACTTCCTCAACGACGCCACCATCGCCGAATACAAGAAGCTCGGCTGCAAGGTGCGCGGTGTCGGCAAAGGCCATATCGTCTGATTAGATCAAAGTCCATACATAGCGAAAGGCGGGAAAACTCCCGCCTTTTTCGTTTTGTAAAGATCGTGGAGCCGCTTCAGGCCAGCAACGCGGCAAATTCCGGAGCTGCCTGCAGGCCAGAGAAAAGCTTGTCCCCGCTGATGGTTGGTTTGGTCTCGGGATCCAGCTCGACGGCTTTTTGCAGTGCGGCGAGAGTCTTTTCCTTATCCTGTTTTAGCATATAAACGCGGGCCAGTTCGAGCCAGGTCGGGGCGTCTTCCGGTTTGATTTCTGAAGCCCGGTCCAAAGCCAGCAGGGCTGCTTCCAAGTCGCCTGCCTCGCGGTGCGCGACCCCCTTTCCCAACAGGGCTTCGTGGTCGTCGGGAGCCAGATCCAAAGCCTGCGCGTAACAGCGGATGGCGTCCGTGTAGCGGGTCTGGTCTTTGTAGACGTGGCCTTTGTTGACCAGCGCGTCCTTGAAATCCGGTTTGATCTTGAGGGCCTGGTCAAGGTTGTAAAGGGCATCGGGAAAGTTTTGCAAGCGGTAGAGCATGTAACCCTTGTTGCAAAAGGCCTGGGCGTATTCGGGCCGGATGCGGAGGGCCTGGTCGTAACAGGCGATCGCCTCTTCGTAATGTCCCAGGCAGCAATGCGCGTTTCCTTTGTTGTACCAGGCTTCCGGATGGTCCGGCGCGGTTTTTAGGGCGTGTTCGAAGCAGTTCAGCGCCTCAGGGCATTTTCCCAGTTTCGCGTAAGCGTTGCCCTTGTCAAACCAGGCTTCCGCGTCGTCCGGCAAGATCGCCAAGGCCTGGTCATAGGAGCTGATAGCGTCTTCGTACAGGTTCAATTTGGCATACACGATGCCCTTGTTGATCCAGGCTTCCAGAAAGTCCGGCTTGAGCTGCAGGGCCTGATTGTAGCATTTCAGGGCTTCGTTGTATTGTTTCATTCCATCCAAAGCCAGGGCTTTGTTGTATAAGGCGAGGTAGTTGCCGGGACTGAGTTGCAGCGCTTTGTCGTAACATTCGATGCTGCGTCCGGGCGCGCCGACGTTGCCGAACGCGATCCCGGAAATGATGTATGGCCGTTCACTGTGGTCCTGCCGGTTCCAGTCCTCGAACTCGCGCTTGTAATCATCGTCCATGTTATTGGCAATGAAGTAGATGCAGCGCATCATGATGTTGTCGGTCTCCAGCTCCTCGCCCAGGTTCAGCAGCGTCTCCGTGTCGTCGTAATGGGTTTGCAGCTGCTGTCGCGTCGGCGGAGTGAATTTCAGGATTTCGTCGATGTTTCCGGACTTGGCCACGATTTTGCCGCGGATGTCGTCCGCGCGCAGTTTGAGCGAGTCGATCAGTTTCCGGATGCGGTTTTCCAACTCCCGGCTTTTATTGAAGAGTTCTTCCAGGTTTTGTTGCGAACGCTGGGCCTCGCCAATCTGCAGGGTGACCTTTTCCAACAGCTTCTCCGCCTTTTCGGACCTGACGAAGGGGATCACGCCGCCGAAAAAGGCGATGAAGATGCTGGCCGTGGTGAGCAGGATGGCCAAAGTGTTGATCAGCCGGTCGTAGGTGTTGTAGTAGAATTGATCGATGCTGTGGAGTTTTTCATTGTCGGATAGCGGTGTGTCGGCATGCTTGTGAAAGACCTCCAACGCGACCACTTGACC
>ENA-UOWO01001059-UOWO01001059.1-activated-sludge-metagenome-genome-assembly--contig:-NODE-1059-length-37655-cov-14.694654_pt1 | contig 37655 bp, 34 predicted proteins | sample MGYA00238148_ERZ761564 | MGnify/ENA primary metagenome ERZ761564 (study PRJEB28885, sample SAMN05720194) | activated sludge metagenome | isolation source: Anaerobic digester | place: USA... | reverse complement strand
AAGGTTTCAGAGCGGAATTTACCATCTTCTTCTACTTCCCTTCTGTCCGTAAAAGTAATTGTAATGCCTTTATTCAGGAAAGATAACTCGCGCATACGTGCCGATAAAGTATCGTAAGAGAATTCTAAAGTCTGCGTAAATATCTTATCGTCTGGGTAGAACGTCTGGCGTGTTCCTCTTTTTTCGGTTTCGCCGATTTGCTTTACCGGATACATTGCTTTTCCGCGCTCGTATTCCTGCTCGTAGATTTTGCCATCGCGAAACACCGTCGATTTCATTCGTTCTGAAAGCGCATTTACTACAGAAACCCCAACACCATGAAGACCTCCCGAAACTTTATACGAGTCTTTGTCGAATTTACCTCCGGCCCCGATTTTAGTCATGACCACCTCAAGAGCAGAAACGCCTTCTTTTTTGTGCATATCGACGGGAATTCCACGGCCGTTGTCTTCAACGGTTACCGATCCGTCTTCGTTGATGGTTACGCCGATGGTATCACACCAACCGCCCATTGCCTCATCTATTGAGTTGTCTACTACCTCATAAACCAAGTGGTGCAAACCCCTCACTCCTACATCACCTATATACATGGATGGACGCATTCTTACATGCTCCATTCCTTCTAATGCCTGAATACTATCTGCCGAATAACTGCTTTTCTTGTTCTCGTCGCTCATAAAAATTTTCGCTAAAAAATAGGTTTTTTGTCTAACAGGCAAATATATAAAAACACGCCAAACATCACAGGAAAAATGCCCTGTTTGCGCGTGAAGTTATTAACATTATGTTGATGGAAATTTAGCGCAAAACGGCTCCGGTTCCTGAGCGGCCGGGATAGTTTATTTGCCCAAAATTAAAGGTAACGCCATCAGCAATATCACTGGCCAAAAGCAGCGCGCCATCGGCATCGAGGTAATCCAAAAGCGGTGCGATTTGAACGAGTCCCGAAATCCCCACGGTCGATTCGGTCATGCAACCCGCCATAATCAAAGCGCCTTTTTTTCGGGCGGTTTCAATCATGCGCAAGGCCGGCGTAATCCCGCCGCATTTCATGAGCTTGATGTTGATGCCGTCGAACCATTCGCAACACCATTCAACATCTGCTTCACGCTGGCAACTTTCATCGGCAATAACGGGCAAAACGCAGCGCTCTTTGACTTTCTTCATACCTTCAAAATCATTGGCTTTCAAGGGTTGTTCAATGAACTCCACATTGAGGGTTTTGAGGATTTTGGCGTAATCGATGGTTTGGTGGACAGTCCAGGCGGCATTGGCATCGACGCGGAACACCGCATCGGTAACCGATCTCAGTTTCTCGACAATTTCAATATCCTGTCCGGTACCGAGTTTGATTTTATAAATGGGCCACGGCATTTCGAGGATTTTCTGTTGCATGACTTCGATTGTGTCGATTGCAATAGTAAATGAGGTCAATGGCGTGGCGAGGCTGATATCCGAAAAGAAATGCCGAACCGTAAGCCCGTGCTTCTTTGCATAAAAATCCCAATATGCCATGTCGACCGCACATAACCCAAAGTAATCTTCTCCAACCAAAGGCTTCACTATTTCCCACATTGATTTGGGATGCAAGCCCGAATTGAAATCGATGGCAGATTGTATCCTAGAAAGCGTTTCGGTCAAACGCTCAACAGTGCTGTGGTAATAAGGGTTGACGGTTGCTTCGCCGTAACCCGAGTACGTTCCATCCGAAATGGAAACTATGACCGTCTTTTGAATGGTGACAGTGTAGCGCGAAATCGTAAAAGGATGCCGCAGCGGCAATTCGTAAAAGCGGAAAGAAAGTTTGGTTGCCATAAAAAGTATCGCCGGGAATCGTTGCAAATTACAAATTCCGATTGGATAACTGCCTTACTTCACAAAATGATAATTTTAGGAAATGATGCAGATTTTCTGCATATCGGATTCGCCGTTTTTTTTTAGGGACGTAATTGCCCCTTCCCTGAAGGCAATCTACAAATTCAAAGCTAAACTTCAAAGCAGAACTTCCGCAGCAAATGTTAAATTTGCCAATCATCAAAACAAAAAAAAGCGCCAGAAACCACTCCGGCGCTTTAACAATTACAAACAATAACTAAACTAAACCTAAAAATAACTTTAACTAAACTATAATGCTGGGTTTGGCAATTTCAACATCTGCCTGAACGTGCGCCGCATTGGCACGTCCGCTCGGATCTTGGTTCTCCTGCCATTTCGGGATCCATTTGCGAACCGTTTGCGCCGCAGAAACCTGAGGGTAATGCTTATGGAAAATGTCGCGGTAAAAATACGCCTCCTTCGTCGCCGGAGTATTGTAAGGAAACCTTTCGGTGGCCGCAGCCAACTGCTCGTCGGTCACCTGCGAAGAGGCGTATTCAATCAACTGGTCAATCCAGTTGTAACCCACACCGTCAGAGAATTGCTCTTTCTGGCGCCATAGGACTTCTTTGGGCAAATAAGGCTGTTCTTCTACATCAAAGGCTTTGCGCAGTATGTATTTCTCAACACCGTCGTAAGTCTTGGGTTGCTTTTCCCTGGCTTCAATAAGCATCGCCATATCCAGGAATGCTTTGTCGAGGAAAGGCACGCGCGCTTCGAGCCCATGTGCCATCGTCGATTTGTCGGCGCGCAATAAATCGGCGGTGAAGAGTTTCTGTACGCGTTCAATGGTTTCTTTCTGGAAGTCTTCTGTCGAAGGTGCATTTCTGAAATATAAATAGCCACCAAATATCTCGTCGGCACCTTCTCCAGATAAGACTACTTTTATGCCTTGTTGGGTAATTGCTTTGGATAGGAAGTACATCGGCGTACTGGCCCTGACCGAAGTCACGTCATAAGTTTCAAGGTGCCAGATCAACTTTTCAAGGATCTCAATACCTTGTTCGATTGTAAAATGCACCTCGTGATGCTCGGTATCCAAAAATGCGGCAACTTTACGGGCAGCAACGGCATCAGGGGCATCCTTATCCAACCCAATTGAAAACGAATGGAGTTTTTTGCCTTGCGCTGCCAGTAAACGTGCCGCAATGGATGATGTAAGCGAAGAATCAAGCCCACCCGAAAGCAATACGCCAATCGGCACATCGCTCATGAGTCTTTTGCGGGTCGCTTCTATCAAGGTTTCACGGATCAGGTCCAAATCGAGCGCCTTATCCGCTTTTTTGTAATCTTCATATTCAGGCCTGTAATATTTGACAAAACCGTCCTTTGGCGTGTAATAATGGCCCGGCGGAAAGGTTGAAAACGTTTTACATTGGTCGGCGATCGGTTTCATCTCGGAGGCGAAGTAAATTCTTCCGCGTTCGTCGAGGCCGTAATACAATGGCTTGACGCCCATCGGGTCGCGTCCGGCAATAAAGTCATCGCCATCCACTACCACAAAAGCGAAATCACCATCGAGCAAATGCAAAAAGTCATAACCGAATTCTTCATACAAATGCACGATTACTTCTGAGTCTGATTTGCTGCGAAAAGTATGGTGTTTTAAAATCCCATCGCGCAACGCCTGGTGGTTGTAGATTTCACCATTGTGTACCATATAAGCGGTTTTGCAGCCTTTGATGGGTTGTCGACCCGAATGCAGGTCGATGATCGATAAGCGCTCGTGGCTCAAGATATGCCCGTTCGCTGTAATTAAAAGATCACTTTCATCAGGGCCGCGGTGCGACATGCGTTTAGAGAGAGTCTTTACCAGTTGTTCGTCTTTTCCTTTTCCTATAATGGCTAATATTCCGCACATAACTACTTTGTTTCTGTTTATAAGGCAAAGATGTTATTGTACTTATAATTATAAAACACAAATCGCTTTATAAGTTAAAATAAACAACCATATAAAGCGATTTGTGATAAATATAAAATCAAAAACGTTTGAAATATGCAGTTTGGGTTATAATTTGTAAATCGGCGAGATTGGTTAGCGTTTCAAATCAATCCGCGCATAAACATAATCGGGCATTTTGGAAAGCGCTTTTTTTAGTTTTTCAAGATTCGCTGTTTTCCTGATTTCATCCTTGAGGTTGTAGTTGTAATTATCGAAAAGGAAATACATCAGTACACGATTGAAATCATCGAGTTCATAATCAGCAATCATATCGAGCATTCGGGTTTCAACCAAATCGTTTGCGGAAGTTTCAGACAGCGCCCTTCCGATACGTCTGATGCTGCCAAAATAATGGTTCTCTACAGGATTCTCCACACGCAATGAAATTCCCAAAATCAAATCGGGCACGTTGATGTCAAGTACCTCGAGTTCCCTTATGTACGTTTGGCGATCTTTATAAGCCCAGCTCCCGTCGCTTACCCGATCGAAACGGTCATTCATGATGTCGAGGTGCGATCGCAGGAAGATTTCCCATTTGGTTGTTTCGGCCGACAAGATGGCGATGTTCTGCGCATGGATCCGCGGGCTGTTGTCCATGCTGCAGCCGCCAATGACACGCCGGTTTCGTTTGAGTTCGAGCGCTTCGGGTGCCGATACATAACGTGCCACATACTCCTCAAAAGTATCGTTAGACGCGTAGGTAATTTTGGCTTCATTGAGCGCGGCATTGAGCAGGAACATAAATCCTGGGTCGGCATTTTTGAGCGAGTCGATACGCGTGAACCGCTCGGATTCCCATTTTTCGTATCTTTCGCTAAAGGTTTTGTACTGTGCTTCGACCAATCGGCGTTTGGCCTCGCGCTGCTGTTTTTCTTTTTTGCTGAGCTTGGCTTTTTTCCAGGGCTTTTCAAAATCGATGGTGTCAAATCCCACGAGTATGTCAAAATTTTCCGTGTTGAATTGCGGGCGCTTCAAAACCTGTTCGATATAATCATTGAATGCATCGGCCTTGGTTGGGATCGAATCGCGATACCGCACACCCGTTTCCTTTGCATTCTTCACAAAAACCTGCGCCGTCGTATCTACAAGGCAATCCGAATATTGGATTAGCCGCGCGTACCTTTCGGGAAGCTTTTTGGCCTGAAGTTCACCAATAATGTAAAACGCTTCCAGACGTTCTTCAGAATATTCGGTTTTGGCAGCATAATCGTAAATCCATTGGCCCGATTGGTGGCCGGCTTCGGATTTGACGAAATCAATCGTGTAATTCTTATGCCTTTGAAGTTCGGGTGTCTGGTAGTAATCCATTTCCTGCCCATCATAATCGATGTAGGTTGATTTTACGACGAGTAGGTTTTCATCATACGCGGCCTTTGGGTATTTTTTTCTGAAATCGGCGTACGACATTCCGGCTATTAGGTCGTTTTTGGCCTGCGCTGCCTTTTTGCCTTCGAGGTCGAAATGATGTGCTTTGCCTTGCGTAAGGACGCGGAATTCTTTGTAAACCTCGCAAGCTTTAAATTTAAGGTTGAGCGAGTCGACGATGTGTTTGAGCTTGCCGATAGAAGCATCAGAATAGATCAATCCGTTTTCATGGAGCTTGAATTCGGAACCCTGGCCATACGAATAAACACCGACCAGCAATAGGCTGCAATAAAAGGCTCTCTTCATAATTGGTTTGTTTGATTGTTAAATTTATAACTCCAAAACGCTTTCTAATATTGTTTGGATTCGGTGTAATGTGAATTGGTTGGGAAAATGCTTAATTTGCGGCAGACTTTTACAATATGATCCATTCCAAAAAAATCGTCGTTGTCCTTCCCGCCTACAAGGCCGAGAAAACACTAATCCAAACTTTCAACGAAATCCCGTTCGATATCGTCGATGAAGTAATTTTAGTAGACGACAACAGCCCCGATAAAACCATCAACGTAGCCAAACAGCTCGGCATCCACCACATCATTAAGCACGATAACAACCTCGGTTACGGCGGCAATCAGAAAACCTGCTACAACAAAGCGCTCGAACTTGGTGCCGACATCATCATCATGCTGCATCCCGATTACCAATACACGCCCAAACTCATCCACTCGATGGCGTATCTGATTGCCAACGACGTGTATCCTGTCGTCATCGGATCGAGGATTCTCGGCAAAGGCGCGCTCAAAGGCGGCATGCCCATGTACAAATACATCGCGAACCGTTTCCTGACGCTGACGCAAAATATTTTGATGAACCAAAAGTTGTCGGAATATCATACCGGTTACCGAGCTTACAATCGCGAAGTATTGCAAAGCATCGACTACAATGCCAATTCTGACGACTTTATTTTCGACAACCAATTCCTCGCGCAAATCTTCTACAAAGGTTTTGAGATTGCCGAGATTACATGCCCGACACGTTATTTTGAGGAAGCTTCGTCGATTAATTTTAGCCGAAGTACGACTTATGGTTTTGGTGTGTTGAAAACCGCGATGCAATACTTTTTTGCGAAAAGCCTCGGCATCAAATCCAAATTTTTTAAGGGCTAACGGCGAATGACATTAATCAAAAACAACATAGCGCTTTGGCTCGGATATGCGATAGCAATTGCGTTGGTTGTTGTGAATCGGCACCATTGTTTTTTTTGGGACACAGTGCAATTGGGCTCAAAACACGCCGACTTTTATTTCTCGAGTCATTTTTCGGGTTTGCTCCTACCCAATGACATTGATAGCGGGCATATTCCCACTTTTGGACTTTACATCGCTTTGGTTTGGCAAGTATTCGGGCGCTCGCTCGAAGCGAGCCATTTGGCGATACTGCCATTTGCTATTGGGATTGTCTGGCAAATTTCACGTTTGTGCAATAAATTTGTTCCTGCCCGCTACGCCGGAATTGCAGGATTGCTGATTCTTATCGACCCTTCGCTCTTAAGCCAGATTACTTTGGTTTCGCCTGATGTACCGTTGGCATTTTTTTTCCTGATGGGTATGAATGCCGTGTTTGAAAATCGAAAACCTTGGCTCACACTGGCGGTCTTACTTTTATTTTTGACGAGCATGCGTGGCATGATGGTCTCGGTTTGCCTATTGGCTCTTGATTTGTATTGCAATTTTGATTGGACTTTGCATTGGAAGAAACAATTGCAACGACTCTTCAAGAGAAGTTTAATTTACTTACCGGCGCTATTGGTTTTTCTGGCGTTTAATGCCTATCACTTTCTACAAAAAGGCTGGATTGGTTACCACAAAGACTCACCATGGGCCAAATGTTTTGAGCCGGCAGGATCTGTAAAAGGCGTGCTGTTCAATGTGGGTTTATACGGATGGCGATTGCTCGATTATGGTCGGGTCGCTGTTTGGCTGGTACTTTTTATACTGTTGTTGATTTATAAAAAACGACTCGTGAATCCAAAAACGAAAGTATTGGCCTTTTTTACGATGGTCATCGTCTTGGTACTTCCATTAAATCTTTTGTGGGCCAAGAACCTGACCGGCCATAGGTACCTGATTCCGGTCTATCTGGTGGTTTCTATTTTCACGGTCTCGCTATTGTTTTCTGAAATGGTGAAAAGCAAAGTAAAAATCGGATTGGCGTTGCTTTGGTTTGTCATGATCGTATCAGGAAATTTCTGGATCTATCCAACCCGCATCAGCCAAGGTTGGGATTCCACCTTAGCACATTTGCCTTATTATGAACTGCGGCAGGAAGCCTTGCACTACCTCGACCAACAACAAATTCCCTACGCCGATGTGGAAACGTTTTTCCCCAATACCGCACCACTTAACCTCATCGACCTCAGCAACGACACGCGCCACTTAGACACCTTTGACGGCAGCAAACGCTACGTGTTTTTCTCTAACGTCTACAATGTAGAAGATACCACACTCGATATCCTATTGGATCCTAGTCGTTACAAGCCCATTCAACATTTTGAAAGCAATAGGGTTTTCATTACCATCTACAAACGCCTATGAGCCAATCCTTCAAATATTACAGCACCATCGTGATTGTTTTGGTTGTAAACCTCACGTTCCTCATCAAATACCTGAGCCGGGCCACTGCTTATTATCTGCCGGTAGCTTTATTGATCACGGCGATTTGCGCCGCCATTTGGCATTACCGATTTTCATTAAACCAATGGCTTGAAAAACGCCGCTTTCTCAATTCCGGGTTGATTGTGGTTTTTGTAGTTGTGGCTTCGGTCGTGTTTGCAAAAATACCCTACCAATCGCTCAACGTAGACCGCTGGAGCGTCATCACCTCATTTTGGGACAATTATTTCAGCGGAGAATATGTGTATTTCGCCAAATCGAATTTTGGCAACCCGCCGGGACCGATGCCATTCTATTACGTCCTTGCGCTTCCGTTCTACGCCGTTGGTGAACTCGGTTATTTTTCGTTGTTGGGCATCGTCGTGTTTGTCTTACTGCTTCGATTCGCGCGTGTGCCCAAGGCGCAGCGAACCGTCGGCATATTGCTGATTTGCTTGTCGAGCTGCTATTTGTGGGATGTGGTTTGCCGAAGCAATGTCTTCCTGAACGGATCGTTGGTGCTGTTTTCGTTGCTTTTCCTTTTCCGATCTATAGAAACGAAAAGATCACATACTCTTGTGGTCAATGGTATCATCATCGGTTTGTTGCTGTCTACCCGAAACGTTTTTGTGATTCCGTATATCGTGGCTTTCCTTTACTTGCTCAGATCGGGACAACTTAATTTTGCACAAGTTTTTAAAATTGGGATTGTGGCAACACTAACCTTCGTCTTGACGTTCTTGCCATTCGTTTACAACCATATGGCCGATTTTATGGTGATGAATCCGTTCGTTATCCAATCGAGTTTCCTGATGCCTCTCGGATGGAGTTTGGGTTGCATAGCCCTTTCGCTGCTGGGTTATTTCGTTGTTAAAAATCCGTCTGACGTGTACTTTTTCAGCGGTATTATACTGTTCGTCACAATCGTGTTGCACTTTGTTTACCAGTCTTTGGTTTACGATTTTCACGAGGCTTTTTTCAACAGCCGTGCCGACATCTCGTATTTTATTTTGTGCGTGCCGTTCTTACTCTATTACGCGTTGTCTTACCCAATGGCGCCACGCACTAATCAATAACGCCTACGACATATTTTGTCGCATTGATTTCAAAAGTGAACCCGGTTTGCTTGCCTATCAATTGACTGCCCAAAGGCGATTGCGGTGAAACAGCTATAATTGTAAGCCCTTCAACGGTAATTTTTGGAAGCGCGGCAGCAATAAAAAGCAGCATATTATTCGTCTCGACCAAGCTGCCCAGTACAATCTTGTCAGAAGTTGTATCGGGATTGATTTTCGCCAGCACGGCTTTCTGATCAAGAATCTCTGCAAGTTTCCTATTGAGTTTTTCCTGCTCAATGTGCATCATCGACAAAGCGGTTTCATGCTTGTCGCCCGCAGAACCTTTGGCGTCGTTCTTGGAATCTTCGGTAAGCGTGGCAATCATGTCTCGGAATGCATCTTCTTTGTCCTGGATTTGTTGGGTGTAATGGGCGTGTATTTTTTGTTTGAGTGTCAAGTGTAGCGCGTTAATCGGGAAAATTTTAATGTAGAGCAATCCTATTTTTTACAGTTGATGCCGCTTTTTGTAAAATAATATCTTACCTATTTGCGAGATGATTTTTTTAAGAAACAATCCGGATTTTCTGCACTTGGATAATTTCAGGAATTCGTAGGGACGTTACCGCCCCTTCCCCGCAGGCAATCTAGCAAATTTCCAAAACATCCAATTCCTGAATTTCCGCATCAAATGTTAAATTGAGCTTACCCAAATCGAGAACAAACCAATCTTGAATAATTCCCGCAGAGGTTAAATCCGCTAAAAATCGAACTTGTAATGCCCGCCAACCATCACCTGGATGGGCTGCACTGGGTAATCCAGCCATTTCTCATAATTCTGGTTCGCGAGGTTGTTGCCGCGCAAGAAGAACGAAAGACGCTCGCTGAAATTATAGCCCACATGCAGGTTCGCATCGAAATAACTGTCGGCTTTCCTGACTTCGGACAACGGCACTAGCAGATCCACACGCATGAATCGGTCTTTTCTTTCGCCAACAAAAAACAGGTTGGTTCCGGCAAACCATTTTTCGGTGATTTTAACGTCGAGGTTGGCGCCGAGTTGTATTGCTGGCAAGTTCCAAGGCTCGTCTTCAAACTTGGTATCGTACGAGCTAAAGCTCCCGTTGAGGCCAAAAGAAACATTTTTAGACAAATCGGCCTTGATTTCTCCAAAGAAATTCACGGTCTTCACGTCGTCGAACACCACGCCAAATGAGTTGCCATAGCGATAGGCTTGCTGGTCGGCCAGACTTCCGTTGAACGAATTTTTAAGGAACAAAGCCTTGTTGCGCTCACTCACGAGCGAACCTTTGATGTTGTAGCTGATATAATTTGACAGCTTCCCGCGCAAGCCACCAAAAAGATCGAATTGTCGGTCGGTCGGGATTATGAATACATTAGGGGACAAAAATGGATTTTGGTTGGTGAGTTGGCGGTAAGAATTCTGGTCTAATCCTCCTTCTGCACCCGCATAAAACACCATCAAATCACCCACCAATTTAAGCGAGGCGTTGAATTTTGGGTAAACGTGGAATTCGTTCTTGCTATTGTTTTCGGTATCCAAACTATACACCACGGTTCCGCCGATGTTGAACGACCAATCGTCCTTGGCCATAGAAAAACTCGGCTGCACGCCAAAATTGGCATAACCGTATTGGAGCGGAACGGCCACATCGTAACTCTGGTCGAATTCACCACCCACATAATCGGCCATCACATTGACCTTTACCGTTTTGTTGCTGATGTCTACCTGGAAACTCGGCTTGGCAATGAAGCGGTTTTCTGCCGAGTCGTAATTGTTAGAAAAGCGCTCGTATTTGAGTGTCAGGTCATTGAACACACTTTCGTTGAATTTGATTTTTCCGCCCACGTAGAGGTTGTTGTAAGTGAATCCGTCGTCGATGTCGTTGTAGATCAACAGCCGCTGTTCTGGCGTGTACAACTGATCAAAGGTTTCGGGCATGCCGTACCAACGGTATTTTTGCAACTGGTAACCTGCATCGATGTTCCAGCCGAGCTCATTTGTTTTGCTGCCATAGGTCAAATCAATCGATGAATTCATGTACGCGTCTTTGGGCAACACGTCCTTGATGCCACCTGCCGATGACAAATGCTTGATATTTCCCGCTACATAATCGTTGTCACCGATATTTTCTGTTACATACAATTCGCCGAGCAAGGTCACGAAATTCCCGATTCCCCCGCTAAAATAATTCTTGTACAGTTGTTCCTGTTTGGCTTTATCGACCCCTGCCGCGCGTCCTTTGGAAGGGGTAAATGTAGACGCCACCGGAAATGAAAAAATCGAATATTTGATGGGCTCTTTTTTGGTCGTTTCCTCATCCTCTATAGTTGGGGTTTCCTTGACCTTGAAGGCATCGGAAATCGTTGGCGTATATGGTTTGACGACGTTTACGACTTCGGTTCCGATGTTTTCGTCTTTCTTCTGCGCGAAAGCCGTTTGCAATCCGGCGAGAATTAAAAGTGTGAAAGTATATTTGGTGTTGATTTTCATAATTTGATTTTTGATTTTTAGCCTGCCCAACGCGCCTCCTGGCTCCATCGCTAAAACAGTCCACTGGACTGTTTCTTAACGCTCGGCCCTAGCGCAGCGCTCTTTTCTCTATTTCTGGATTGATGAATTCGTTTTCGATTCTTCTCCCTTAATCATGTCGAGCTGGTACTGCGCTTCGTCAACGACATCGGTGAAATTTGCAAAATTCTTTATGACGCTATCCAGGATGTAAGTTGCCTGGAAACTGTCCTTAAGCGCATAGAAGTTCTTGGCCATCACAACAAGTCCCTTCGCACCAAAATACTTATATCCCGAATAATCTTTGGTGAGTTTCTGGATTGACGTGTTCGACGCCTCGTACTTGCCTTCCTTGTTTTTGAAGTAGGCATCATAGAACAATGCCTCGGCGGCCAATTCGCCTTTTGCAATCGATTGGAGTTTGGCATAAGCAGCTTTGGCCTTGGTCTCATCGCCCGAGTTCATGGCTGAACGGGCCACGATAATCTGCGCATCCGACTTGACTTTGTCATCCATTTTAGGATTGGCCAAAACCTTGTCGGCATACACCACAGCATTCGGGTAATCTTTCTGCTCGTAATAGGTCTTCATCAAATTCGATTGCGCAAAGGTCACATTCTGCGGGAAATCAGCTTCGGTTTCGAGCCGTTTCAAGGTCGTAATCGCTTTGGCGTCATCGCTCTTTTTCATATAGATTTCGGCGAGGCGAACCAGCGATTGCTCGGTAAATTCATTCCTTGCTTTGGAGGCTACAAACTCGTAATTCGGGATCGCATTATTGGGCTGGTTGTCGGCGTAATACGATTGTGCGAGGTAGAAATTGGCCTTGAGCGAATGGATGCCGTTTGGGAATTTTACTGTGTAATTGCTCAAGGTGGCAATCGCCTGTTTGGTATTGTTCTGCGAGAATTGTTTTTCGGCGGCTTCATAAGTATCGTTGTCGAGATCCGCATCCGAAACTTCTACGAAATCCAGCGTGCGTACCCACGAGGCGTATTCGTCTACTTTCCCATTGTCGACATAAATGAGCCTGGCCGTTGCCACCGCCTCGAGCGCCTCGGGACTTTTGGGGAATTCAGAAGCAATTTTCTTGAACTTTAACAAAGCCTGCGTGTCGTTGTCGGCATTGTAGTAAATCAAACCTTGGCGCAGCATCGCCTTTGACGCATACGAGCCGTTCCTGTTCTCGCTAATGAGTTGGTCGTAGGTTTTAATCGCCGAATCGTTTTTCTTTTCAGAAACATAAGTGTTTCCCAATTCAAACAATGCATCATCGCGATATTGCGATTTTGGAAAAGCCCCGATAAACTTGTTCAAATCTTCAATTTTCCGTTCGTTTTTGCTCACGAAACCATAGCTCACCGCTTTCTGGAACGCCGCATAATCGGCATCGACGCCTTTGAGTTCGATAACTTTGTTGTAGGCATCCATTGCGGGCCAGTATTTGGCGGTAACAAAACGGCAATCACCGAGCCTGAGATACGCATCCACTAAACGGGTTTTGTCGTCCTTGACGGCATCGATGTGGTTTTGAAAATAATTCCCGGCCTGGTCGTATTCCTTTTGTTTGAAATACGCATAGGCAATATTGTAGTTGATGTTTTTATATTCGGGTGTCGACTTGGCTTCGGGGAACGCAACAAACTGCTTGAAACTGATCAGCGAATTGCCAAAATCATTCAGGACAAATTCTGTTTCTCCTTTCCAGAACGTGGCACGCGCCGAAAATTTCGCGTCACTCGGCTGTGCAATTGATTTTTTGAACATCGCCAAAGCGTCGGCATAACTGCCATCCGTGTACAATTCAAGGCCTCGGTAAAAAGTTACTTTTTGGTAGGCGGCTTTGTTTGAGAATTTGTTTTTCTCGAGCAAATCGAGCGCGCCCTTGTAGTTTTTAGAGGTGATGTATGAGTTGATGAGCAAGGTCTCTACTTCTGTCTTACTCGGTGAATTTGGGTACTTGCTCAGGAAATTTGCCAAAACATCGGGAACCGATTGGTAAGAATTTCCGATTTCATAGCTCAATTTCGCGTAATTCAAACTCGCGTCTTCCTGGATCTTGAGATCGAAATCCATTTCTGAGGCATTCTTAAACGCATTCAATGCCTGCTGTTTCCTGTCTGTTTTGAAATAACTTTCCCCCAAATGGTAGTAGGCATTTTGCGCCACAAAATCCTTTCCATCGATAATCTTATTAAATTGTGATATCGCATTCTCGTAGTCTTTTTGCTGGTAATATGCGTAACCCAATTGGTAGAAATCGGTGTTGTTCCAGCGACCTTTCTTGCCTTTGTATTCCTTGAGGTACGGAATTGCTTTGTCGTATTGCTTGAGGTTGAAGTAGCTTTCGCCGATGATTTTATTGAGCTCGGACTTCTCGAGCGCGTTGGATTTGGCCATTGCCGTTTGCCCCGTTTGGATGGCTTTCTCAAACTTACCGAGTTTGAAATTCATGTCGGCCTGAAAATATGACAACTTCTCTTTGTACTTTTCCTCACCCGAAACTTCATCGAAATACTTGGTGGCTTCTTTGTAGTCGTTGCCTTCATACGCCATGAAGCCAAGGTAGTATTTGGCTTGCGAGCCAAACTCTTTTGAGTTCAAGACCTTGTTGAAATACGGAGTCGCTTCCTTTTTCTTGCCAGCCGAGAAAAAACTGTAACCTTTCTGGAAATTGAATTTGTCGAGATCATCATAGCTCAGTGAGTTTTCATCGACCTTGTCAAACCATTCGAGCGCCTGCGGATATTTGCCCTGTTCAAAGTAGAAGTGTGCCACTTCAATATACGCCTGGTTTTGCTTTGGGCTTGTGGGGTAATCGCGAACAAAGTTTTCCATGGCTTCATCGGCACCCGACTGGTTGAGCCTTATGGCGCAATTGGCGCTGTAATAGCTGCAATCGGCTTGTACTTCCAGGCTTTTGTTTTCAGATTTTACTTTATCAAAAATCAGCTGTGCCGATAAATACTGCTTGTTCCTATAAAGCGAAACCGCCCTGTCATAATCCCCGAGTTCGTGCGTATAGATCGCCGATTTTTGGGCAAAAACGTTAACAGAAGCAACAAAAAAAAGCAGGAAAAAAAAACGGGATAGTTGGTGCATTTTCTTAATGGTTTAGAAATTCAAAATTAAGCTACTCTGCAAGGTATAACGACCCGCTTTAGGCTTTTATTATGAACATTTTTGTAAACAGCGGGCTTTTAACGGCAAAATTTATTTGGAGAGCCAACGTTATCTTATTACTTTTACCGCAAAACAAACCCACATGTCGCAACCAATCGTTTTTCTTAGGAACGTAGCCATTTATCAGGAAAAAAAAGTCATCTTTTCTAATGTGAATCTCGAGGTCAACCACGGTGAATTCATCTACATCATCGGGAAAACCGGAACCGGGAAAAGCAGTTTCATGAAAACCCTATACGCTGACCTTAAACTCGTTGAAGGACAAGGCAGCATCGTAGATTATGATTTGGCCAACCTTAAGGAAAGCGACATTCCTTACTTGCGACGCAAAATCGGCATCGTATTTCAGGATTTTAAATTGTTGCCCGACCGCAGCGTGAGCGACAATATGCTCTTTGTACTCAAAGCCACGGGCTGGAAAGACAAAGCAGAGATGCAACACAAAATCGATGAAGTCCTTGACAAAGTCGACCTGAAATCGGTAGCCGACAAAATGCCCCACCAACTCTCTGGTGGAGAGCAGCAACGTACCGCAATCGCACGTGCGCTATTAAATGACCCCGAGCTCATCCTCGCCGACGAACCCACCGGAAACCTCGATCCGCAAACCAGCGTAGAAGTATTGGGCGTCTTGCGCAAAATCAACGAGAACGGGAAAACAGTCATCATGGCCACGCACGATTACGCCTTGCTCATGAAATTCCCGTCTAAAACGCTCAAATGCGAGGACGGTAAAATCTTCGAGGTCGTGCAGCGTACCGTTTAATTTTCCTTTTTATACACGTGGGGATTTTCCTTGATTCCTTTTTTGAACACCTTGCGGATGGCCATGCGCAGTAAGGTGTCGCATTGTAAAATCAAATCACCTATCGCATTCTCGGGACGTCCGCGGAACGAAGTCACATGGAACGTATCGGTTTCCAGCAAAGGCGTTTTCGAAAAATAATAGTTGGAGATGCAGCAACGAAATCCGTCAAAAACCACCGGTGATACCGAGTGCAACGAATGGTTGTGGGTGGCCATAATCGCCAAACGGTTGAATTTGCTGTGGATCGTGATTTGTTTTTGCTTTAATCCGTTAGGCCACAACTCTAAATTTCCGCCATAGGATTGCTCCCAATCAGGCGTTATGTAATACAACAGATTCAGCACGCGCCACCGTTCACGGTCTTTGTCATGCGAGTTGTCGAGGTGCGGATTCAAAAACTGTTTGTGCGCCATACCCGAAAGGCCTCCGGCGTAAAGGTGCTCGTCTGGGATTGCCTGCTCGATTCCGCAGATTTTACCGATCAGTTCTACCACTTTTTTATCCTGAAACGCATAAATGGTTTCCTCAAGCAACGGGTGATACTCATTCATTTGCGCCGCTACGTATTTGTCTTCGCGGATACTCTTCTTGAGCACCATTTCATGCGGTTTCGGAAAAACACTGTATAGCTTTTTGGCGAAATCCTCGGGTAACAAATCGTCTAAAAACCAATAACCGATGGCACCCTTCGTGGCCGAAAATTGTGCCGCCAATTGGGCAGATTGGCTTTCAATCTTTTCACAGATCATTTTGGCGATATCAATTCTGCTAATAATTTCCATTGTTCGGATAAAAAATATTTTCTTTGCAAATATATCATTTAAAACCGCCCGATGCTTTCCATTTTAATCCCAGTCTACAACTACGAAGCGTTTCCGCTGGTTTGTGAAGTACAGCAGCAGGCGACCAAGGCAGGGATTGCATTTGAGATTTTGTGTTTTGATGACGCCTCAACGCAGCGCTACACCAACAACGATAAAATCAACGGACTTGAGCACGCGAGGTATGAGATTCTGGAGGCCAACATCGGGCGCAGCAAAATCAGGAACCTACTCGCTAAAACGGCACGTTACAATTGGTTGCTGTTCCTCGACACCGACGTTTTACCCAAGAATAAAAAACTGATTTCTAACTATTTGCCTTACCTCGACTCTGAACCCAAAGTGGTCAACGGCGGTATTTTATACCAAGTTATCCGACCCGACAAACGGCGTGTATTTAGATGGCTTTACGGCCGCAAACGCGAAGCACTTTCGGCCAAAAAACGACGTAAAAATCCTTATTTATCACTACTTACGCTCAATTTTGCCATCCATAAATCTATTTTCAACAAAGTCGCTTTTAATGAAGAAATCCCAAACCTGCGGCATGAAGACACTTTGTTCTCCTACGATTTGATGCAGGCGCAAATACCCATCATCCACATTAAAAATCCTGTTTATCATTTGGGAATCGACGTTTTCCAGACCGCCATCCGCAAAGAAAATGAATCGTTGATCGCACTCAAATTCTTAACCGACCACAAACTATTGGCGCCCAATTACCTCAGGATTTCAAAACTATTCGATCTCTTAAAAAAACTCCATCTCGTGGGTTTGTTTGCCGTTATGCATCGCGCGACACGATCGGTATTGTTGGCCAATTTATCAAGTGCTTATCCGTCGCTGCGGATTTTTGACCTGTACCGCATCGGGTATTTGTGTAATCTTGAAAAAAACGGGAATGTATAACGCGCTCAAAAAAATCGCTACCAAACTCATCCCACGCCGATTTTTGTTCGAGCATGAGGAAAAATTGCGTGGCTTGTATGCTCTATTCAATAGCGGAAACCGTTTTGAATGCAACGTCTGCGGTAAAAAACTCGACCATTTCGTGGTCAACCACCGCGACGATTTGTTGTGCCCAAATTGCGGCAGTTTGCAAAGAAACCGACGTTTGTGGCAGTTGTTGCAGGTAGAATTTTTAAATCCGGGCATGACCGTTCTCGATTTTTCGCCCTCGCGTTGCCTGTACCGCCGCATGAAAAAAATCGAGACCATCCGCTATGAAAGCACCGATTTGTCGGGCGATTTTATGGCCGACCACCAATTTGACATTACCCAACTCGCCGCCGCCGATAACACTTACGATTTGATTGTCTGCTACCACATCCTCGAGCACATCCCAAACGACCGCGTGGCGATGCAGGAGCTTTTAAGGGTAATGAAACCCGGCGCGACCGCTTTGGTACAGACGCCATTCAAGGATGGCGACATTTACGAAAACGACGGTATTGTCACCGATGCCGACCGTTTGAAGCATTTCGGGCAGGAAGATCACGTGCGCGTCTACTCGGTAAACGGTTTACAGCAACGGCTTTCAGCTGCGGGTTTTATAGTCGACGTCAGGAAATATACCACCGATGAAAACCGTTATGGTTTGAGTACTGATGAAACCATCCTTATATTGACCAAACCCAAAATGTAATGCCTTATTTCTCGATTGTCATACCGGTATACAATAAGGCGGCCTTTCTCAAGGCGACGCTCGACAGTGTGCTCGCACAAAGTTTTACCGATTTCGAGCTGATCCTGGTCAACGACGGGTCGACCGATGACAGCACTAAGGTAATCGCCGGATTTAAGGATGACCGCATTGGGTATTTTGAAAAGGAAAATGGCGGCGCGTCGACCGCCCGAAATTTCGGAATCGCGCAAGCCACCTCGCGTTACATTACCTTCCTGGATGCCGATGATTATTGGTATCCTGATTTTCTGCAAGAGATGTTTAGGTTAACCAACCGCTTTGCGTACGAAAAGATTTTTGCGGCGGCGATAGAGATTGAAATGCCCGAAAAAGTATTCCCTGCACAATATTCGATTGCTTTTGGCAACGATGCGCAAATCGTGGATTATTTTGACGCAAGCACCAGAACTACAGCCATTTGTACCTCTTGCGCGGTGTTTGAGAAAAGCTTGTTCGAAGAAATCGGCAACTTCGACACCAATATCAAAAGTGGCCAGGACACTGATTTGTGGATTCGGATGGGCTTGAGATATCCCGTGGTTTTCTCCCCAAAAATACTCGCGCGCTATGTTTATGATGCACAGAGTCTTTCTAAAAACAAGGCTCACATCAAAAAACTCGATTTTTCTAAATTCGCCTCAGAGGAAAAAACCAACAGGAAGCTCAAAAAATTCCTTGACCTAAACCGCTATTCATTTGCGGTACGCTGCAAGCTCAACGGCAACTTTGCGTCGTTCAGCGAATACCGACGCGCCATCGACCTGCGCAACTTATCTTTGAAAAAACGCATACTCGTAGACTTGCCTGCGTTCGTTTTAAAGGAATTGATTGAACTGAACTTATTGCTGGTTCGGCTGGGAATCAGCCGTTCGGCTTTCAAGTAGTTTTTTTGCGATACACGCCAAACATTGCGTCGTTCTCGCCGTGGGTGATACAAAATCGGTCTTCGGCAGCAATAAGATCGGCGATTAGCTTTTTGGTGGTCTGGTCGTCTTTGAGGAAGTTGTGCGCGATGTCTTTGAGCAAAATGTGCGTGATGTTCCAGCCGAGCGGCTTTTCTTCGACCACCGTAAAATTTTTGCGCAGTGCGGGAACCAGGTTTTCTGAATCGGGCGCTTCGGACGGATCGTTGAGCAGCATTCTTATCAAACCCGGACGGTACACTTTTCTCTTCACGCTTTTCCCATCAAGTAAGGTTTTGTAAGCAACAGGCAATTCGCGTAGCAAACGGTTGGCTTCGGCCAGTTGCGATTGCCGCCATTGCAACCGATTGGGTCCGCAGAATTCATTGACGAGCACGACACCATCGTCTGTGAGTAAAGGTGCGATGTGGTTTTTGAGAAAACCGTCAATATCGCTGAAATGGTGTAAACTCGCATTGAAAAGGATCACATCGAATTTTCTGCCACCAAAATCCATCCTGAAGAAATCATCACAAAAATAGCTGATGTTGAAGTTTTGTTCTTTTGCCAAACGACTGGCCTTATCAATGCTGCCTTGCGACACGTCGATACCGGTAGTGCTTTTAAAATTGGGATACTTGGCAAAGTTGCGTTCGTGTCCGCCGTCGCCGCAACCAATCGACAACAGGTTTACCGAAGCCTTATCCTTTAAATATTTGTTCCAGAAATAATCTTCGTAAAATGTATTTTCATCGCCCGAGATTTTGCGGTTCCAGGCTTTCTTGATTTCGGGGATGATCCAGAAATCAGAAACCGAGGCGTAAACGTCCCATTTGGTAGCTACGCGGCTTTCGAGCGAAACCTTGAACAACCGCGACATAATGAAGCGTGTGCCTTTGAATTTGGCTTTGTAGTAGAGGTCGGTGAAATCACCCCAAGTGATTAGTGACGTATCTTTCATAGTGGTTTTGGCAAGATGGCTGACCATTTTTTGGCAATGGATTCGAGCGAGAGAAATTTCACACTCGCGGCTGCATTGGCTTTACAACGTGCGTACAACACTTCATCATCGACCATGCGCTTCATCGCTTTGGCGAGTGCATCGACATCGTAATTGGGAACCAGTAAGCCATTCTGTTCATTTTGAACGACTTCGCGCGGGCCCGATTCGCAGTCCACGGCAACAACTGGCGTGGCATTGGCAAGCGATTCGGCCAATGACAAAGGGAATCCTTCAAAATGGCTGGTAAGTATCGTAAAACGCGCTTTTCTGACGATTCCAAACGGATTTTTCCGGTACGGCAGCAACTTAACGAAGTCTGCCAAGTTGTGTTTTTGTATCAGGGATTCGATGAGATGCTGGTTGGGACCTTCGCCCATTAAAATGAGTTGAAAGCTTTTTTCATAAACGCGCGACTGCGAAAACGCTTCGAGCATGAGTGTGAAATTCTTGGCCTTTTCGTCAAAGCGCCCAAAGAACAGGATGAATTTCTCCGGTAAAGGCGGCAACTCGGCAGTGGTGTTTTGGGTAAACCCGACAGGATTTTCGATGGTTACCGTGTTTTTAAAATCGTATTTGCTCTTGACCTTGTCTTCAATCGCTTTTGAAACACAGATTATTTTCTCGGCTTGACCGTAAAGAATCTTGGCCAGCCACACACTGCTGGGCAAATAATTTTGGAGGTTGTGGTTTTGTACAAGGTAATACACTTTTCTGTTGCCGTAAAGCTGCCGTGTGAGCCATTCGGAAAGCTGGAAATTGCGTGGCCGATTGTCAATAATAGTGTCAATCTGGTAATCCTCGAGGTATTTTTTGAGCAAACCCGCTTTGACGAATTTGCGTTTCCAGCGCGGCTCACTCTTGGCGAGTGCTCCCAAATTGAGCAACACGCCTGCATAATGGTAATCCTGGGTTTCAGTGAGGATGATGTTGTGGATTTCAAAACCCAGACCATCGAGGATCAAACTCAAATGGGCTGCAAAACGTTCGGCACCGCCACCGCCAAGCGCATGTGAGAAGATGGCGATTTTAGTTTTGGCAGTATCCATTAATTCTGAAAATGTAAATATATTTGCCAAAGATAACAATATATGGACATTCTTCTCATTGGTGAATTCAGCCGTTTGCACAATTCTTTGAAGGAAGGCCTGGAAGCATTGGGCCATAGGGTTGTCATCGTGGGATTTAACGATGGCTTTAAGAACTATCCTGTAGATTATCCAATCGTTAGAAAATGGAACTCGGCTTTTTTGAGGAAATTCAAATACGGGTTTCATCGAATGACGGGTTTCAACCTCAACTCCTACTTCACTTACCGGCAATTCCAAAAATACCAAGATCAGCTCAAGGGATTCGATGTAGTACAACTCATCAACGAAAATCCATTTTACTGCGGTTATGATTACGAGAAAAAAATCCTCGAATTCCTGTTTAAAAACAACAGAAAAGCTTTCTTGCTGTGTTGCAGTACCGACTACCTGACGGTGAAATATGAGTTTGAACACCCTCAAAAAAAGTCTATTATACAACCTTATCTGGCCGGAAAAATCAGTGACAAGGATTTTTTCAACGTGCTCAAGTTTAGAAAAAAAGAATACCAAAAACTACACGATTTCATTTATGAAAATATTGTTGGCATCATTGCTTCGGATATCGATTATGACATCCCGATGCAAGGCGACCTGAAGTATTTGGGAATGATTCCCAACCCTGTCAATGTAGCAAAAATCGAAGCCGTGCCTTTGCCATCTCTCGAAAAAATTGTGATTTTCCACGGTATCAATTCTGAGAATTATTACAAGAAAGGCAACGATTATTTTGAAAAAGCGCTCGACGTCATCCAAAAAAAATACCAGGACAAAGTTGAAATTATCACGACCCGAAGCGTGCCTTATGCCAAGTACATTGAATCCTACAACAAAGCGCACATTGTTTTGGATATGGTGTATTCGTTCGATCAGGGTTTCAACGCGCTCGAAGCAATGGCCAAGGGAAAAGTGGTATTCACAGGTGCCGAACGCGAATTTGAACAATTTTACGGCATCACGCAAAAAGTCAACATCAACGCCAAACCCGATGTGGATTATCTGGTTGCCGAGCTGTCTGGTTTGATTGAAAATCCAACCCAAATTACAGCGATTGGCGCGCGTGCGAGGGCTTTTGTAGAAAAGGAGCACGACTATATTGAAAGTGCAAAAAAATACCTCAACACCTGGACTCGTTAGATCGCAAGGTTGAGGTATTTTCGTCCCCAATTAAAATAACTATGTTCTACAAGTCTAAAGACGCAATAGACGTATTGGTTTTTGGTTTTGGCCTACTCGAATAATCGGCGGGATATTGGGCTTTGTGCTGCTCGAAGTATTGGTACGGCTCGTCTTCGGTGAAGCCTTTGAGCATGACGTATGCTCCGTTTTTGATGGAGTATCCTCTGGTAGTTGGGTCTAAGGTCTCAGACTTCACCCAAGCGCCGTCTTTACGGTAAATGTACATGGCAATTTTGGTATCAAAATAAGCCTGTAAATTTGGATAATAGTAATATCTGACCGCTACATAAGTAGAAGCCGGCTTTTGACGAATATAAATGGTGTCTAATTGAACTTGTGCTTGCGATAAATTAAAGGAAAGTAACGTCAATCCTATAATGAAGTAAGTAATCGTTTTCATGGCTTTCTGCTTTTAATTTTAAACTTATTGTATGGTGTAAAGGTACAGCCACAGCCGTGGGCATCTCTTACAACAATCGCAGAAATCTTTTCAATTTATCGTCGCAGGACTTTATTGGTAAGGAACAAGGGTTGGTTTTCCTACCTCAAAGTTGGGCAAGCCAATATCGTACGTCCTGAACGAATTGGTTTTTATAATAGAATTTCCGTTGTTTGGAATGGTCGGGTAAAACGAAAATGACATTTGGAATGAGCTAAACACCAGATAATCATTGCTCACGATAAAGCCAATGCCAAACTGCGAGTAAAGGCGGCTGTCCTTGAACGCCCGATTGGCCGAACCCAACATGCCCATCGTGTAACTCAGGAAAGGATTGAGCCGGAATCCGTAAATATTCCAGGGAGAATACCCTTGTGTCTGGAAAGTCACGAGCAATTTCTTGGTACCAAACAACGCGGTGTTGGTGAATCCCTGGATGCCGTTTCCGGTTTCGCCATCCAGGGTCATCTGGTCGGCCAGCGTAGGCAAGCGGTCGTTGCCGATAATGAGCTGCGGCTTCACAAACTGCCTGAACTGCCAACGTCCGTTGCCAAACAGATGCGAAAAGTACACCATAGTAAAGTTAAAAGTGCTCTGCTCCTGCACGCTTTTATAGAAGAAAGTTCCGTATTCTACATTGGCGCTCAGGTATCCAAAATCAAAATACCGTCCGTAAGAAAATCGGCTTCCGTAGTACGGCCGCCACCTGAAGTTCTTTCTTTGGTAACCCGCCGTGAGCCCCGCGTACAAGCCCGAACCGATATCCTCGGTGACATTGACCCGAAGCACATTTTTGTCCTGGGTATATTTCCTGGATGAAATACCAATACCGGCCAGGTAAATTTGCTCATCCGAGAAGACACGCAAGGTATCATATTTTATATCGGGTTGCTCGACATAATTCTTGTCGAGGTAACGCGCACTGATGACCAGGTTGGTGGAGCGGTTTTCCTCGGTATTGCCTTTTAGGAAAGGGAAAGAGAGACCGCCCCAATAATCTTGTGAATTGTATTTATAGTGTTGTACGCTTTCTACCGCATTAGAATCGACACGGATCTCATTGCGCAGCTGTTGGTCAAGATAAATGCCGCCGGCCCAACGCGCATAGATTGAAAAAAAAGGCCGGTCGATACTCACAAATTTACTGTAATTACGGTTGACCTCGATATCATAGCTCAACACGCCGCGTACATAAGTGTTCATGATGTTGGGAATGGTGTAGCTCGAGCTGAATGCGTCGTGCGCGCCTTTGAGGTTCTTTCGGTAGGCGTTCGAGAACTCATGCCCGGTTCCTAAAAAGTTGCGTTCGCGCAGTTTAAAGGTCGAGGTGCTGCTCGAGATCGAAAAATCGGGAATTAAACTCCATGAATCGAGCACGCGAATGTAAACGTCTACAGAATCCTTTGAGACATTCTTAAGGTTGATGGCTACGCCACGAATGTAGCGCTGACTGCGGATCAGACGCTCTGACTCGAGCAAACGTAAGGTGTCTAACTCTGTATTTCTCCTGATCAGCAACAGGTTCTTTATGGCGAGGTTGTGCGTCTTGTTGTGGATGGCATTACCTACTTTATACGGAAACTTTTCTGTCCTTACGAGTGTATCTTTTTCGGAATATCCAAAAGGATCAAGCGTGGTGATGTTGATTTTTCGAATAATTTTACATTCAAACGGCGAATAGCTTTGTCTTTTGGCCACGGTGATTTTCTTGGTGACCTTTTTCTTGGTCATCGGTTCAAAAATAAGCTTGTGCAGGAAGGTCGTGAATTTTCTCTTTTTAGAATACTGCTCGATGTTCTTGTACATCTGCGCCTGATTTTCACCTTTAGGTTTGTCCTGCGCAATGGCCACTTCACAGCAGCAAAGCAACAACAAGCAGGTCAAAAATTTGGGTTTAAAAATCATTCGAAAAAGCCGGCAGATTGCCTATTTATTTAGTGTTGTTGGTCGGATATAATCTTAAAAATGTCATAAATAGACTTACAAATTGCGATTATTACCAGTATTTTTGTGCTGTCGTTTATCGAAAATACCGTTTTTTCGCGCAATACAAAAGTAAATTAAACGTTATTTGTGGTGTTACTGTATTCGGAAATTTAGTTACAGCATTCCCAATTTTTAACGACCCTTTATTAAGACAAGCGAACCCCAAATTTGCCCTAACAAAAAATTGAAAATACATGGATACTGCTAAAAAGAATCTCGAGAACATTGAAGTTCATTTCGAGAACGTAAGACCTACCAGACATCGATTTGACGGAGAATCCGGATTGCGTGACCTACTCACGAGCGAACTCAAATCATTGTATTGTGTAGAGAAAACGCTACTTCGCGCTTTTCCAAAACTCATCAAAAATTCGTGCTCTTTTGATTTGATTGAGGCGCTCACCATCCATCAGGAAGAGACCAAATTACAAGTGATAAGGCTTGAGGACGTCTTTGCCATCCTTTCTGAAGAACCCCAAATTGAAAAATCGGCAACCATCGAAGTTTTACTGGACCGCATCGACCTCAATATCGAAGATACCAAATTCGGAACCGTCCGCGATGCCGGTATCATTTTGGGCATGATCCAAATCGAGCAATTCGAAACCGCTACTTACGGAACACTGGCCACTTATGCCGAAAATCTTAAAGAGATGCAAATCGCACAGTTGCTATCTGATTCGATCAACGAGGAAAAAGTGGCGCAGTTGCGTCTGGCCAAAATTGCCAACACCATCCGATTCTACAACACCGATTTTATTTAACAGTTTTGTCATTGCCGCGAAATTGCGATTCATAAGCGGCAATCCAATCATTGACTGTCATCTTTGAAGCGAGTTGGCCAATCAGCTCATAAGGAATGTCCTCTGGTTTTTTAAACCTGATGCAACTCTTACCCATATCGAGCTTGTACTTGGCGTGTTTAGGATACTCGGCTACAAACCAATCATATAGCGCAGGCACGGCGTAAATGCCCATATGGTAAAGTGCCGTAAAATTTTTCTGCGAGGCCAGGTTTATAAAAGGCAATGGCAGTTTGGGGTCGCAATGGTAGCCTGGCGGATACAAACGGTGCGGCACGCCGTAACCAATCATGCCATAACTTATACTTTCCTCGAATCCTTCGGGAAGGTTGTCTAAAATGGTTTTGCGGAGTCTCTCGATGGTCTGTTTCCTGTCATCGGGCAATTGGTCTACGTATTGTTGCGGGGTTTTTATAGTGGTTTTCATAAAATAAAACTTTACTGTTTGAGCGCATAAAACGGTCGTTAAAGATAGGTTAATTGGCATAAAAATCCTCATTGCCCAATTTTGAAATGGTAACTTTAGGATTATTAACTACTAAAAATTACGCAATGAAAAAGTTTTTGATCGCCTTGGCTCTTACCATAGGCAGCACAAATTTCGGGAATGCTCAGATAGATAAGACCGACAACCCAACCGAAGAGGCACAGGAAAAATTGCAACAAGAGCCGCCAAGGCAAACCCAAGCGAGGCTGGAGAACAGCGCCAAACAATCGGCTACACAAGACAAACGCAACGAAGAACAGGCAGAAAAAGATCGCAAGAAACAAGCTGCCGAAAAATCCAGAAAGGAAAAAGAAAGCCAGCGCAAGAAATAAATTTTAGATTTTAGATTTTAGAATCCAAGTTCCAACTGCGTCATCGTTTTGGATGGAGTGTTAGAATTTGGATTTTTTTGCCCGAAATCCGGCATGGCCAAAACCCCCTTTGTATATTTGTGTCAATCAAAAGAAATCCCATGAAAAAATATGCACTATTGCTGGCTTTCTGCCTTGTATTTGTTACTTCTAAAGCCCAGCTCAAACCCGTCGGTTATACTGATGCCGATCAAAAACTCAACGGCGTTGCGGCTATTCCGTCAAAATCACTCAAAAACAAACCGGGAATACTGATCCTGCCCGCTTGGAAAGGCATCGACAACCACGCGCGCGAATCGGCAACCGCATTGGCTGCCTTGGGATATCACACCTTTATAGCCGACATTTACGGTGAAGGCAATTATCCTGCGAACACCGAAGAGGCCGGAAAACGTTCGGGCTATTACAAAAAACACTACGACCAATACCAGCATCGTATCCAACTCGCTCTCGACCAATTGGTGAAAAGCGGTGCCAATCCCGATAAAATCGTCGTGATTGGATACTGTTTTGGCGGAACCGGTGCACTCGAGGCCGTACGCGGACAACTCGCCGTAAAAGGTGCCGTATCATTCCACGGCGGACTCGGACGCGACACCGCAAGACCCATTACGCCGTTTACAGCAAAAATTCTGGTTTGCCATGGCGCCGACGACCCATTTGTACCCGAGCAGGACATCGTGGAATTGCGCAAAGAGTTCAAGGCCGCCTATGCCGATTGGCAGATGGTTTACTACGCCGATGCGGTACATTCCTTTACCGATCCCGATGCCGGAAACAACCTCAAATCGGGAGCGGCTTATAACGACAATGCGGCCAAAAGATCGTGGCAACATTTGCTGGTTTTCCTCAAGGAAGTATTGTAAAATAAGTATATTTATCGCGGTAAAAATACTTTATGAGCAAAAGTGCCTTACGAAAAGACAAAACCTGCCTCAACTGCCGACACGTGGTAGAATTGCGCTACTGTCCCAATTGCGGGCAGGAAAATACAGAGAGTCGCAAAACTTTCCATCATCTTTTTATTCATTTTTTTGAAGACCTGACGCATTACGAAAATGCTTTCTGGCGCACCATCAGGAACCTGTTGTTCAAACCGGCTGCATTGACCAAGGAGTATCTTTCGGGGAAACGCTTGTCTTACCTCGCGCCGGTGAGGCTTTATATTTTTATCAGTTTTTTAACCTTCTTTCTGTTTACGGTGATTCCGGATTCTGAAGATCACCTGGTCAAAAGCAACCAAACCACTTCGGTAAAAACGGTTGATGAAAATGGGAAAGAGAAAGACAGCATCATTTCGTTCAAAGAACTTAAGGTAAGCGAAATGGCCGCAGTAATCGACAGTCTGAACACGTTACAGGATTCGATTAAGGCAGACGCCCACACCAATTTCAATTTAAAAGATACTAAGGGAAAAGATTTTATCCATTTGGGGTATGATTCGCTGCGCGAGCTCGACTCGATACAGCAATTTGCACCGCCGTCCGAAAGACTCAGCGACGTGCAATACTGGTTCTATAAAAAGTTCATCATTGTCAAGACCAACAACACCAGAGAGGAAATCATAGAAAAATTTAAGGAGTCATTCCTGCACAACTTCCCTAAGGTACTGTTCATTTACATGCCGCTGTTTGCATTCTTTCTTTGGCTTTTCCACAGCAAAAAACGCTGGTACTATTTTGACCATGGGATTTTCACGCTGCACTATTTTTCATTTCTGCTGCTAATTATTTTACTTTTATTCCTCATAGATCTCTTGCTCGATTGGGACGGAAACTATTGGATTTTAGACAAACTCAACCTGCTGATCCATTTCGTGGGCTTTGGCTGGATGTTCTATTATTTCTTCCCTGCGCACCATCGTTTTTATGGAGAATCGCGCGCGGTATCATTCGTCAAAAGCGTGGCGCTGTTCTGGATCAACTTCATTTTGCTCATGGTCATCATGTCCTTATTTGTAATTTACACCTTCATCAATATCCATTAGTCTATGAAAAAAATACTTCTATATGGGTTGCTGTTTGCCGCTATGGGTTGCGCAACAAAGAAAGACGGCGCCGCCGGGTTGGCCAAATACAGCCAGGGCATCTCTCTTGATGCGATGAAAGTCAATCTCACTGTGATTGCCGCCGATGACATGGAAGGACGCGAAACCGGATCCGAAGGGCAAAAGAAAGCTGGTCGTTACCTCATTGAGCAATACCGCCAGCACGAAATCCCGTTCCCGAAAGGAGCCACCGACTATTACCAAAAAGTTCCGGCCGCTTTTCTCAATGCCAAATACAAAGAAAACCTTCCCGACTCCGAGAATATCTGGGCTTTCATCGAAGGGACCGAAAATCCCAACGAAATTGTAGTGGTTTCTGCGCATTACGACCATGTGGGCATGAAGAACGGAGAAGTGTACAATGGTGCCGACGACGACGGATCGGGCACAGTGGCCATACTCGAAATCGCAAAAGCGTTCCAAAAAGCAAAAGCTGCAGGCCACGGACCCAAACGTTCTGTGCTCATTCTGCATGTGACCGGCGAAGAACACGGTTTGCACGGCTCGCGCTATTATTCTGAAAACCCGTTGTTTCCGCTGGCCAATACAGTTGCTGATGTGAACATTGACATGATTGGACGACACGATGAATTCCGCAACGATTCCAACTACATCTATTTGATCGGGTCGGATTATTTGTCGAGCGATCTGCAGCAGATTTGTGTGGATGCCAACAAGGATTTGCAGCTCAAACTCGATTATAAGTACAACGAACGCTCAGACCCGAACCGATTTTACTATCGGTCAGACCACTACAATTTTGCCAAGAATGGCATCCCGTCGGTGTTTCTCTTTAGCGGAACCCACGCTGATTACCACCAACCCGGCGATGATGTAGAAAAAATCGAATTCGATGCGCTCACCAAACGAACCCATTACGCTTTCGCGATTGCGTGGGAACTTGCCAACCGCGATAAACGCCCCGTGGTAGACAAGGATGGAAAATAAGCCATAAAACTCTGGGAAATCCCGGAGTTTTTTATTTTGTAACATTTCCCGACTTCCTGTATCAAAATGGCAACTCATAACAAACAGATGGAATTCGACAGCATTTACAACGCCTACTGGCAAAAGATTTATCGGGTATGCTGTGGCTATCTCGGTGATCCTGATTGGGCGAAGGATGTGACGCAGGACACCTTCATTGCGGTTTGGAACAACCTTGGCAATTTTAGGAACGAAGCATCGGTAACCACCTGGATTTACCGCATTGCAGTGAACAATTGCCTGAGACAGCTCGAGCGCAGCAAACGCTTGCCCAAAAGCGAGGTTCCCGAGCAAATTTCGGAAAACCATGAACCGCAAATCGAGGCAAAAATTGCATTCCTGTACGCTTGCATCGGCGCGCTTAAGGAAATCGACCGCATCGTGATTTCACTCGAACTCGAAGACATCAAACAGGCCGAAATCGCGTCGATTGTAGGGATTTCGGAAGCGAATGTTAGAGTCCGGATCCATCGCATCAAGGAAAAATTAACCGAAAAATTCAAACGCTATGACGGAGATTAATTTCAAGGAAATCTGGCAAAGCCAAGAAGCAAAACCAATTGCAAATGCCGATGAGATTGCCGCCAAAGCCAAAGGTGTCAAACGCAGCGCCATGCTCAAAATCGTACTAGGAAATCTACTATTGCTACTTACGATGGCTTTCATCATTTGGGTGGTTGTCTATTTTGAGCCCAAGATGATCTCGACCAAAATCGGCGCATTGGTTATAGTGGCGGGTTTGATGATGCAGATTATTGCCTCGTCAAAACTGATTCCGCTGTTGCGAAAAAACGACGCGGCACAAAACCACTCAGATTATTTGCAGCAATTGCTCCTGCTCAAAAAGAAACAGGCGTTTCTGGAAACTACGATAATGTCACTGTATTTTATATTGCTCGGCATTGGTTTGGGACTTTATATGGTTGAATATGCTTTGATGCTCTCGGTGGCCAATCGCTGGCTCTACTGCGGCCTTACTTTTCTTTGGATGGCATTTGCCTGGTTTTACCTGCGGCCCAGGACCATCAAAAAACAAAGACAAAAACTCGACGACGCGATTGCCCAGCTGGAGCGCCTCGAAAAACAATTGAACGAAAAAGAATAGTCGCTTTGTAACATTGTGGTTGTTGCAGTATCCAAAATCAAAAATCAAAACCATGACAAAAAAATTAACACTCGTTTTGGCTATGCTGCTCCTGGCTTCAAGTGGTATCGCACAAGAATTGTACAGCAAGGCTTTCGGAAATCCAAAGGACAAACCAATTGTTTTCCTGCACGGCGGGCCAGGCTACAACTGCGCCGCATTTGAAGTCACTACCGCACAAGCCCTCGCCGACCGCGGATTTTACGTGATTGTTTACGACCGACGCGGCGAAGGACGCTCGAAAGACACGGACACACAATTCAATTTCGAGCAAACATTCACCGACCTCAGTACCATCCTTGAGAAATACAATGTCAAAAAAGCCAATCTGATTGGGCATAGCTTTGGCGGGATTGTAGCTGTGTTGTTTGCCGAGAAAAATCCCGATAAGATCCAGTCTATTGAATTGGTCTCTGCGCCGGTATCACTCCAGGAAACCTTTAGAACCATTTTGCGCTCGTGCAGGAAAATCTACACGGAGAAAAACGATACGGTCAACCTCAATTACATTGACATGATCGAAAAAATGGATCCTACATCGGTAGAATATTACGCCTATTCGTTTGGACACGCCATGCAGAATGGTTTTTACTCGCCTAAAAAAATGTCGGATGACGCCAAAACGATTTACGCAAAGACAGCTCAAGATCCCACCTTTGCCTTGTCAAGGGAAATGACACGCGAAGCGCCGTCGGGATTCCTCAAAAATGAACATTACACTTCAATCGACCTTAGCAAAAGTCTCCAGAAACTCGTGGCAGAAAAAATAAAAATCTACGGCATTTACGGCAAAGACGACGGGTTGTACTCTGCCGGGCAAATTGCGCAACTGCAGCAAATACTGGGTGACGCCAACGTAAAATACTGGGATGACGCATCGCACATCGTCTTTATCGACCAGCAGAAAAGTTTCCTGGATTTCTTCTCTACTGCCTTCAATTAAACCTAAATGATAAATTATCAGTAACTTAACACTAAATTCACTTTTCCAGCGTTTGTAAAAGATACTTTTACAACGTTTAGTTTAGATTACATTGAATGAGTTAGTATTAAAGGCTTGCGTGTCGTGACGTAAGCCTTTTTTTATTCTAGAATTGAAGTTCTTGCGGTAGCCGAGAAGGAAGCGCGCAAAAATAAAAAAGCCTCAGATCTCTCTAAGGCTTCGTGGTTTGAATGGGTGGCTGACCGGGTTCGAACCGGCGACCCGCGGCACCACAAACCGCTACTCTAACCAGCTGAGCTACAACCACCATTTTTAACGAGGGCAAATGTATTGCAAAACTTTTACTATACAAAGAAATATTTCAAAAAATTAAATCAAATCGCCTAACCGATTGACCGCCAAATGCCTTTCTGCAGTGAAGCCTTCAGCGTAATCGGTACCGATGAGCCGACCCAAATCCTGCGCGCGGTAATTGAGGCTTTCCAGGAAGTTTTTTGTAGCGATTGGTGTTTCTGGTTCGGTAGAATTCGGGTCGTAAAATTGGGAACCGTAGGCCAGGATTGCCGCTACCCTTTTTTCATTATAACCGCTGACGTCAACCACAAAATCGGGCGCGATGTTTTTCCATTGGATGTAGTGATACACCGCTTTCGGGCGCCATTGCGACTGATTCTGCCCATCGTATTGCGTCACTATTTTAACAAGTCCCGACAAAAAACAGGCATCCGACACCAACTTGCTGCCTTTGCCATGGTCTATATGGCGGTCGTCTATAGCGTTGCAGAGTACGATATCAGGTTGGTATTTGCGAATCATGCGGATAACGGCGAGTTGGTGTTCCTGGTCATTGACGAAAAATCCGTCACGCATATTGAGGTTTTCGCGTACCGAAACGCCAAGGATTTCGGCCGCAGCAGCCGCTTCGCTGTCGCGGATTTCGGCCGACCCGCGCGAACCCAACTCACCGCGCGTCAAATCTACGATGCCTACTTTTTTCCCAAATGCAATTTCTTTGGCGATGGTGCCGCCACAGCCCAATTCTACGTCGTCGGGATGCGCGCCAAAAGCTAATATGTCTAATTTCATGTTTTGTGTTTTTATAATTTCCTGCTATCAGGAGCAAAAGAATTCAAGTTTTACGATTGGCAAAATAGGCAGACTTTATCTTCGGTCATTTGACCGCGCTCGGGTCTGTATTAAAATACGATCATAGTTTAATAGGGATTACACCGGCCCCTTCCCTGAAGGTAAAGTACAATTTTTCAAAACACCGTCCTTGCAGAAAAACTGTATTTTTTAACCTAATCATTTTCTTCATTTTTTTATGCCAAGACATCTTTCATCGTTAGCGATTTGTTCACCGTTTCCTGCCACTCCCTTTCGGGATCACTGTCTTTGGTAATACCGCCGCCCACGTACAATATCGCATCGCTTTCCTTAATCTGCAGGCACCTCAAATTTACATACAAATCGCTGGAGTTGCCGCCCTTGGCGAAGTCTTTATTGAATTCACCCAAAAATCCGCAATAGTATTCGCGGTCATATCCTTCGCTTTGAACGAGAAATTGGCGAGCAGCTTCTTTAGGAAAACCACAAACCGCAGGTGTCGGGTGCAGGATTTCAAGCATTTCCCTCAATCCGGTTCCCGACCTCATTTGCCCTTGTATGTCGGTTTTGATGTGCACCACATTTCCGGCGCGCATTGTATACGGCTCAGAAATATTAAGCTCCGTGGACTGGCCTTTCAAGCTATCGACGATAAAATCAGTCACGAATTGTTGTTCGGCTTTTTCCTTGTCGCCCCAAATGATTTGGTTTTCATGGTACGGTTGCGTTCCGGCAACGGCCATCGTTTGAAATCCTAGGGGATTCATCCGCAACAATTGCTCAGAAAATCCGCCCATCCACAACCCTACTTTGGGATGGAAGAAGCAATACGTGAACGCCGTCGGGTACCGATTGAACAATTGCCCTAAAACCACATTCAAATCAAAATGTTGAAGTTTCACGATTTCGGTGCGCGACAAAACGACTTTATCAAAATGGCCAGCAACAATCTCATCGATTGCCTTTTGAACGAGGGTTTTATAATCTTCTTTATCAATTCCGCTTTGCGAGTCGAGTGCTGTGGATTCATTCGCAAGAGTGACTTCGGGCTTGAAATCTTCAATCAAAACTTCCGACTCTATCTCAGGAATCAGTACTATTCTATTTCCGGTAAACGGCGCGAAAACAAATCCGGTTTCGTTAAAATCCGAAACACAATGCAAACGGTCATCGTGTTGAAACAATCCGATAAGCTTATCTGCGTTGGGTTTATTGTACAGCGCAAATGGCAATCGGACGTTGAAGTGTCGCTGGGCTTTATCAATCAGTTGGCACATAATTATCGCATCAGGCTTTTCTTCTCGGCAACACCATATTGGTCAATTTGCACAGGCAAACCAAGTTGTCTTGCTCGTCGGTGATCTTGATTTCCCAAAGGTGGATGCTGCGTCCTTTATGGATAATCCTCGCCGTAGCGGTCACCATCCCATCGCGTTTGGCTTTGAGGTGGTTGGCCGAGATTTCGATGCCCCGGACTTCACTTTTTTCGGGATCCACAAACAGCATCGACGCCGCGCTGCCCACACTTTCTGCCAAAGCCACACTGGCGCCGCCGTGCAGCAATCCCATAGGTTGGTGTAACCTGGAGTTGATGGGCATGGTCGCCGTGAGGAAATCTTCGCCCGCATCGGTGAAGCGGATCTCGAGGGTTTCCATAAGCGTATTTTTGCACATGGTATTGCAAAGCGCCACCATTTTTTCTTTGTCGAAAGCCATAGTTTTTTTGGTAAAAGTACGGGTTTGAGTCGAAAGTCAAAAGTGGAAAGTCGAAAGAGGAAAGTGGAAAGTTGGTGACCGGACGTCGAAAGACAATAATAGCATCTAGTGAGCGGCACAAACCCACCAAACAGACTAATTTAGAATTTTCTGCGTTTGCATTATGAATTTCAAATTCCTGCATTTTAAAATTTTCAAATTAAATAGCTACTTTTACCACCCGAGGTTTTCAAACCTCCACTGTACAACATAAAATCCAGCACCATGCGCAATTCTGTTTTCGTCCTTTTTCTTGGCATCCTCGTCTCGCTCACTTCCTGCAGGAAAGACTTTGACACCACGCCAAGCAACGGAAATTTAGCTTTTTCAAAAACCACCGTTTACCTCGATACCGTTTTTTCAAACATCAGCTCGAGCACCTATATGCTCAAAGTGTACAACCAAAGCAACAAGGACATCAACATCCCGTCGATCAAACTCGCCAAGCCCGATTCAAAATACCGCTTGATGGTAGACGGCATGACCGGCGAAGGTGGTAACGGTAGGTATTTCCCCAACGTTGAACTGCTGGCCAAAGACAGCCTTTTCATTTTTATAGAAACCACTGTCAATATCGCCGATGCCAACCCAACCGATTTCCTATATACCGACGAAATTGAGTTTGCCTCCACCAGTGGCGTACAAAAGGTAAACCTTGTAACCTTAATCCAGGATGCAGTTTTTTTGTATCCTGCCAAGGACGATCAGGGCGTCAAGGAGAAATTGCTGTTGGGACTCGACGAAAATGGCGACGAAGTCTATGTGAACGGATTTGAACTCGATTCGGCCGACCCGATCCACGGCGATGAATTTCACTTCACCAAAGACAAACCCTACGTCATCTACGGATTTGCCGGAATTCCCGCTGGTAAAGAATTGGTAATAGACCCCGGCGCGCGTGTACATTTCCATGCCCAATCGGGTATTGTAGTCAAGCCCGGAGGTTCGATTAAAGTGGGCGAAGGCTGGACACCACCAACTGATCCCGATCTCAATCCGTTGGAAAATGAAGTGGTCTTTGAAGGCGACCGACTCGAACCCGGTTTTGCCGAAACGCCCGGACAGTGGTTCGCCGTCTGGATGCTCGATGGCAGCGCGGCCAATCTCAACCACCTCGTGTTAAAGAACGCCACCGTTGGGATGCTGATCGAAAAAGCTACCGCCACCATTACCAATTCGCAGTTTTACAATTGTGCCAATGTAGGAATCCTGGGCCGAGAAGCCACCATGGTTACGGGAAGTAATCTGGTCGTGAATTATGCGGGACAAGCTTGCGTGGCGTCGATTTCTGGCGGAAACTACGACTTCAGGCATTGTACCTTCAATAACAATTGGGGCAGCCCGGACCAAGTCGCTGTGAGCATGAGCAATTACGAAGAAGATGCCAATGGAAATAAAACATCTTTTCCTTTAACAAGTTTATTTAAAAATTCTATAATCTATGGTTCAAACAATATTGAGGTTTATCTCAATAACATTGAAACCTCAGAAGTGCTTGTCAATACTTTCGATCACTGTTTAATAAAATTTAAAGACGTGGGTACTGTTCTCGCCAATGACCCCAAATATAATTTGATTAGGCAACAAATTAGAAATCAAGACCCTAAATTTCAGTTTTTTAATCTAAACCCATTGCTAATACTCGAAGGCTCGCCCGCTATCGGAACTGGTGTTTACGATCCGACAGTACCGAAGGACATTTTAGACAGGGATAGGCCAAATCCAAATCCTGATATCGGAGCATATCAATATATTTCCGATTAAAAAGTCTACATAATTATCCCTAAATTATTATTTTACAGTTGCCTTGAGTATTAATCTAACCAAACATAATTATGAGAACAACAAAATTGATGGGGCCACGAAAATTATTTTTTTTGACTTTCTTTTTAACAACTATAATCGCAAATGCTCAATGTTGGCAATACGCTACTGGTGGAGGCAATAGTAGGTTTGCTATAAGGTCTGACGGAACTTTGCATGCGTGGGGGAATAATTATTATAATCAATTAGGAATTGGTGCCTCAAGTGCTACATCTCAATTACCTCCGCAACAAACGCAACCTGGATCCATTGTTTAAGAATCGATATACCAATAACTTGCGCATTTTTGACAATTCACCCGCACATGAATTCCCTGGGGCAGACGTAGGCGTGACCAATGATATTCTAGGCACACCAAGAACGCCGGTGTTTGATTTGGGTGCCTACCAAAGCGTTCCCGTATCCAACTAATTGTTTACAAATCGGGATAAATCTTGCTTGCGGTTTGCGTTTTTTTAAACTAAATTTGCGCACAACAACACAACCCATCACGCAATGATTCATTTTTTCGGCAACGAAAACGACACCGTTTTTGCAGTCCAGACCCAAGGGCCGATTTCGGCAGAAAACACCTCAAAATTAAACTGGCTTTTTGGCCACTCGCACAAAATAGAAAAATCCGTCCTGACGGATTTTTTTGTTGGCCCACGTGCCGCGATGGTCACGCCTTGGAGTACGAATGCCGTAGAAATCACCCAAAACATGGGCATTGACGGGATTGTCCGCATTGAGGAATTCCACAAAGTAATTGCTGGCTTTGCTGATTTCGACCCGATGCTCTCGCAGAAATATGCCGAGTTGAACCAGGAAATCTACACCATCAACATCGCGCCCGAAGCCGTACTCGAAATCGATGACATCGCTGCCTACAACCAAAAGGAAGGTTTGGCGTTGAGCGCTGAAGAAGTCGATTACCTCGACAATTTATCCAAAAAAATCAATAGAAAGCTTACCGATTCTGAAGTGTTCGGATTCTCGCAAGTCAACTCCGAGCATTGCCGACACAAGATCTTCAACGGCACATTCGTCATCGACGGAATAGAGAAAGAATCGTCATTGTTCAAACTCATCAAAAAAACATCGTCCGAAAATCCCAACGACATCGTCTCTGCCTACAAAGACAACGTGGCGTTCATCAAAGGCCCGACTGTAGAGCAATTCGCACCCAAATCGGCCGACAAACCCGACTTTTACGAAAAGAAGAATTTTGATTCGGTGATTTCACTCAAAGCCGAAACGCATAATTTCCCCACGACCGTAGAGCCTTTCAACGGCGCGGCAACCGGTTCGGGTGGAGAAATCCGCGACCGATTGGCTGGCGGACAAGGCTCATTGCCACTCGCGGGAACTGCCGTTTACATGACCTCCTACTCACGACTCAACGAGCAACGCGGCTGGGAAAAAGGCATGCCCGAAAGAAAATGGCTGTACCAAACGCCGATCGACATTTTGATCAAAGCCTCGAATGGTGCTTCGGATTTTGGGAACAAATTCGGCCAACCGTTGATTACCGGATCGGTATTGACCTTTGAACACGAAGAAAACAACCGCAGGCTCGGCTACGACAAAGTCATCATGCAAGCGGGCGGAATTGGTTACGGGAAAGCCCAACAATCCATCAAGCACAAACCTTCCGAAGGTGATAAAATCGTGATCCTTGGCGGAGAAAACTACCG
>ENA-UOWO01001058-UOWO01001058.1-activated-sludge-metagenome-genome-assembly--contig:-NODE-1058-length-37677-cov-6.104939_pt1 | contig 37677 bp, 39 predicted proteins | sample MGYA00238148_ERZ761564 | MGnify/ENA primary metagenome ERZ761564 (study PRJEB28885, sample SAMN05720194) | activated sludge metagenome | isolation source: Anaerobic digester | place: USA... | reverse complement strand
GGTTGGTGAGCGTAGTCGAACCATAGCTATTAGCCTGCAAGATGGCTACTGAAACATTCATAGTTGTCTGATGAACAAAAAACTAAATAGATTAGCTATTAGCCTGCAAGATGGCTACCTGGAACAGAGTGAGTGTGTGAGTGAGTACAGAGACTTTTGTTGCGACTGAAAAAACCAGACATTTGCCAATCTGGAGGCGGGCGGTTGGTGAGCGTAGTCGAACCATAGCTATTAGCCTGCAAGATGGCTACTGAAACGTCGAAAAATCAATTTTAGAATTTGCCATTTTTTTGATTATGAATGAGCCTGCGAAATGGCTTCTGAAGAGCGGGCACCTCGACTACGCTCGGTGACCGCTAAGCCTGAAAGATGGCTACATAAAACAGAGTGAGGGTGTTATCTCGATAAGGCTCGATTCGACGGAGTGAGGACAGAGGGTTATAAACCGCTGATACGTTTGAATTATTGCAACGCAATGCGGGCACCTCGATTTCGCTCGGTGTCCGCTGAGCTCTTCTGTAAGTTAATGGTGCGGTTATTTTTGTATTATCGCCACTCAGCTTGGTAACATTATCATCGATTCAAATCTGGTGTTTCGTTTTTATTCGTATCGTAAACCTGAACGATTCGTAATGAAATACCCAGTTCTGGCAAAATAAAATATAATTAACAGCAAATAGGAATGTTTTATTTACAATTATTTATATTTGCTGATATACTTTTACACCAAATTATTATGAATAAGAAAATTGACGATAGCGGGTATGGCATTGCCCTCGAAGAGTATCTGCGACATCAAATTTACACCGCTTTACAAGGCGATGTTGTTGACGATATTTTGAGAATTGCTAAAATAAGAAAAAATGAAAACTATTGGCGAAATGTTCTGGAAGGGCACAGTTTCAAGGTTGAAAAACAAATATCTTCGAAATTGTATGCCTTGTTCCATGAGGTAAAAAATGAACTTGGGTTTGGCGATTCGGTCGATTTCTATATTTCGGGGAATGCCAATGTTAATGCATTTGCCCTTTCGGGAGTAGAAGAAAACGAACCTCACATTATTAATATCAATTCATCGTTGATACAACTCATGACCGACGATGAACTCCGGTTTGTTATAGGTCACGAAATGGGTCATCTGATAAATAAGAACACTGAATTAATGCGTTTGATCAACTTTATTTTCCCGGAACCCGAAAATGCCCCAACCTTGCTGGGTAATAAAATCCGGTTATGGAATCAGTTATCGGAGCTCATTGCCGACAGGTATGGTTTTATGGCAATGCCTGATATTGATGTCTGCATATCGGCTTTCTTTAAAATGTCGTCGGGACTTGATTCGGGCCGTGTTGATTTGCACGTTGAGGCATTTATCGAAGAAAACAATAAAAGGTTAGAGTATTTTAAAAACAGCACCGGATTGAATTATGCCTCCCACCCCATCAATCCCATCAGGGTAAAAGCCCTCGAATTGTTTTCTCAGTCAGAGAAATGCAACCCCGGTAAAAAAGGTGCTTTAACCAATGAAGAGATTGAAACAAACATGGACGAGCTGATTGACATTTTGCTCAAACTCAGAAGTTCGGAAATTGATGTTCATTTAACCTATTTTATTGCCAGTGCAGGTCTCATAATTGCGGGTTGCGATAAAGACATAGCTGATAAGGAAATTGATTTCATAATTCAAAATCTGGCTGAATTCCGAATCTTCCCTAAAAGTTTTCTCGAAGGTATTGCCAAAAGCGGAGAAGCTATGTCGGTTTTTCAGCAATCCATCGAATTAATACTAAAAATCAACCCTGCCGAGCGCGAAAGAATGCTGCAGTACATGATTGAAATTGTTATGGCCGATAACGAGCTAAAGAATGTTGAAGTGAAAACGATTTTCGAAATTGGGGCTAAAATGTTGGGGTATTCAGTAACCGAAGTGGCTCAAATTTTCGCCGGAATAATTCAACATCGTTTTGTTCCCAGCTATCAATCGTTGGCTTAAGCAATTACGAAAATTCCGTTTTGGTAATTATTGCTGTTGATATCGCAAAATCGAGGTTCTTTCATCGGAAGAAATCATTAACAATACCATACTATGATAGGCATTGTAAGAAACCAGAAAATATCACAAGTAATTACATAGGTTAGTATAAAATAGTAAAGACATATTTCGACATGGAATTTGATTATGCAGGGTATTTAGATAGATGTAAAACGAGCGAGGATGTATTGTTCAAAGACGCATATATTGCCTGGGTAAAAAACAACGGGTCTTTGTCGTTACAAAATGAAAAATTCTACAAAAATTATCTCACGAAATTTGCACCCATTCCTTATAGAGTTCCCGTCGAACTTAAGGATGAATTCGATTGGGACTTACTTCTCCAATTGATTGTTTCTTCTCCTATTACTCATTATATTTTTTTTCATGAGCCGTCGAAATTCCCCAAATATTACGATGATTTGCCCGAATTGGAGATTTTTTATTCTGACGACATCAATGAGAAACGTATGGTTTCGGAACTTTGGTCTTTTCAAATTAAGCATATGATCGAGGTTAATTTGGCATTGTTGATTCAATACCAATATTTTAACATTGCATTGGAAAAAGAGAAGCGAATTATTGACCGCCAATATGAAGAGAGAATTACAGAGTATATTGTTAAGCGTGAAGTTGCCTACAGCAAGTATATCCGAAGACGCGACAAGATGTTTGGCTTTTAATAAATGTTTTTTTTGAGATAATGCAAGTTCTCTATACTTCAGTTCTTCAACATCGCAGCGTTAATCATTCTTTTTTTCATGTATACATTGGAATTCTTTCAAAAACAACTTCGGGTGCATTAATTAATGGCAGAAAATTTCGAAGCTTCAATGTAATTGATGACTACAACAGGGAAATACTTTATATAGAAACCGACTATTCGTTAAAGAGCAGTCGAGTGATCTGGATACTCCGGCACTTAATAAACCGACATGGCAAGCCTGAAAAGGTCAGGATGGACAATGGGCCTGAATTTGTAGCAAAAATCACACAGCAATGGAGCGAAATGAATGAAATAGAGTTTAAGTATATTCAACCCGGAAAGCCTACTCAAAATGCATATGTTGAACGATTTAATAAAACTTACAGAAAGCATGTTCTTGATGCGTATTTGTTTGAAAACCTTAACGAGGTAAGGGAGATAACAGAAACCTGGTTGCAAGACTATAACCATTTCAGGCCTCACGATTCTTTAGGTGGATTGCCACCGGTAATGTATCGGAATATTAAAGGAAAAAAGCAGCAACTAGAAGGGCTTTGTTCCGCTTCGGCTACGCCTTCGCTCCACAAAGCCCTTCTAGAAACAGAAAGTTATTGAAATATGAATCATTTATTCTATTTTTGAACTGTACTAAAAATGGGAAGCCTACAATACAGTGGAAAAAAACATGTACAAATTGTTTAATTTTATCGTTTAGAGGACTTAATTAGGTAAAGGCTAATTTCGACAAATATTAAAAAAGATGAGCAAAACACACGAATACTATTACAAGGCTGCAAAAACAGCTATGGAAGAGATTTCGCAACCGGGTTTCAGAGATGATGACGGTGAAACTTATGATTGGTTATTTAAATACGGAGAGCTGTATGGGGATATCCTTTTATTAAATTGGGCAGATTTTTCGGAGAAATCTAAAAGCAAATACGCAGTGATTTATCAGTTCTGTGATACAATAATGGAACTCTGTTTGGGTTTTGATCTCAGATATGATGTGGGCACAAAAAAATACTACATTTATCCGTCGCCGATTATACCTGCTGTAGGGGTTAACGAACTAAATGAACAGTGCCAGAACGCAAACAAAGAATTATTCGCTATTACAAAAACTAAAAATGTGCAAAATTCGGTCTATGTCGAATGGTTGCACATATATGAAAAGGTTTATGATAAGCTTTATGAACATTTTATTGAAAAGGTGCAATTACCTAAAGACCTTAGCATTGAAACACCGGATATTATAAGCTTTTTCGAAAATTATATTTCCAACGCTATTTTATTAAAGGAATTGAGTAAGTATAAAAAACCGTGTACTACAGATGATTTATTGAAAAAAATATAAACGGCTATTGATAGATATTCCGGTATTGCTGTATGCTACATAAAAATACGTTGTGATGCAATTAAAACCTATAATGCCATTTATGTTGACTCTCATGGTTTTGCTTTCGGGTTGCAACAATTCAAAAAAAAGTCAAAAGGTGGTTGTGCCTGCCGGTGATTCTGTTTACGGGATTGATATAAGCAATCATCAGGGGGAAATCAATTGGTCGAAAGTAAAAGACTGGGAAGGGCAACCGATACATTTCATTTATATTAAGGCAACCGAAGGCAGTACCTATGTTGATAAGCGCTATGAGGCAAATGTGAAAGGTGCAAAAAAACAGGGTTTCCTGGTTGGCAGCTATCATTACTTCAGAACAACTTCGAATCCGGAAGAACAATTCAAAAACTTCAAAAGAAATGTGGCTAAAGATGCTCAGGATTTAATACCATTGGTCGACGTTGAAGAAAACAAGAATTGGAATTCGGCAACCTTTCACAAGAACTTTAAGAAGTTTTTAGTTATGGTGGAAAAACACTATGGCAAAAAACCTTTAATTTACACTGTAAATAGCTTCTATAATAAAAATTTATCGGGAAAGTACAGCGACTATCAGTTTTTAATAGGCCGATATGGCGAAAACAGTCCCAACATGAGAGACAAGCATGATTGGACAATATGGCAATTTTCGGAATCCGGCACAATAGAAGGAATCCCAAAGCCCGTCGACATCGACTTATTGAATCCGAAATTTACTATGGAAACATTAATGTTGAATGAATAAGATGGATGTTATATATAACACACACATCACCCCTACTTCTGATACATCCCGTCCAAATGATTCATATCCTGGCCATTTTTCTTGTCGTGGAGGCGGCAGCATAGATGCATGTGACGTTGAGTGAGGTATGGACGAGCATTTTCGAGACGGTTTCGATGGGTAAGTCGTTGTTGAGGACTACAGTGGTGGCAAAGTTGTGCCGGGCGAGGTGGCACTCAAGGTTTTTGCTGATAACGCACAAGTCGGCAATCTCTCTCAGGCAGGCATTCATTTTCTGGTACGAGTTCACCGGTAGTATCAAGTTGTTCTGCACACATTGGGGGAGGTCAATTTTAAACTGCGAAAGGTGGTCAATTTGAGCGGTATATCCAACTGACACAAAAATGCCTATGATAAATCAATCTCAGATGTTGTTTTTTGTCTTTCATTATTGAAAAATAGGGGGTAAGTTTTGGGGAGCTTACAAAACAACATCTTACACATTTATACAAATGTAATTTTGCTCTATATCGCACATCGCAAATCTTTATTAAAAGAATGACTTATAGTGCAATTGTAACAACAACGGCAATCCTAATAATTTGAAAAAACAGATGACATGAAACGATGAAAAAACTTTGCGGGTGAATGTATGTAATTGCATGGGATGCGTGAGATGAAAATTGTCATGGTAAATTCATTTTTATTAATCAACATATTCTGTATTAAATCATTTTATGACCAAATAGTGCTACGTCAAATTGGTTTTGCAAAAAAACTACTTTTTGTGGTTTTTTGATTTTCGCTTCAATCGCTACATTCATTGTGTTGTATAAATTTGCAACAAATACATAATCTTGCACATTTGGGGAATTTTGTCCAACATGTTCAGACTTCATAAAATGATTCAAATTCATTCTCTTGTACACTTGTGCAATATATAACTTTCATTATTGCCATATACGGCAAATCTTTATTAAAAAGGATAGCAAATAGTGCAATTGTGACAACAACGACAATCCTAATAATTTGAAAAAATAGATGACATGAAACGATGAAAAAACTTTGCGGGTGAATGCATGTAATTGCATGGGATGCGTGAGATGAAGATTGTTATGGTAAATTCATTTTTATTAATCAGTATATTCAGCGTTTACACGCATAAATAACTTTCACCCGATTTTACTCTACTCCAAATTTTTAGTGCAAAAAAAAGCTGTTTTCTTGTGGTTTTTGATTTTCGCTTAAATCGCTCCATTCATTATGTTGTATAAATGTGCAACAAATACATAATCTTGCACATTAATACAATCTATTACATATTGATAATTCAGTCTTTTATGAAATGATAAATTGTAAATATCGAGGATTGTTTTATCGAAACTTTGCAAATATCCGGAGGTACGGTACAAATGTGGTTTAGCTGCACTTACCAGAGCCGAGCCAGGGTGAGTTGAGAGTAGCCGGTAATAAACAACAACAACACAGGGCTTAGTAAGGCACTTGTGCTGAGCTTTAGTCATTAAGTTGTCGATACGTAAAAGCACAGATTTCTTATATCAGCTTATCGCAGTCACGGTTTATTTTGGTTTTTAACCGGACAGAACGTGTTGAGAACTACTGCCATCCGGCTTAGTACAGCAAACGAAAACATTGGAACTTTGCTATACGCTTATAGAGAATAGGAGGGCAAAGCTGTCAGAAATACTAAGTATTGACAGGGCAATCGGTATTACCGGTCAAACAATACGGATATTTACTAAAATCCGTTCGATGCAAACTGAAAACTAACTTGTTAAGTACCAAATGTATGTTTTTAGGAATCAAACAAATTTACACCCATCGGATTAAGCAAATTAAGCTACGCAACATGGCTGCAACGAACCTGATTGTAAAAAATATTCCGATAGACCTCTATTTGAAGAATAGCATTTTCTTACTCATAGTGTAAAACAAAGATATTAAGCGCTTTTATTTTACAGAATTATTCAAAATATTTCTATTACGCTTTTCCTGTTCTTCTTTAATTATCGAATAAACGATGTAGCCTAAACATATTAGACTAATAACAGAGATTCCAATTACCAATACTCTTAGGCTTTTGTTATCTTGTGAAAGTGCACTGTTTTCTCTCACTAATTTCTCTATACCTGATCCATAATTAACAATTTTAATGTCTGTTATTGCTGTTGCTTGCATGATTAATAATTTTAATGTGGTTATTGTCAATAATCAATTCAAAACCGGAAATCAAATAAATAAAATTGTTACCTTCTTGACGCATTTTATAAATTATTTTAAGGTCAAACCCCTTTCCTAATAAGAATTGTTTGTGAAATCTTCCAATTTTTTTGTCTTTCATTAATTCCATAAGAATATTTCTATTTTTCAAGATAGGATTAACAAGAAGATCGTCTTCTTGCTTTTGCTCTTTTTTTCTTTTATTGTGATATGCATTTTTGTTTTCAGGAGTTTCAAATTTCTGATTCGATCTTCTTGGAACAAACCAGTCTCCGGTGTAAGGGTCTTGTTTCATTTTAATTAATTTTTTCATAAATTGTATTATTTATTACTGGGTTTATTTTTTCTGACATGAATTTTAATATTTCTGGCTTCAGCAACCAATTCTTCCTTGGTCGTATTTTTTTCACCCTTGATCCATTCCAACACTTCCTTCTTTGAAAATATTAGGCGACGGCAGTTAGGCTGTCTATAGTAGGGGATTTTGGACTGTTCTACGTAGGCGTAGATAGTAAATACGGAGTATTTCGTATAAGCTGCTATACCTTTAACATCTGTTAAATCATCTTCCAGGGTAGCTTCTGCCTTTGGTATAGGATGGGTTTCATAATAATCGGACATGGCTTTGAAAACGGCCTCCTGAACGATGGAAGTTAATCTATCCTCAAACGAGTTGAATATTTTTGTAAATGAATCGGGCTCTGGCATAATCTGTGCTCTAAAATCAGCTATAAAGATATTGCAGGCAGAATGTTCCAATTGAAATATGGAACATGGAATTCTAAAGAAAAAAGAGAGATTTCCTATCTCTTAATACTATCAATGGGTTTGAGAAATGAAATTTCAATTTTGCTTGAATTATTTGGACGACGATTTGAATATTTCGTTTTCATCCCATTATAAACATTATCGCGATCAAAATCATGAATTGCATCTGTTTTATATCGGAAGTGCTGAGCAATCCAATTTGCTGTATTTGTTTTACTTGAGGCTATACAATCTTCATTATGTAACCTGTAGAATACATCAATTAAAGAACTTGCCAAACCAATAAACACGATTTTACCTCTAATTGGTTCTCCATTCAACAATTTCAAGAGTCTTTTTCTCTGCTTTTCTATAAAATAATCTTTTATATCATTAAACAGATCCAACTTGACATCTTTTGTGAAATCTAACATTTTTAGACTTGGTGGTTCTCCTAATTCATTCTTCTTATCTAAAGCCCATTTCGCAATAATTTTAAGTCTATCATTGACATTAAATGGACTACGTTTTTCCATTCGTTTACACACATTGCGAGAAATCAAATTGACAAATGTTCTCTTATCATTTAGCTTTTTACCCTTATAGTTATTCAACTGAAAGTTCAGGTACAGTTCGAGACTATATTCAGGGCGCCATATTAGGTCAGCTTCAATAGCAGTTTCAAAATAAGAACTTTCTGAACTAATAACTAGCATGCTATCTTCACATAAATTTTTGAAGGGGACTTTCTTTTGTTTACAGAACTCTTTTGCTATGCGGGTTATTTGTTTAATGTAAGTTGACTTTAGATCTCCGGTTTTAATATGCTTTACATCTTTAAGTAAATTTTTTAATTCTGAAATTGTTTGAATAATATCAATATCATCATCTTCTTTCTCTAGTGATCCATATCTAGTATATAAAGCCATAGATTGTTTTATTGTATTATATACAGTAAAATGTTTGTTAATTTGTTTGTTAATTTTTAAAATTAAAGGTTGCTTAAAACTCTGCAACCCTTGACATCACCTGTAGCGAGAGGCGGGATTGAACCGCCGACCTCATGATTATGAATCATGCGCTCTAACCAGCTGAGCTACCTCGCCTTATTTCAGGTTGGCAAAAATAACAAAAATTTAAATTTTCAATACTTGGAAACTGTTTTTTATTTTCCTATATTGCAAAAAGGAGTTTATTACGTTATGGCAGAGAACAAACCAAAGATTAAAATCGAGCTTGAATATCCTGTGAATTGCTCCAGACGCATATTGTTTGAGAGATTAAGTTCCACCGCCGGACTATCGGAATGGTTTGCAGATGATGTTAAGTTAATGGGAGATGTGTATGATTTTATTTGGGATAAGCAATCGCATCCTGCACAATTGATTGCAATAAAAGACCTGAAACAGGTGCGGTTCAGGTGGAACGAAAGCCCTGCTGATCACTATTTCGAATTCCGCCTGGTTTCGGAAGAACTTAGCGGTAGCATTTCGCTGGTTGTTACTGATTTTGTCACTGAACATGAAAAAGCTGAAGCCATTCACCTTTGGGATACCCTGATTGCCGACCTTAAGAGAATTATCGGCACATAGTATTTTTTCTGCTTTTATCACTATGTTTGCATTAATTTTTTGCAGAATACTTATTTAATATGCTGAAGCGTTTGCATTTATATATGCTGGGTAAGTTTGCAGGACCTCTTGTGCTAACTTTTCTCATCAGCATTTTTCTACTCCTGATGCAATTCCTTTGGAAATATATCGATGAACTTGTAGGGAAAGGATTGGAGACTGGTGTAATTCTGGAGTTGTTGTTCTATGCATCGTTAACTTTGGTGCCTTTGGCTCTGCCACTATCGATATTACTTGCCTCGCTAATGACTTTCGGTAATCTGGGAGAGCAATATGAGTTATTTGCCATGAAGTCGGGCGGGATTTCTCTTATCCGTATTATGTATCCACTGGTTGTTTTAACTGCAGGTATAGCTGTCGGAGCATTTTTCTTTACTAATAACATTCTTCCCTACACAAACCTTAAAATGAGGTCATTGCTTTTCAGCATACAGCAACAACGACCTGAAATAAATCTTCAGAACGGAATATTTACTGAAGCTGTTGATGGCTTCAGTATCAAAGTGGAAAACAAAGACAAAAACCAGGTATTGCATAACATCATGATTTATGATCATCGTGCAAAAAATGGTAATAAAAATGTTACCACTGCAGAAAGCGGTTCTATTAAAATAACATCGAACAAAAAGCATATGATACTGAGCCTCACCAACGGAACACGTTATGAGGAGCTTGAATTCAATCCCAAAAACAAACAACAGTCTTCAACCTATCCACACCAGCGGGTTTCTTTTGTTCAGGAAACCATGTACATTGAGCTTGACGGCCTGGGGCTGGACAGGAATAATGAAGACCTCTTTAAAAATGGGTTCGAAATGCTTAACATCAGGCAGCTGCAAAGCTCTATCGACTCGCTCAGCAACTGCCTGTTGAACAGGAAACGCGATATAGCAAACAACCTGTTGCTATACAGCATGTTTAAAGGAAAAAAGAATTCCAACCCTGAATCCGGACAAACCCCAAAAATTACTAATGCACCGATTATTGTTCGCAAATTCGACAGTTTAACGCAACGCAACCGCAGCATGGCAGGTATAATTAAAAATGAACAAGAAGTAAAAGCAGTTAATTTCGATAGCCTGTACAATAGCCTAAGCCAATCGCAAAAAAATAAAGTTGTTGACTTTGCGCTGAACTACAGTCGCTCGGCAGAAACTTATATCAGTAATACGGGAGATGAGTTGGAATATTCAACAAAATGGATAAGAAGGCATAGCATTGAGTGGCATCGGAAATTCACAGTAGCTCTGGCATGCATTATCTTGTTTTTTGTAGGAGCACCTTTGGGGGCAATAATACGGAAAGGGGGATTTGGAACCCCGGTAGTTGTATCGGTTTTTGTTTTTCTTTTATATTATGTAGTTTCCATTACTTTCGAGAAAATGGCACGTGAGCTGGCAATTACACCGTTTTTAGGGATGTGGTTTTCGGCTTTTGTCATGCTTCCGATTGGGTTTTACCTGACCTTAAAGGCCATGAACGACTCTCTTATTGTCAGCAATGAGCAATATAACCGACTGAATAACATGTTTAAATTTAAACGCAAATTTAAAAAGAAAGGAGAGCAATCCTAATTTTATTAAATTCGCAAATTATTTTGTTTAGTACGTCGTGGTTATGAAAATACTCAGTCTATCGAATAAAATGCCGTACCCGCCCAAAGACGGTGGTACTATTGGCATTTATAACATTGTCGATTCACTGGGCTCTGTCGGTAACGAAGTGCATGTACTGGCAATTAATACACCAAAACACTACATAAGCCATGACCAGATTCCCGATGAAGTAAGAAAAAAACTTCATTTAGAAAGCGTCTTTCTAAAAACAGATATCTCTTTCTTTGGCTTAATCAGGAACCTGCTATTCTCCAGGTTGCCCTACATGGCATCTAGGTTCTATTCAGCCCAATATGAAGAAAAACTGATAGATCTTCTTCAGCAACACAATTACGACATTGTGCAATTCGAAGGCTTGTATATGTGCGTTTATATTGATGTGGTAAAAAACAACAGCAACGCATTGATTTCGTTACGTTCACATAACATTGAACACGAAATATGGCAACGCACTGCCAATAACGAAAAAAATTATGTGAAGAGAAAGTACCTGCAGCTCATGACCAAGAGAATTGTTGAGCTAAAAAAAAGAACCATTAATAAATATGATCTTTTAATACCTATTACCGAAAGAGATGAAGCAGTTTTCAACCGGCTGGGGAATGTAAAACCGTCGATGATTATGCCGGCTTGCATCGATATACCTCAATTTAGTGCAGGAGAAATCGGTTCCAATCCTGAACAATTGTTTTATATTGGCGCACTCGACTGGGTACCCAATCAGGAAGGTTTACTTTGGTTCATTAATAATTGCTGGTCCATTCTTAAAACGAAACTACCAGAGGTAAGTTTGCATATTGCAGGGAGAAATGCTTCTGCGTCGTTTCTTAAAAAAGTTTTGCGTGAGGGGGTTACCTACCAAGGCGAAGTACCTGACGCAAAAGAGTTTATGAAGTCGTATGGTATAATGATTGTACCCCTGCTTTCAGGTTCTGGAATGCGAATTAAAATCATTGAAGGCATGGCACTCGGGAAGCCAATTGTTACCACACCAATCGGAGCAGAAGGCATACCTGCAACGCACCGCGAAAACATTTGCATTGCCGATAATGAATACTCGTTCGTTAATGAAATTGAAAGGTTAATTACAGATAAAAATCTCTGCGCCAAGATAAGCCAAAAGGCAATCAGTTTTATCCGCGAAAACTACGACAATATTGTTCTGGCAAAAAAACTATCCGAATTTTATAAGACCCATAGTACATGATTGCCCTTCAGGTCATATTCTGGTTTTGCGTACTGGCGGTTTTTCACTCCTACGTTTTATATCCATTACTGTTACGGATTCTGAGCTCAAAAAAAAGAGCAGAGGCAAAATATTCAAATCAGACACAACCTTTCGTAAGCATTCTTATGTCGGCTTATAACGAAGAGGACATTATCGAACAAAAGGTTCAATCCGTATTCAACACCCACTACCCTGCTGACAGAATTGAATTCTGGATTGGCTCTGACTGCAGCTCCGACAACACAAACAGTATTCTGCAAATCATGGCCTCTAAGGATCCGCGCATTCATTTTCGCACATTCTCAACCCGTCAGGGGAAAGCTATGATTATCAATCAACTGGCCGATTATGCCAACGGTGACATACTCATTCTTACCGATGCCAATGTTCTTTTCACTCCTGAAACCATTCCTGAACTCATTAAACCGATGACTGATAATAAAATCGGACTGGTGGACTCAAATATGGTGAACACAAACCTCAAAAAAGAAGGCATCAGCATGCAGGAGAAATCATATATTTCGCGTGAGGTTGCTATTAAAAATATGGAAAGCAATCTATGGGGAACCATGATGGGGCCTTTTGGAGGATGCTATGGGCTAAGGAAGGAACTTTTCGTGCCTGTGCCCTCTAACCTTCTGGTTGACGATTTCTTTATTTGTATGCATGTGCTTCGCCAAAAATACAAAGCAGTAAATAATATTGAGGCGGTTGTTTACGAAGATGTTTCAAACGATTTGGGTATAGAATTTCGCCGTAAAATCAGAATAGCAACCGGTGATTTTCAAAACCTTAGAATTTTTGCAGGATTGTTGTTCTCGGGAACCAAAGGCCTGGCTTTCAGTTTTTTGTCACATAAAGTTCTGCGATGGCTGGGTCCGTTCTTTTTGATCATTGCGTTGACATGCCTAACAGTACTCGCATTTTTCAATACTTTTTATTTGGTGCTTGCCTGCTTGTATGCATTCAGTTTTATAATACCCCTGATAGATTTATTCTTTAAACAGAATGGGATACATAATACTTATTTGCGGTTCATTACTCACTTTTACGCAATGAACCTTGCCTTGTTCATAGGATTTTTTAAAGCAATTATAGGAGTTAAAAACAATGTCTGGAAACCAACCAAACGATTTCAGTGAAAAACTGAATACAATTGAAGAAGCCATTGCTGATATAAGAAGCGGAAAACTTCTGATTGTTGTTGATGACTACGATCGCGAAAACGAAGGCGATTTTATCGTCGCTGCCGAAGCCATAACACCCGAAAAAGTAAATTTTATGGCAAAAGTGGGCCGTGGCCTTATTTGTACACCTCTCACCGAAAAACGCTGTAAAGAGCTGGACCTTGAGCTTATGGTGGGAAAGAATACTTCACTTCATGAAACACCTTTTACAATTAGTGTTGATTTAATAGGACAAGGGTGTACCACGGGTATATCGGCAGCAGACAGAGCTAAAACCATTGCGGCATTAGTTAACCCTGCAACAAAATCGTCGGACCTCGGGCGCCCCGGGCACATTTTTCCGCTAATGGCCAGGGGAAACGGAGTATTACAACGTTCCGGACATACCGAAGCGGTAATTGACCTTACACGACTTGCTGGGCTCACCCCCGGTGGAGCTTTGGTAGAAATAATGAACGATGACGGAACCATGGCGAGGTTACCTCAACTTATTGAGATAGCAAAAAAATATAACATTAAAATTGTAACAATTCAGGACCTGATTACGTACCGGCTCAGAACAGAAAGTCTTGTGGAAGAGGGCGTAAAAGTTAGCCTTCCTACTGAATTTGGCGTTTTTAATCTGATTCCGTTCAAGCAAAAGGGAACAAACCTTGAGCATATCGCTCTTGTGAAAGGCAGCTGGAGACCTGAGGAGCCCGTGTTGTTACGTATGCACTCCTCTTGTGCCACCGGCGACATTTTCGGGTCGTTGCGTTGCGACTGTGGTCCGCAGCTTCACAAATCGATGATGATGATTGAAAAAGAAGGAAAAGGAGCTTTGGTATATTTGAATCAGGAAGGAAGAGGCATTGGACTGTTTAATAAAATTGCTGCCTACAAATTACAAGAGGATGGTTACGATACTGTGGAAGCAAATCTTCATCTGGGATTTAAAGCCGATCAGAGGGACTATGGGGTTGGAGCTCAGATTATCCGGTGTCTGGGCATAAATAATATTAAACTGATTACCAATAATCCACAAAAAAGAGCCGGCCTCGAAGGCTATGGATTACAAATAGTCGAAAACATTCCTCTGGAAATTGAACCCAACAAATTCAATCTTTTTTACCTGAAGACCAAGAAGTCAAAACTTGGACACGACTTGCATTTCAAAGGCAATCAATAACATACGCAGCATGAGAATTGTTTATATGGGTACACCCGAATTCGCTGTCGCCCCCCTCAATGCGATAGTAAACGCCGGCCATGATGTTGCTGCGGTTGTTACGGTACCCGACAAACCGGCAGGAAGAGGGCTTGCTATGAGTGAGTCTGCCGTAAAAAAATATTCGATCAAAAATAACCTCTGCATTTTGCAACCGAATCGTTTGAAAGAAAATGATTTTATTAATCAATTACAAAACCTTCATGCTGATGTTTTTGTTGTGGTGGCTTTCAGGATGCTACCCACCGAGGTTTGGAAGATACCACCCAAAGGCTGCATAAACCTTCATGCTTCACTACTGCCGCAGTACAGAGGGGCCGCTCCCATTAACCATGCCATCATTAATGGAGAAGAAGTAAGCGGTGTTACAACTTTTTTCATAAACGAAAATATCGATACCGGTAATATTATCTTTAAAAGAGAAGTTAGAATTGAAAGTTGCGACAATGCCGGTACTTTGCATGATAAACTCATGTCAGCAGGCTCCACACTTCTTGTTGACACGTTGAAAGCAATTGAACAAAACACGGTAACACCCATCCCTCAAAGTTTCGTGATACTGGGTGAAAAAACACTAAAAACAGCACCGAAAATTTTCAGAGAAAACTGTAAAATACATTGGAATATGCCTGCGGAGGCAATATATAATTTTATCAGAGGGCTGAGTCCTTATCCGGGAGCGTTTTCACATTTAACTGACAAACATGGGAATTCGAAGATTTGTAAAATATTCGAATCCACATTTAGCATTGAACAACACAAACATTATCCGGGAACCATTATCACTGATAACAACAATTATATACAAGTTGCCGTGCAAAATGGATTTATAAATCTGCTAAACATTCAAACAGAAGGAAAAAAAAGAATGAATACCCCCGATTTTCTCAGAGGGAATAGTTTATATGGGCTAAAGTTTGAGTAATGCTCCATGTTTTACGATATGTTTTTCTATTTTTACAAAAAACATTACAGACAATGAAACTGGCACTCATCGGTTACGGTAAAATGGGTAAAGAAGTTGAAGCACTGGCTTTAAGTCAGGGGCATGAAGTTCCTTTGATTTTCGATGCCAATAACATCGCGTCATTGAACGCAGATTGTCTGCGTAAGGTTGATGCAATTATTGAGTTCACTTCGCCCCAATCGGCTCCCGCCAACATTGCACTGTGTTTTGAAACCGGAGTTCCGGTGATATGCGGTTCAACCGGGTGGCACGACAAACTCCCTGAAATATCGGAATTGTGCAGGGCAAAGAATGCTTGCCTTTTTTATGCATCCAATTTTAGTATCGGAATGAACATTTTCATGGAAATAAACCGCCAACTTGCAACAATTATTTCTGACTTTCCGGCATATAGTGCCCATATTGATGAAACCCATCACATACACAAGCTTGATAAGCCAAGTGGCACAGCCATTTCAATAGCAAACGATATCATTGCCCGCCACAACCGTTATGTTAAATGGAAGTTAAATTCAGGCGACGACATATCGGATTTGCCTGTTTTTTCGTTCAGAGAAGGAGAAATTACAGGAGACCATCATGTTGTTTGGCAAAGTGATATTGATGATATCAGCATCCGTCATTCTGCTAAAAACCGAAAAGGCTTTGCCCTTGGTGCAATTATGGCTGCTCAATACTGTATCGGGAAAAAAGGCATTTTTGGTATGCACGACTTACTAACAAAAAGATAAAATAATGGCAATTTCAAAACAAACAAAATCGAAATCATTGTTAGGATCAAGAACTAAAGCCACAAAGGAAAAACGGAAAGGTCTTTGGGCAAAATTTGCCAAAACGAAAACAGGTGCTTTTCTTACAAACCGCTATTTTGCTTTTGGACTTGTAACTGTGCTGTTCGTTTTATGGGTAGTATGGTTGGGTAATTACTGGTGGCTCATCGGGGAACTGTTAATCATTGATATTTATATCACCCGTTTCGTACGCTGGGCTTTCTGGAAGCCTCGAAAAGATAAAAAAATGAGCACACTGAAGCGAAAAACTCTTGAGTGGGTTGATGCATTGATTTTTGCAGTTGTTGCAGCCTCGTTCATACGTATTTTCTTTTTCGAGGCCTTCACCATTCCAACAAGTTCCATGGAAAAAACTCTGCTTATCGGCGATTATCTTTTCGTTAGCAAAGTTGCCTATGGACCAAGGGTTCCAAACACTCCGATTTCTTTTCCGTTTGTACACCATACGCTTCCCTTGACAAAAAAAACCAAATCGTTTGTTACCTGGATTCAGAACGACTACCGCAGGTTAGCCGGTTGGGGAAATATTGAACGTGATGATATTGTGGTTTTTAACTATCCTGATGGAGATACGGTAGTGGTTCAGAATCAGGGACAAGGATACATTGACATCATTCTGGTGAAAGCTGAAAATATGAAAAGACGGGATTTAGCGAAAGGGAAACCAGTATTATCCGATAAAGAGTATTATAAAATAGCAAGGAAAGAGCTGTGGAATGACCCTTCGGTTGATATAATTGTACGACCTGTCGACAAAAGAGAAAACTATATTAAGCGTTGTGTCGCAATTCCCGGAGATACGCTCGAAGTACGCGAAGGCGAAGTATATGTTAACAGGGTTAAGCAAAAGAACATAGCCGGAAAGCAATTCAAATATATCGTAACACTGAAACCCATGGAATACGGAAATTTTCAGGGAGTTACAGGCATCGACGCAAATGAGCTAAAAAGCCTTGGAGTTAACTACGAAGATATGTCTGTTGTGATTAAAACCGCTAATGGCTACGATACAGAAAATTATCTGAAAGCCATGGAAAATGGTCTTGCAATAACCAATCAATATTTGATACCTCTTACTGAAGAAAATGTCGGCAAAGTAAGGGCTATGTACAATGTTCAATCTGTGGTAAAAGATATTAATGAAAAAGGCAATTGGAATATCAGAATATTTCCTCACAGCTCATCATATCAATGGAACGAAGACTGGTTCGGGCCACTTTGGATACCAAAGAAAGGTGCCACTATGAGCATCGACACATCGAATATCGCACCGTACGAAAGGGTAATCGGGTATTATGAGCACAACACACTGAAAATTGATGGCGCAAAAATATTTATCAATGGGAAAGAATCGAAAACCTATACCTTTAAAATGGATTACTACTGGATGATGGGCGACAACAGGCATAATTCGGCCGACTCTCGCTTCTGGGGTTTTGTACCCGAAGATCATGTGGTGGGTAAAGCCTGGGTAATTTGGTTCTCGAAAGATAAAGAGACCGGAAAAATACGTTGGGACAGGGTATTTGATAAAATTCACACGGTCGACTAAATGAAAAGATGGTGGATAATAGCAGTTATTTTGGGGATGTTGATATTGGTAAGTATTGCATTTTTCAAAATAGCGATTATCCAACATCCCGATGTGCCTTTCTCCAATAAATCGGAATGGGTGATAATTAGGAAAACTGCTCACTTTCCCCGTTTCTATAACGCATTGCTCCCCGGTGAAATGAGTATTGAAAATGGAGATTTGATAGCTTTTTACGACCCTCGTGTTAACGACACCGACCCTAAAGACCGTGAAATTTTAGTACGAAGGGTGTTGGGACTTCCCGGGAACATTGTTGAAATTAAAAATAAAGTTGTCTACATCAATCAAAAGCCATTTGATGAATGGTATCCCTTATATTTTGAATACCGACTTACAACCAGCAATAGGGATATCAACGAACTAACCGGTAAAATGGAAGTATGGGGAATAGTGACAATTACCAAAGGTAAAGCCTATAACCTGACTACTTCTGTAGAAAATGCGTCTGCAATTGCTTCGGCTCAAGGCGTTGTGAATATTCGTACACTAACAACCCCTGAGGGCGAAGAGTCGACAAACTACTTCCCTCAAAGCGACTTCTATAACTGGAATAAAGATTTTTTCGGTCCTGTGGCAGTACCTCAGCAGCATGTAACTCATTATCTGAATTACCGAAATATTGCATTGAGTGAACAAATTATCCGGTTTTCGGAAAACAATACCCTTGAAATATCGCAACATGGAATAAAAATAAACGATACTGTCTGCGAAAAATACACATTTAATAAGAATTACTACTTTGTAATGTCCGACGACAGAGATCACGGTGCCGACTCGCGCACTTTTGGATTTGTACCCCAAGATCTTATCATTGGTAAAATTGTTTACTGAAGATGAGAAGCGTCCTGCTCACCACATCCTATTTCCCTTCGGTGCAATATTGCAGTAAGCTGGTACATTTCACCGATATTTATCTTGAATATTATGATAATTACGACCGGCAAACATACAGAAATCGCTGCAATATACTATCAGCTAACGGAGCAATCTGCTTAAGCATTCCTGTTATAAAACCGGCCGTGGACCGGCAAAAAACAGGGGAAGTTCTCATAGATTATAGCTACAACTGGCAGAGAAACCACTTTCAGGCAATAAAATCAGCATATCGTAAATCCGCTTACTACGACTACTATATTGATGAACTGGAAAGCTTTTTTAAAATTCAGGAAAAAAGCCTGTTTATGCAAAACTATAAAATACTACTTAAATTACTAGAAATCATTGGTATTGACCGGAATATACGGATAACAAAAGAATATGCGGAAAGTAATCCATCGTTTATTGATCTGCGCTATACTATGCAACCAAAAATTCAAAAAAATTCAGAGGATCCTCACTTCTTTCCTCAACCCTACCATCAGGTATATCCCGAAAAATTTCGGTTTATGCCCAATCTTTCAGTGCTTGATTTAATTTTCAATGAAGGGCCACTCTGCCTTCAGTTTTTGGAAGAAAGCTATAAATAATAATACCGCCGGCTATTCTTCGATAATGGTGATTGATTCAATCAAATCGCCCTGCTCAATTTCATCGATAATTTCATCGCCTTCATACACCTTTCCAAAGCAAGTGTGGTTTCCGTCGAGGTGCTGGGTATTTTTCCGGTTGTGGCAAATGAAAAACTGCGATCCGCCGGTATTACGTCCGGCATGAGCCATTGAAAGCACACCCCTTTCGTGGAACTGTTTCGGAGCACTTGTTTCGCATTTAATTGTGTAACCGGGACCACCTGTCCCAACCCTGCGATCGTTTTCATTTTTCGAAAAAGGACATCCGCCCTGTATTACAAAATCAGGTATAACCCGATGAAAGCGCAAGCCATTATAATAACCCTGCTGTGCAAGTTTTACAAAATTCTCAACAGTACCCGGTGTTTCCTTTTCGTATAGTTCAACTTTCAGTACCCCTTTTTCAGTTTTAATTTCAGCTTTTTTCATTGGTTTATTTTTTTGAATTTTTGTTCCAATCGGCATATTTGAATGTGCAATTTGCATAAGAGTCATCAATAAATATGTATGTGATATCAATCTGATGCGATATCCACTCCTGTATTCTCTTAAACTGTTCCTGCTGCAGGGCAACTTCTGATATTTCCTTAAAATCGTCGTTAAGGTTTGCGACATGTTCATCAATTCTTCTATCAAGGCGCACGATTTTGTACACTTTTTTTCCGCGCAGGTCGCGTGTTTCGAAAACTGAACTCGTCTGTCCTGGAGTTAGTTGGTTTAATATCTGCAACGAGTTTGCGTCAATCTGGTCGGTAAGGAATTTTGAATTTCCGGTATAAGGGTTGATTGCCTTTCCTCCGTTTGATTTCGAATCTTCATCATCGCTATAGGCTGCAGCAGCTTTCTCAAATGATAACGAATCGCTGAGAATGAATTTATACACGTCTTCAAGATCCTTTTTTGCCTTTTTTACATCTACATCCGAAATTTCAGGGATAATTAGAATATGGCGAACATTCACCAATTCTCCTTTACGTTCAATTAGTTGAAGGATATGATATCCGAATTCTGTTTCCACAATAGGGGAAACCACCTCAGTATTATTCAGGCTAAATGCGACTTCAGCAAATTCAGGAACAAGGTCTGTCCGGCTTACAAAGCCCAACTCACCGCCCTTAGCAGCGGAGCCCGGGTCCTGCGAATACAAAATGGCCAGAGTAGCAAAACTATCTCCTTTCACAATGCGCTCCCTCAGTTCATTTATCTTGTCGTAGCTTATCTGTTTCTGCTCATCATTCAAATCGGGGTACACCACAATCTGGCTGAATTCATAGCTGGCAGGAATAATTGGCAGGCTATCGGCGGGGATTTCATTGAAATACTGCCGCACTTGCGATGGGCTGATTTTTATGTCGGTAGTAAGTTTGCTTTGCATTTTTTGTGTTAACAGCTGGTCTTTAATAATACTACGAAATTCATCGCGAATTTCGTTAATAGATTTGTTGTAGTATTCTTCAAGCTTCTCTTCTGATCCCATCTGATTAATAAAAATCCCAAGTCGCCGGTTGAGTTCAGTATCAACTTCTTTTGGTGTAACTTCAATGCTGTCGATCATGGCCTGATTCAGCAACAATTTCTGAAACAGGTATTCTTCAAGGATTTCGCATTTCAGATCTACACTACTCGAATAATAGTTCTGACTCATCATCTGTATGTACTGACCTTCGATATCCGATTTCAGGATCGGGCTATTGCCTACAACAGCCACAACCTGATCGATAACTTCCTGAGCTCTGACAGTTGCAGTGCCCAGCAATATAATCATGAAAAATGCAATTTTAATCTTCATTTTTTTTGTTTTTAATAAATAAACGCCCGCTGTTTTCAGCCTGTATAAAAAGTTGTTTTTTGTAGATTGACATAAAGTCTTTCGAGCGCTTCTGCAGTATAATCTTTCTGATGTCATCGGTAAGCACCTCCTGTGGGCAGTAAGAGCCAACAGGGATGATATCATCAATAATTATCAGATAGCGTAAACTATCGTTAAAGCATTCGTAATAACCTCCCTTTTCTATTTTTTCGAGAGTAAGGTTACCTTCACATGGAAAAATTCTGTAGAAATCCGACATTCTTATCCATCTGTCAATCAACATGATATTGCCCCCAACACGTTCACAAAACTCAAACAAGCTTTCAATTTCATCTATTTCAGTATTTTTAATCATCCTTACCTCAGCTATGTAATCAATTTTATTTGCGTCGAAAACCAACGAATGCAGTTTAATTACGGGCTGGTCGAGAACATATTCATAAAGATGTTGCGAATAGTATTCCGAAATCTGGGCATGTCCCACAACCGTGTCAATTTTCGATTCGAGGAGCTGTCGCTCAAAATAGTAGTTGTAAAGCGACTGCCTGTATTCTTCCAGCTGCTTGTTTATTGAGGCTGTGTCGGTAATAGAATTCAACGCTTCTGCATAAAGTAATTGTTCGAATACCCAATCGTTGATATAGGATTCTGCAAATTTTAGGCTGTCTTCCTTCGAAAAGCTGTTAGGAATAAGAAATTCCAAATCCTCCTGCAGTAATTGCTTTTCACCCACCCGGGCCACTACATTCAGCTTTGTATCGTCGTTTCCGCCACACGATATCATTACTACCGCAATTAGGGATACCACACAAAAGCTCTGAAAGAATGTATATCTCATTAATTACGGCAGAAGACTAATTCTTGGCTACTTTTTTAAGAACGTCTTCATGCAGTAGAATCTTATATTTCGATCTTAATTTTTTAATCCAGTCGGTTTCGAGATAGTTTTGATAATCTGCAGTAATGAGGCCTTTGGCTTCTTCCAGTTTTTTATGTTCTGGGGCTATAACTGTTGCCATTACAACCGTAGTTTCATCTGTTAAAAACACTGCTGTTTTTCCAGGTGTTTCCGACAAACCACTTTTCGAAATAATATTATCTGTTTCTGCTGATTGTAATTTAACAAATTTGCCATTAGTGCCCGCTACAACTGCTGTTGAGTCCTTTTTACTGAGCTTGGGTACAATCTGATCAAAATCAGCGCCTTTCTTTAACAGCTTTTCAACCTTTACAGCATTTTTTGGAGAATTACATTTATATTGATGAATCTCATACCGAACAGGCCACATGTAATTATCCTTGTTGTTTTCGTAAAATACCTGAAGCCCCGCAGTATCAGTAACTGCCTTTGTAACACCAGTTGATCTGTCAGCTCAAACAACAGGATTCCATCGTGATATTCCTGCATGAGGTATTTGAATTGGGGGTATTTCATTTCGAGCCGGGATTGTTCATATTCAATAATTTGTTTATCGATAAAACTTTTAAGAGCATTATCAACAAAGACAACTATTGGCTGCGGCACCTGTTTGCGATTCATTTTATCGAGAAAATCGGCGAAATCTTTCTGATATAGCTTTTTATCACCAAACTCACACAACACGTTGTCAAGCTTTAATGCTTCGGTAGCATCCCAGCTGCCGGCAAAAATAGAATCGGTTACCAGTTTATAAAACGCAGCTGCCGCTTTCTGATTCAATGTAAAATTATACTCCTTTTTAAGGCGCTCTATCACCACTTCCCTGCTGCGGGATGCCCTTGCCGAATTCGATATTTTCGATTTCAATTCAGAGCGAACTTCCTCAAAAGGTTTAATTTCCTGTTTTTCGAGTAACTTAATAAAATGCCAGCCATACGAAGTCTTCAATGGTTCCGAAACCTGATTGATCTCAGTAAGACCAAAAACAGCATCTTCGAAAGAGCGAATCATTTTTCCACCAACGTCAATCCAACCCAAAACACCACCATTGCCTGCGGTTTGCCTGTCTTCGCTGTATTCACGCGCCAATGCTGCAAAATCATCACCTGCATTTATCTTAGCCTGGACTTCATTAAGTCTTGCTTCCGCTTTAACTTTATCCTCCGGAGTTGCATCTTTGGGTATGGTAAGCATAATATGAGCAACTTTGTATTTGCCCTTGGCTGGTCTTTTCCCGTTTACCTTTAAAATATGATACCCAAAACGGGTACGAAAGGGCTGCGAAAATTTTCCGATATCGGTCTTATACATCTCTGTTTCAAATTCATATACCAGTCCAAAAACAGTTCTCCACCCAAGGTCACCATTGTTGTATTTCACCGATTCGTCTTCCGATACGGCAATGGCAAGTGTTGTAAAATCCTCGCCTTTCTTCAGCCTCTCGTAAACGCCCATCACTTTGTTATACGCTTTTAGTGTGTCTTCCGGCAATGCATTCTGATCAACTTTAATCAAGATATGGCTTACATTAACGTCTTGCTTCATCCTTTCATAAGCTTCCAGGATTAATTCATCCTCAACGGTTTTATCAGTCAGGTAAGGCTGAGCAAGCTGCTGACGGTATCCATTGAGCTCAACTTTAAATTCTTTGGTAGTGTCGAGCCCCAGACTTTCAGCTTCGATTACTTTAAGCTTGAAGTTAATGAACAGATCCATATAGTCCATCATTGCATCAAAAGTCATCGAATTGGCATCGTTGTTATTCTTTTGGTAGATGTGCAGAAACTCATTTACATCGATCTTATGATTGTCGATTTCGAGCAACACATCTTCCTGTGCAACAATCTGGCTACATGCAGCAAACAAAACAATTAAAAAAATGAATGCTTTTTTCATAATACTGTTTCTTTTTTTATTACTAATTTTCTCTTGTATAATTAGGCGCCTCACGGGTGATAGTTACATCATGCGGGTGCCCTTCAATCATTCCTGAATGGGTTATTTTTACAAAACGGGCATTCCGGTGCATTTCGTCAATATCTTTGCAGCCGCAGTAGCCCATACCTGAACGTAATCCGCCGATAAGCTGATAAATCACTTCGCCAACCGTACCTTTAAAAGGCACGCGACCTGAAATACCCTCAGGTACCAGTTTTTTAATATCGTCTTCCATATCCTGAAAGTAACGATCTTTCGAACCCATCTGCATCGCTTCGATAGAGCCCATACCACGATAGGATTTGTATTTTCTACCGTTGTAAATAATAGTTTCTCCCGGCGATTCATCGGTACCGGCAAACAATCCGCCTGCCATAATGCTATCTGCTCCGGCAGCAATAGCTTTTACAATGTCGCCTGAAAAGCGAATGCCACCATCGGCTATTAATGGCACGCCTGTGCCTTTAAGCGCCTGAGCCACATCGAAAATGGCTGAAACCTGCGGAACGCCAACACCGGCAATAATGCGGGTGGTGCATATAGATCCTGGACCAATACCTACTTTAACCGCATCAGCACCATACTTTACAAGCTCTTTTGCAGCTTCGCCGGTGGCTATATTTCCCACCACAATGTCAATATTGGGGTAGCGCTTGCGGGCTACTTTCAGCATATCGATCACGCCTTTCGAATGACCATGAGCAGTATCGATAACCATTGCATCCACATTGGCAGCTACAAGAGCATCCATACGATCAAGCGTATTCGCAGCAATACTCACCGCAGCCGCTACCCTGAGGCGCCCCTGTTCATCCTTGCATGAATTTGGGCTGTCAGCAGCTTTGGTTATGTCCTTGTAGGTTATAAGACCTACAAGTTTATAATCTTTATCAACCACCGGAAGTTTTTCGATGCGGTAACGCTGCAATATTTCTTTGGCTTCTTCGTGATTGATGTTCTGACTTGTTGTAATTAGATTTTCGGAAGTCATTACCTCACGAATGGGTTTCGATGGGTTATTCTGGAAGCGTAGGTCGCGGTTAGTAACAATGCCTTTAAGTATGTGATTTTTATCGACAACAGGAATGCCACCGATATGAAATTCCTTCATTAGGTTGAGTGCATCACCCACTGTTGCCTGATCATTAATAATGATAGGGTCAGAAATCATGGCATTTTCAGCTCTTTTAACCGACCTCACCTGACGGGCCTGCTCTTCGATGCTCATGTTTTTATGGATAACACCAATACCACCTTCTCTGGCAATGGCAATCGACATCTGGTATTCAGTTACAGTGTCCATAGCTGCAGTAATTATCGGCGTATTCAATGTAATATTCCGGGAGAAACGCGACGCCACGTTTACCATGTACGGCAACACTTCGCTGTAACCGGGAACCAGCAACAAATCGTCGAAGGTCAGGCCTTCTCCAATAATTTTATCTGAAACATATGACATAAGTGAACTTTCATTAAAATTTCACGAAATTAAAAAAAATGTTGTTATCACAGCGTTAGAATGTTAAATTTGTTTTAAAGATTATTAATCTTCCGCATGAGCGATTATAAAAACATATTAACCAAATATTGGGGATATACCAAATTCAGGCCACTGCAGGAAGAAATCATTCGTTCGGTTGCTGCCGGCAACGACACGCTTGGCTTGCTTCCGACAGGAGGCGGAAAGTCAATAATTTTTCAGGTATATTCACTTTCGGTAAACGGGTTATGCCTTGTAGTTACACCATTGATTGCGCTCATGAAAGATCAGGTAGAAAACCTTCGAAAAAAAGACATACGCGCTGCAGCTATCTATTCCGGCATGAGCCGCGATGAGATTGATTTTACCTTTATGAATGTGATCAACGGGGGATACAAATTTCTGTATGTATCGCCTGAACGCCTGCAAACGCAAAGTTTCACCGAAAGAATTCCCTACCTGAATGTTAACCTCATCACCGTGGACGAAGCACATTGCATATCGCAATGGGGCTACGACTTCAGACCATCGTATCTCGAAATTGCAAAAATCCGTACATCTTTTCCCGGCATTCCGGTGTTGGCATTAACAGCAACTGCAACGCGAGAGGTAGTTGCCGACATTCAAAAGCAACTGCTCTTTCCGAAAGAAAATGTATTCACGCAGAGTTTTGAACGTAAAAACCTGACATACACCGTAGTGCAAACCGAAAATAAGCTAAAGCATCTATTTAAAATTATCACCAATACACCCGGAACCGGTATTGTTTACGTAAGAAATCGTAAGGGGACAAAAGAACTTGCCCTTATGCTGCAGGAGTATAAATTGTCTGCTGATTACTATCATGCCGGATTAAGCCCCGAAATCCGCAGCATGAAACAAGATGCCTGGCAAAACGATAAAACCAGTGTGATGGTTTGCACCAATGCATTTGGCATGGGTATCGACAAGCCCGATGTAAGATATGTGATACACATGGACTTACCTGACTCACCCGAAGCCTATTTTCAGGAAGCCGGGCGGGCAGGACGCGATGGGAACGATTCGGTGGCGTACTTACTCTTTAGTCCTGCCGATGAAACCGCTGTAAAGCAGCGCATCAGCCGGTCGTTTCCCGAAATATCAAGCATAATAAGGGTGTATGAAGCTTTGCATAATTACTTCGGGTTGCCGCTTGGTGCAGGCAGAAGCATGTCGTTCGAATTCGATATGTTCGACTTTGCCAAGAAGTTTTCACTCGATGTAATCACCATTTTTAACAGCCTAAAAACGCTGCAGCTCGAAGGATACCTTGAGTATAACGATGCATTGAACAATCCTTCGAAAATTCACTTTCCTGTAAAAAGAGACGAATTGTATAATTTTCAGGTAGAGAAAAAAGAATACGATGCTTTTATAAAGCTCATGCTTCGAAATTATACAGGTGTATTCAACGATTATGTGAATTTCAGCGAGGAATATCTGGCAAAAAAAGCGGGTACCACGGTCGATACTATTTACACCTATCTGATCAACCTGCAAAAACTGAATATCATCAAATACATACCTCGCAAGAACAAACCGGTAGTAGTGCTGCTCTCGGAGCGAATCGAACTGCAATCGGTTTACATCAACAAGCGCAATTATGAATTGCAGAAAGAACGTTATATTACCAGGATGAACGCCATGCTTCAGTATGCCAATTCAACCAACAAATGCCGCAGTCAGATATTACTCGCCTACTTCGGACAAACCGACGCCGAGCGCTGCGGGAAATGTGATGTATGTAAGCGCCGCAACGAGCTGTCGCTGAGCAAGTATGAGTTCGACCTGATATTGAGTGAAATAAAAGAGCACATACAGCAAAAACCAATTTTTCTGAACGACCTCATCGATGAGATCAATCACGACGACAACAAAGTGATCAAGGTAATACAATGGCTTTTCGATAACGAAAAGATACACTACAACGAAAAGCAAAAACTCACATGGAATCAGCGTGGTAAATAACTTGTTACCTGAACGCTTCTTTTCCCGGAAAATTCATTTTCGATTTCGATTCCTCCTCGGTGAAACAATAATATTTTAGCTCACCCCAGGCTGCCAGTGAGCCATCGGAATTACTGACATCTACACGAATCTTTGCTATGCGCTTGTGTCGTTCGATACAGACAGCCTCAGCTCTGATTTTTCCGTTACGGCTGTACAATGGTTTTTCGTAATGTATGTTCAGGTTTACTGTCATACAAGCAACCCCGAGAATGGCAAATATATACCAACCGGCAATTTCGTCCATCATAGTTGCGGTAATACCGCCATGCACTACTCCTGGCCACCCCTCGAAACCGGCAGGAACAGCCCATTCGCAAATAACCTTATCGCCTTCAGCAGCAAACTGCAGGTGCAATCCGTTACTGTTGTCGGGAGAACAGCCGAAACAATTGAAATCGTGCTGCCGTGTGAAAGGATTCTTCAGTTCAGTCATTACTACAGATTTAATATAGCGTAAATAAGACACACTCGTAATTGTAGCCCCACATAAGTCCGTGCAGGGGTTCGTTTGTAGCTGCCGGCGATTTAACCTCATAGCATTTCGTGCCACAAGATTTCAACAGGCTTTTCACTTCGGCAATACGCTTATTGTACACTGTTTTATCGATACCGCTGTTGCCTCCCCATGCACAAATTATTGCATCGGATTGCTTCAGCACTTTTGCAATGTATTGGTTGTTTTCATCACCGGTGATATAATCATAGCCATATTGCAGAAAACATTGCTGAACATCGGATGCATCGGTGGCACGCAATGCAAAAATATTAAGAATAACCAGCGTTTTAGCTTTTTCGAAATGTTTGTGTACAAATGTTTCTACCTTACGGATGGTAGCGTCTGATTTGAATGCATCGGCAGAACTCGGATTCTTCAGCACAACCGCAATCTGTTCATTGGCATCGCTTCGCAACAGCGAATTGCGGTAATGCGCCGTAAGCACGTACCTGTATTTTCGGTCGGCAGAAAATTCTGCAGATATACTATTCAGATCAATTTCCTCAAAATGAGGCATCTGGCGACCGATACGTGTCATATATTGAACTTTTCCTTACAAAAGTAACAAACCATTATTAATAATTTGGCAATTAACTTCGAATTTATCTTTCAACATAACCTGTTATTTAGTAGTTTTAACGCATAAAATATATGCAAATGAAATATTCATTTTTCATGTTAGTAATTGTCATTTCCGCAATACTGATTTCGTGTGGTGTAAATAAAAAAGACAAAACCAGCGAAAGCAACAGTAACAAAAATGATTCAGAGTTTGTGCTTACCCGTGAAACCCCGGCTGATTTCGTTCATAAAGACCTTTCGGATTATGGGTTTCCGCTCACTGTGATGGTGCCACCCGATGCAGACGTCTACACTTCTAAGCTTATTACCGATGAGGGCACCAGCGATCAGATAGTGATACAGTTAAATGCAGCTTCCGACGTGAGAATGAATATACGCAACAGTAAAAATACACTTGCACAATACCGCGAAGATGCAGAAAATGATATTTTTAAAGAATTTGACCGGTACGTGCTTGAAAACGACAGTCAGGTTGTATATAAGGCAACGCACGATAAAAATGACAGCTGTTTTTATCTGGTTTGTGTCGTTACAGGTGCCAACAGTCCGTTTGCCATTATTTCTGACGAATTTCACGAATACGGTTTCAATGATATTCAAAAACTGTATTCCATTGCAAATTCGGTAAAACCCATCAAATAGCAGCGCAAGATGAGTTCATTGTTTCAACGGTTACTGGCAGGCATGTTGCAACGGGAATACATCCGTAAAGGCAGGCAACCCGGTAAACACGAACATATTGCCGAGTTGCAGCGACGCCAAATCGATGCAAAGCATTTTCTTATCAACTGCGCATTTATTGCTGCAGGAGTGCTTGTAGCTGCCTTCGGACTTAAAGGGTTCCTGATGCCCAGCTCATTTATCGACGGCGGTATAACCGGTATTTCGCTTATCATCAGCAACGTAAGCAGTATTTCGGTATCGTTACTGATACTGATATTAAACATTCCTTTCATGTTACTGGCGTTGTCGACTGTAGGCAGACAATTTGCGGTGAAAAGCATCATAGCCATTACACTGCTTGCAATAGCCGTGCATTTTATCCCCTACCCTGTGGTTACTCACGACAAACTTCTGGTTGCTGCTTTCGGAGGATTCTTCTTAGGTCTGGGAATCGGACTTGCCATCAGAGGCGGGGCTGTGTTGGATGGAACCGAAGTGATGGCTGTGTATCTGAATAAAAAATTCTCCCTTACGGTGGGTACGGTAATACTCATTTTCAATGTATTCATTTTTCTTTCAGCCGCTTATATACTTTCTGTAGAAACAGCACTGTACGCCATTCTCACGTATTTTGCAGCTTCGAAGACCGTTGATTTCATTGTTGATGGTATTGAAGAATATATCGGGGTTTCGATAATTACCGACAAACCCGAAGAAGTGAGGCTTGCCATTATCGAAAATCTGGGAAGGGGCTGCACTCTCTATATGGCAAAGAATGGTTTTGCTCCGCGTGGCGAATTGCTGAAAGATACGGAAGTTGTGTACACAGTAATTACCCGTCTTGAGCTTTCGAAACTGAAAAACGAAATCGATAAAATCGATATAAAAGCATTCGTAATTATGAACCCTATTTTCGATGCCAAAGGTGGTATGGTAAAAAAGAAACCCCTTCGGAAGTTACGACAGCAGGGAAAGCGCGAAGAAGAAATTACAAAAAACGGACGATAACATCTGGGTTTAATTGGTGGGCTCCCACAATTCGATTTTGTTTCCTTCTAGGTCGAGAATATGAACAAACTTGCCAAAATCGTAGGTTTCGATGCTATCGAGTACTGTAACACCTTCCCTATTTAGCTCTTTTACCAGTGCTTCAAGGTTTTCGACACGATAGTTAATCATAAAGTCCTTGGTGGAAGGTTCAAAATAATCGGTGCTCTCGTTAAAAGGACTCCAGATGGTATATCCTGTTTTCGATGAATCGACATCCTCACGCCACGCAAACATTGCCCCAAATTCATTAATGTCAAATCCAAGGTGAGTCTGATACCATTGTTTAAGTTTTTCGGGTTCTTTGCACTTAAAAAAAATGCCCCCGATTCCGGTTACACGTTTCATTTGTATTTGTTTTTCAGTTGGTTGCGTAAATATCGCGTTAACTGCGAAACCAGCACCGAATGATGCCGCTAGAGCTAAAAGTAGTAATACCTTTTTTTTCATTTATTGAATTGTTTTATGGTCATAATTGTTTTCAAATTATTCAATCCCGGTCTGGAGCGCCCTGTTCTGCATTAATAAAAGTATCAGCAAGGAAAAATCATCAGAAAAAAAAAATTAAAAAATTACTTTTTCAGACTTCGAATATAATTCACTACCGACCAGCGATCCGATTCATCCGGAATTACTTTTGTAAAATCGTGCCAGCGATAGCGGCCAATAAAAGACTGATAATATATTTCTCCATCAGAGAATTTCGATTGGTAATCGGCTGCCGACAAATCGAACATTTCAATTGTAAGGTTTTTCGACTTCACCCCGTCAGCTTTACCTGTTTTCCCGTGGCAGGTGGCGCAAGTAGCTTCAAACAGTGCTTTACCATCAGCAATGCTGGTTGCTTCTTTTTTCACCGGATTTTTCATGGTTTTATATTGTGCAGGAACATTCCATGGGTCTTTGACCAACTCCACGGCTAGGAATGACATCAATCCTGCCGATAAAACAGTTACTATTAAAAACTTCGATAGATTTTTATTTTTCATAAAACAAATTCAAAATTTGACAATAATATTAAATCCGGGCATAATACCACTTTTCTCGGTAAAATCGTAAGTATTGGTAATCAAGTTGTATTGTGGAACAATTGCCCTGTATGAAGACACAAAAAGTTGAAAAACATGGGTCATCGTACTCACTTCGAAGCCCAGAGCTGCGTCAGGTTTTGGTTTAAGTTTACGGGGAATGCTGCTATTTCCGTGTCTGCCACCTTTTCCCAATGCCATGGGGTATTCAAACTCACCCACAAGTGTCCATGAGCCTATCACTTTAAAGCGGGCTGCAATACCCAACCCGAGTGCATCGTTGTAGAATTTTGGGTAATATGTAACGGTTTCAGATATGGTATCGCCCGATACCACACGGTAGCTTTCCACTTTATTAATGTGCCCATAGCTAACCGACAACTGAGTTGAAAGCCGTTCATACCATTTTCTTGAAATCAACAGTTCAGTAAAATACGACATCCGGTTGGCAAATCGGTAATCAGTGCCAAAATACGCTTTCTCGCGGGCATTGATAGCAGCACTTGCATAGGCAGCAACCGAAACAGGGATAACGCCGTCGCGCGTTTGCGTAAGAAACCGGTATTTCAGGAAAAACTCCTGACATTTGTTATCCTTTTCAGAACCGAATCCAACCATAAAATTGTTCGTAATACTGTATTGCAACCCCAACCTGATGTTCGACGCACTGTAGAGCCCGAATAAATCGCTCAATCCGTTTTCTACCGACGTAAACCGGTGATGAATTACAAAATCCAGGCCATTTTTGGGAGACAATTCAGTGGTTTGATTATTAATGATCAATGATCCTGACCATGGATTAATTACAGGTTTGTGAATCTTTGCGCTATTCGGAAGTGTATCGGTTTGCCCCATAACCAACCCGCAATACAGCACAATACCTACAATTATTGCAAATTTTGAAAGGATATTTTTTACCATATAGGTTAATTGTTTTTAGCTCCCTGTTGAATCCAACGCACTATTAGCGTATGTTCATCAACCGTAAGATAATCGTCAGCATGCCCGGGATCGGGTTCTGAAAAAAGCCGGCTGTTTTCGGGTGAAGCGGTATCGACAAAATTTCCGCTTATAAGACTATTGTAAATGTCGGCAGATTCAAGGTCAAGCGTGGTTCCGGCAAAATGGCATGAAGCGCACTTGTTGTATAAAACCGGTTGTACATGAGTTGAGAGCTTAACTGTATCAGCTGGTGCAGTATGAGTCCCTTCATCCCCCATTCGAATGTACGTACTTTCGCAACCCAGTGAGTAAAATAATATTAGAAAAAAACCCGGAAAAATGAAGAAATATTTTCCTGTTTTAATTAAAGTCATAAACGAAAAATTAAATTTGCGCAAATATATGTAAATAAATGGTAAACAACATTTTCGCTCTTTTTTTATTGTTTTTGGCTTCTCCGGTTTTTTGCCAGCAGTGGATAGTGCGCGAAGTAGGAACCTGTCCCAACGATAAAACCTATGGCATTTGCGTTGGCAATGGCAGAAACGATGGTATCAACCGTATTTATGTGACCACGCGTGGTGAGCCTTCCGATGCAGCAATTTATGAATGGACATGGTCAGGAACGACCTGGGTTATGACAAGTACCATAGCCACAGGGCTTAAAAACCTGATTACAATTGCTGTTGGTGAAGGGCGAAACGATAATGTCAACCGCCTGTATGCTGTGGAATGGGGCGGCACCACCAGCAGGGTATTTGAATATTCATGGAACGGAACTGCCTGGGTTTCGTCGCTGATACAAACCACAGCCAAGCCCATGCTATCGGTTACCATTGGTGATGCAAGAGGCGATGGCACAACCCGTGTTTACGTAGATGGGTGGATTATTCATCGGGAATATACCTGGAACGGAAGCGGATGGAATATTCATAATGTAAGTTTAGGGCATGGAACAGAAGGACCTACAACAATTGCCAAAGGACGAAACGATGGTCAGGTCAGATATTACGTTTCGGGAAACCATGTAAAGGAATACACATGGACCGGAGCCGGATACACCGATTCAACATCAATATCGGCCGCCGATGGCTGGCCAGAAACGGTAATCGTAACCGATTTGCGAAACGACCACCAGAACCGCGTTCTCACGCAGGATAACAGTGGTATTTATGAATATACATGGAACGGAACTGTATGGCTTCAAAACAAGATAAGCGGTCGGTTCGGACGCAGTTTTCTTTTCGGAGCAAGACCCAAAAGCGATTGTAAACTGTATGTTTACAGCACCGATGTTGATTCAGCTTTCAGAGAATACCGCTTTAATGAGCAGACTCAGATGTACAATTTCAGTACTATTGATGCGGCCACAGGCGCAACAGCACTGGTTGATGCCGGCGATGGCAGAAACGACGATACCATAAGAATATATACCCCACGATACGCTAATGGTAAAATCTATGAAATTACCAATGTGCAACCTTATGTTCTGGAAATACCCCCTGAAATTACGGGTAATACTATGCTGTGCCCTGAAAGCAGCGGAGAAGTGAGCACCGGAATTTATGAGACATATCAGTGGTACCGAAGATATTATGGCTCTTCGGAGACCTTACCCATTGAAGGTGCTGTTAACCAGAATCTGACGATTGACTATTATAATTTTGCAGCCTGCTATCTATCGGTAGAAGTAGGTTATAACGGAGAGAGTTATTTGTCGGAAGAATTCTTTGTGGACGGCTATACTTTTTTACCTCCTACCATTGAAACCACTGGTGAGTTTACTATTGGCACCAACGGAGAAACCATTATATGCGAAGGCGATGAAGTTGTTTTCACCCTTAACAACCCATATACAATTAATATTATTTGGTACAAAAACGGTGAAATGATACAGGGAGAGCATTCTCAACAACTTACGGTAAATTCTCCGGGGCTCTATTATGTTGAGGGGGCTCCAGATGAGTGTCCCGACTATATTCAGGGACCGGGGGTAGTGATGGAGGTGGTGTTCTGCGACCCAAACAGTATATTCACAGGAACCCATTCAGGGGGTGTAACTCTTTATCCCAATCCTGCCAGCGACATTCTCTATGTTTTAATTCCAGAACCCTCCGATGAAATATCATTCGCCATCAACGACGTTTCCGGGCGCAGTATTTTATCCGGGAAGCTAAACTCAAAAACAACAATTGAGCTTTCCGGTGTAGTACCGGGATTATATTATCTTAAACTGGGGAAAGGCTCGAATACGATATATAAGTTTATTAAGGAATAATTTCACCATCTCTTTTTATCGTTCTTTAATACACATTTCCACGGGAGGCTTTCTGAACTATTAAATAATATTCTAAAAAATAGTTTTCAACAACCGAGAATCGACTGTGGTATTGCATTAATTTTACACCATGGAAGAAAATTTAAAACACCAAATCGAAAAAATCATTGCCTCCCCAACGAGCAATGAGCGTGAAATTTTGTTGCGACTTAAGCAACTGATTTATGAGAAAGAGTTTCAAAATATAGTCGTCAGAGAATCGGAAAACATCTCAGGGCTTGTTGAAGAAAACCTTACCCGGTTGCTGCGGGGCGTAAAGGATTATAACATTATTAAAAGCGGTTTCCGTGATTTTGATATTACGTTCGGAGGATTTTCGCAGGGAGAATTGGTAATTATCGGAGGCAGACCGTCGATGGGGAAAACGCAGTTGCTTATTAATCTTTCGCTGAATATGGCGCAAGAGCATCCCGTGTTATATTTCACCTTCGATCTGCCAAAACCCACTCTGGTTAACCGTTTTCTTGCTGCAGTTTCGGGGATAGCAGCGGGAAATATTATACAGCAGGATTTGAGCGCTGAGCAGAAAGGAAAATTGACAGCAGCCGGAAAAACAATCGCAGCGTGTAACATTTTTATAAACGACAGTTGCAGCAACTCGGTGACCCAGCTTAAAAAAATGTGTGAAAAACACATCCGTGAAAATGGTGTTAAAGTGATTATACTTGATTATTTGCAACTGATGAGTTCTTCAAAATACAAGAATAACCGCGAGGTCGAAATCAGTTATATCAGCCGGGAATTAAAAAACATTGCCAGAGAACTGAATGTGTGCGTAATTGCATCCAGTCAGATGAGCCGTGCTGTTGAAGTGAGAACCGGCGAAAAAAAACCACATTTGTCGGATCTGAGAGAGAGTGGAGCCATTGAGCAGGATGCCGATAAGGTAATATTTATTTACAGGCCTGAGTATTATGGCATGTTGGAAGACAGAGAAGGCAACTGCACAGAAGGGATTGCAGAAATAATCATGGCAAAAAACCGTAATGGCGGCACAGGGTCGATTCAACTTATGATAGATAAAGACTTTACGCGGTTTATGAATTTTACCGGCTATAAAAACAATTTCGAGTTTTCGAAAAACAGATTACGCAGCTTGCTATCCCCCGACAGTAAATCCTGTGATGAGTCCGGTTCAGATTCCAGTTTTGATTCACCATTTTAAAAATACACATTATTGAGCCGTTGTTTTAAAAAATTATGATGTCAAAAGAAAGTACGACATGGTGGTTGTGTTCCTGCAACCCTTACAGTGTGGAAGGAATGAACTTCGACTATTTACGTGGTCTCACTCCGTTGTTCACTTCGTTCGCCCTCGTAAATAGTCAGCGAGTCAAAAGATAATTTGCAACGGCTCAATTTTTTTTAAGCATGACCAACACATCAACCATAATTGAATTCGCCAGAAGAAATAAAGGTGTACTCCAAAACCACCTTGCCGATGGTTCATTGAGATTGCCGGTTGCACTGGAGATACTTGAGAAGCATCAGTTGAATGCGCTGTATCTGCTTTCGATAGAAACACCGATTGATTTGTGCAGTTTTTTTAAATCAGGGTTACTTCAATTGGAATCCATTATTAATAACCCGCAATACACACACTATACCATTAAGAAAAAACGTGGTGGCAACAGACATATATATGCTCCCAATAAAAAACTAAAAGCCATTCAGAAGCGGTTGAATTATTTTCTTCAGGCGTATTATCTGATGATTAAACCAGAAGAAGTCCATGGCTTTGTTGTAAACCCGCACTACTTGGGATCACATTGCAATATTGTTGAAAATGCCAAAGCGCACACGGGCAAGAAACATTTACTGAATATTGACCTGAAGGATTTTTTTCCGCGTATTACGGCAAAGCAGGTTCTTGACTTGTTCTCCTCTCCCGTTTTTGGATATAGCGATCAAGTTGCAACCGCAATCACGCTGCTTTGCACTTACGAAGGAAGGCTACCGGCAGGTGCACCGAGCTCACCCGTAATTTCTAATTTCATCTGTTTGAATCTGGATGCCGACCTCAAGGCGTTTTGCGCAACCCACAATCTGGAGTATACGCGCTATGCCGATGATTTAACGTTTTCATCGAACGCTGCAATCGAAACAAATACCTTGCTTGATATCATTAGTTTGATTCAAAAAAACAATTTCGAAATTAACAGCAACAAACTGAGAATACGACCGGCAAACCGGAGGCAGATAGTTACAGGGCTTACAGTGAACGAAAAAGTAAATGTAAACCGAAAGATGCTAAAGAAAATCCGCGCAATGCTTCATGACCTGAGCACCAATGGTGTTGAAACCGCAACCCAAAAACACTTTAAAATAACCGGCAAAGTGAAAGCCGCTCACGAGGCAAAATTTCTTCAGCGGCTCGAAGGATATATCAATTTCGTCGGTCAGGTACGGGGAAAATCCGACCCATTGTATATCGGGTACAAGAATCAATTTGAGCAGGTTTTCGAAAACTAAAGCAGGGCATACAACAAGCTAACTGACAGTCATTTGTTGTTGATTTCACATTTTTTTTACAACAGTCCGTTGCAGTGGTTCTCAGGAGAATTACCAATTTTTAAAGCTGCAATAATAAAATGGTTAATGAATAATTTGGATATTGAAATTAACATTCGTAGTTTTGAAAATGGAGTTCACCGAAAATTTGGGCAAAAAAATCATGGAAAAACGGGACAAATTGCTTACAAACGGATTTATTATTGATTTTCAACAATTTAGTGAATTATCAACCCTATGTCTAATTAAAAAATATCCACCACAGTTACGGTTATTCACTCGTTGTGGTGCATTAAATATGGAAGATTGAGTTTATGAAAAAAAATATTTTACTA